>Ga0307379_10001711_pt1 | contig 33951 bp, 18 predicted proteins | sample UN2MG_FD_202237 | JGI IMG/M metagenome (GOLD analysis project Ga0307379, IMG submission 202237) | Soil microbial communities from Risofladan, Vaasa, Finland - UN-2 | ecosystem: Environmental > Terrestrial > Soil > Coastal area > Acid sulfate soil | place: Finland: Risofladan, Vaasa | collected...
ACCGCAGCCACCTGTCCGAAGAGGCGCGCCGCTACCTCGTAGAGGAGCGCTGTCTCCTGCCCGAGGTGCTAGATCGGTTCCAAGTCGGATGGGCAGGTGGCGGTCTACGGCAGCACCTGCTGGAGGAGAAAGGCTTCTCCGCCGACGCGTGCGTGCCAGCGGGGGTGCTGAAAAAGGACGAGCAGCGGGGCCTGCGCGACTACTTCTACCAGCGCATCATGTTCCCCAACACCGTCGGCGGCCGGGTGGTGCACCTGTCCGGCCGTGCCCTCGGCGACGGTAAACCTAAGTGGTGCCATCTGCCGGGGGAGATCGTCTACCCATTTAACGCCGACGCGCTACGAAAGCCCGACTGCTCCTGGGTCGAAGGCATCCTGGATGTGTTGAGTCTCGCGTGCTGGGACATTAATGCGGTTGCCGGCCTCGGGACCCACGCCAAGCCGGAATGGGTCGAGCGGGTGCCTGACCAGAATCGCATCATCGTCACCTTGGACGGCGACGCGGCTGGCAGCAGTGGTTCCCTCAGGGTCGCGGAACTCTTGGGCAACCGGGCGCGGATCGCCTCCCTGCCGGCGGGCAAAGACCCAAACGATCTACTCCGTGAGGGCAGGCGCGCCGAGTTCGAGGGATGCCTGCGGACGGCCGTCGATCTGCTGACGTTCCGCATCAACCAGGTACCGGTGGATGTGCCGAGGACAGAGCTGCGCCGCCTGCTCGACGACCTCCTCGAGCAGATCGCGGCAACGGACTCGGCCAGCGCGGAGGCCTACCTGGGCGTGGTCAAGGAGCGTTTCCACCTCCGCGGTGAGGAGGTCAAGGCATACCGCCAGCTGATCAAGGAACTGCGCTCGACCCCCCGGGATGGCAGAGAGCGCTCCAACTCGGAGGATTGCACCTACACGGCCCTATTCGACGGGCTGGTGGACTTGGTGGACGACGAGGGCGAGCCGGCGTTCCTGGTCATGGTGGACGGCCAACTGCAGGTGGTGAGAACTGCAGAGCGTGACGGGACCATGCTGGTGCCGCCGCCGAGAGAGAGCATTCCCTGGCTGCTCCCGCGGGCGGACGAGGTGCTGCGCCACCATGAGGCCGACAGCGACAGCAAGCTCTATGACGACCTGGTCGCCTATCACCGCGACGTCTCGGAGTTGCCCGAGGACGCCTACTACGAGTTCATCGCCATCTGGGACCTGCACACCTACCTCCTGGAGCAGATGAACTACTCTCCCGAGTTGTGCTTCTTCGCAGTCCCCGTGCGCGGCAAGAGCCGTACTGGCAAGGCGATTGTCTACGTTTCCTATCGCGGCATCCATGTGGTGTCGCTACGAGAAGCGTACATTCTTCGCTTTGCCAGCGACCTTGGAGGCACGATTTTCTTCGACATCCGAAGCCTGTGGCAGAAGGCGCTGCGAGAGGGGAGCGATGACATCTTGCTGTGCCGATTCGAGCGAGGCCTGCGGGTGCCACGGGTGAACAATCCGGATCGCGGTCCGCATCGCGACACAGTCTACTACTCAGTCTTCGGCCCCACGGTGATCAGCACCAACGATCCCATCCACCATATCTTGGACACCCGTGCCGTTACCATCGTCATGCCGGAAACGACGCGCCGCTTTGAGGTGGACGTGACGCCGGAAGCGGCTCAGCCCCTGCGGGAGCGATTGGTGGCCTTCCGCGCCCGGCACCTCAACCAGCCGCTGCCCGAGGCGAGCAAGCCCGCGGCCGGCCGATTGGGGGACATCCTCCGGCCGCTGCGCCAAATCGTGCGCCTGGCAAGGCCGGATCGCGAGAACGCATTCCTGGCCTTCGTGAACAACCTACAACGAGAGCGGCTAAGGGACCGGGCGGAGACCTTGGAGGCTGCGCTGCTGCGTATTCTCGACGCCCTGCGCGAGGAAGCGACCGCAGACGGCCTGCTTCCGGTCAGGCTGGTGACAGGTAAGCTGAACGAAGGTCGCCTGGAGAAGGACCAAGTCTCCAGCCAGAAAGTGGGCTGGCGCCTCCGAAGCCTGGGCTTTGAGAAGGGACGACGGGAGGAGGCGGGAGCCACCATCCGATGGGACGAGGGTGCACTTGCGCGCGCAATGCAGGCATACGGCCTGCAGGACACGACAGACTCTACAGCCCCCACCCCGGAGACGGCCCTACCCCCTGTAGAGACTGATGAGTCTGTAGAGTTGGTGCGGGGTGCTGAGGGGAGTGGCGCACACATACCTCCGGGCACCCCGAGTGCGGGCTCGCAGTCCGATGAATCAGCACCGGAGCCAGGTCACCCTTGCTACACCTGCCACGGCAGGCGCTTCTGGCAGGACACGGAGGGCGTCTGGAAATGCGGAAGGTGCCATCCGCCGGCTGCCCCCGACATCGTGGCTCAGTGGCTGAACGTCGAAGCGGACGAGGGGAGGCCCTGAGCATGGGCACTGCCCGCGACCGGACGCAAGAACGATCCCAAAGCTGGCATGACGACCGCGCGCAGGGGCCTAAGGGCCTCGCGCTCGAGACAGTGTTCGTGCCACCCACCCGACAAGGGCGCGATCGGCTCGCCGACGCCCTCCGCCTGCTCGCCGCCTGGGCGCTACGGGCCGCCCGTGCCGGGGCCTTGGAGTCAGATCCCGACCCTTCGCCGCAACCGGGCGGGGCGGAGCAGCAACATGACGCGACGCAGGAGGCAGACCAGTGAACACACGCATCACCACGACCGCACCGAGGCTCGCGCGGGAGACCTTCACCATTAGCCGCGAATCCGAGTACTTCGGCGAGAAAGAGTTGACTCGGCAGATCGGGCACGGCCGCGATTGGTGGCGGGTGGCGCTCGTCAAGGAGTTGGTCGACAACTCCCTCGACGCCTGCGAATCCGCCGAGGCGCCACCCGAGGTCGAGGTCGAGGTGACCGACGACTGGTTCGCGGTGGCGGACAACGGCCCCGGCATCCCGGAGGAGGTGATCGCGCGGTCGCTGGACTTCATGCAGCGAGTGTCAGACAAGGCGCTCTATGTCTCGCCGAGCCGCGGCCAGCTCGGGAATGCCCTCAAGACAGTGTGGGCGGCGCCATATGTCGCCCACGGCAGGGGGAGGGTGGAGGTGGAGACGGGCGGCCACCGCCACCTGATCGAGGTGTCGTTGGACGAGATCGCCCAGCGGCCGCAGGTGAGCCATCTCATCGAGGAGTGCGCTCTTGTAAGAAACGGGACTCGCGTGCAGGTTCTCTGGCCCGACTCAGCGTGCTTAGATGAGGATGACGACTCCTACGGTTTTTACAACAACCCCCCAACGGTGCAGGAGCTGGTGGAGGGATATGCCGCGCTGAACCCCCACGCTACCTTCCGATTCAGCAAGCTGAATTTCGAGGCGACGGACCCCGCTTTTTACAAGTGGCGGGTGGATGACCCGACCTCAGCCCACTGGTATACCTCGGAAACACTGCGGAGTCTGATCGCCGGTTACCTCCTGCGGGAGCGGGAGGGCGGCCGGGCGCGGACGGTGCGCGAATTCGTCGGCGAGTTCCGGGGACTGTCCAGTACCATCAAGCAGAAGCAAGTCACTAACGGATGGTCGCGGGTGCACCTGCGAGATCTGGTGGAGAACGGGGCGCTGGACAGCGGCGTGGTGGCGGAACTGCTGCGGCGAATGCAGGCCCTTTCGAAGCCGGTGAAGCCGCAGGCGTTGGGCGTGATCGGCGAGAGCCACCTGAAGTCGTGGATGGTCAGGTACGCCAACGTCGCGGCGGAGAGCGTCAAGTACGCACGCCGGTTCGGGGTGGATGACGGTCTGCCTTTCGTGATCGAGCTGGCGTTCGGGGTGCGAGAGGGGGACGAGGACGGCCGCCGCGTGATCTACGGTCTCAACTGGGCGCCAGCTCTCAGCACACCTGTGCCCGAGCTGTCGACCCTCATGGCTCAGATGCGGATGGACCCGCACGACCCCATCACCGTAATCCTGCATCTGGCGAAGCCGCGCTTCGACTTTGTTGACCACGGAAAGACGAGGATACAACTATGAGCGGGGACATGGCCGACGCGCTCGCCTCCCTGGTGCGGTCGGTGGGGAAGCCGTGGAAGGCCGCCAAGCAGCGCGCCGATCGGGAGGACCGGGTATCGCGCCGGGATCTCTCTTACATGAGAGGTGGCTACTCCCGCACTACCATCCGGGAGGTCGCCTTCCGGGTGATGGAGCAGGCCTACCTGAAGGCCTCGGGCGGCGGCCGCTACCCCGCGAACGCGCGCCAGATCTACTACGCGGCGCGGCCGGCGATACTGGCGGAGGCGGATGCAGAACAGATCGACAGCCAGTACTTCACTCAGACCCTTCTCAAAGACTACCTGGAAGAGCAAGAGCCTGATTGGGACGTGATCTACGACGCCCGGGGTCACTTCGCGGAGCCCCATCGGAACGGGCGGGACCGGCAGCCTCCGGTGGGCCTGGGGGGCGCCGAAGTCCGGGCCTACATCAGCAATTTCACCACAGGTCCGGTGAGAGAGAGGCCGATCCTGCGCAGCCCGCAGATGCTCACGACCGTGGGGCCGGGACTGCGCTTCGGCGGCGTGTTGTTCGTCGAGAAGGAGGGCTTCGACCCGATCCTCGGGGCGGCCGGCATCGCCGACCGCTACGATCTGGCGGTCGCCTCTACCAAGGGCATGCCGGTCTCAGCGTGCTGCGACCTGCTGGGCAAGATCGGCCTGCCTGTTTACGTAGTGAGGGACTTCGACAAGGCCGGATTCTCGATAGTCGCATCCCTGCACCGGGGCACGCGGGGTTCCCGGGACGCGCCCGCAAGGGTCGTGGACTTGGGCCTGCGAGGCGAAGACATCGAGGATCTGGAGAGAGAACCCGTCGCTGGCCACTGTCCGTTGAGTTGGTCTCGCAATCTTCGGGACAACGGCGCCACAGAGGAAGAGATCGAGATTCTCTGTGGGCCTCATCACTATGGCCCATGCGAGCGAGTCGAGCTGAACGCGATGACCTCAGACCAGTTCATCGCGTGGCTGGAAGGCAAACTCGAGGAGCACGGCGTGGAGAAAATCATCCCCGATCGCGACGTGCTGTGTTCAGCCTACCGCCGGGCGTTGTTTCTCCAGAAGCTCGATGTTGCGCAGGCGGAGCAGGCCGAGCAGATCAAGGGCGACACGGTGGCCCTGCCCAGAGACCTGGGGAAGAAGGTCAGGCGACTGCTTGAGTCCAGCCCGGGGATGAGCTGGGATGCAGCCGTGTGGCAACTCGCTTCCCCGCGCGGCGACGACGGCTCCAGCGGGAAGGCCAGCGGGAAGAGGAGACGGCGTTGACCGAGAGCGGGCCGAGAAGGGGCGCTGAGCAGCCGGAGCGGGATCGCATTCGAGGCCCCGCACCTCGTCCCACGTGGGCCGTACGGGCCGCCCGGGCCCACGCACCGGGCTTACATTCCACTTGACTTGTAGCCACCCCGAAGCCATGAATGCACCCCGAATCGAAGCACAGGAGAAGACGGTGACCATCCCAGCGAAGAGACCAGATGAATACCGACCGGCAGTGGGCTACCTGCGCCGGTCCACCGATCGCCAGGAGCAGTCTATCGGAGACCAGCGCACGGCCATCCAGCGCTACGCCGAGGACAACGGCTTCGAGGTGCTGGACTTCTACGTGGACGACGCCATCTCCGGTACCTCCGCCGACGAGCGCAAGGCCTTCCTGAAGCTGATCGCCGATGCGGGTGCGGAGGGCTGCCCCTTCCGGTACGTGCTGGTCTATGACATCAAGCGCTTCGGCCGCCTGGACAACGACGAGGCCGGCTACTACCGCTTTCAGCTGCGCAAGGCCGGCGTGGAGGTGATCTACACCTCCGAAGGCTTCAACGGCGATGACACCGATGACCTCCTGCGACCGGTGAAGCAGTGGCAGGCGCGGCAGGAGTCCAGGGAGCTGTCGAAAGTCACCATCCGCGGCCTCCTGACGCGCTCCAGCGAGGGCTGGTGGTCGGGGGGCATGCCGCCCTATGGCTATGACCTGGCCTACTGCTCCATTGATGGGCAGTTCCTGATGACGGTGCGCTATGACGCCGAACTCAACAAGCAGCTTCTGGACGAGGAGGGCGCGGTCACGCGCGTCATCCCCCGCGGTGAATCCCTCAACCTCTCCAAGCGCGACCGCTGCAAGCTGATGCCGAGTACCCCCGACCGCGTCGACGTGATTCGCGATATCTTCTCCTGGTATGTCACCCAGGGCCTGGGGTTCAAAGGGATTGCCGATCGGCTCAACCAGCAGGGAGTGCCCTCTCCTCGGGGTGGGAAGTGGTCGTCTCAGCACCGCGATGGCTGGGCCATGACCACCATCCGGGATATGCTGATGAACCCGGCCTACGTCGGCGACTTCGTGTGGAACCGCCACAGCTTCGGCAAGTTCCACCGCATTGAGCAGGGGAGGGCGGTACCGCTGAAGGGCATCCCAGGCACCGGGCCTGAGCACAACCGGCCCGAGGACTGGGTCGTGAGCAAGGACGCTCACCCGGCGCTGATCTCCCGCACGCTCTTCCAGGCGGCCCGGAGCAAACGCGAATCGCGCAAGCTCGACCCCAGCCAGTACGGGTACCGAACCGGTCACGGCGCCCATTCGCCCTTTTTGCTCTCAGGTCTCCTCCGATGCCTGCAGTGCGGGCATACCTGGCAGGGCTACACCACCCACAAGGGGCGGAAGCGCAACGATGGGTCAGCGGTGAAGACCCTCGGGTACGCCTGCGGCGGATACGTCACCAAGGGCGCCTCCTGCTGCCAGCGGCTGGTGCTCCCCAAGGACGAGATCGAAGATTGGGTGTTCGAGCAGATCGCGCGCATCGTGCACGACTACCTCGACACCGGAGCAGAGCAAAGGCTGCGGGAGATGATCGAGCAGGAAATCGCGGGCGGCGACCGGTTCGACGAGTCCGAGCTCTCTGCGGTGCGGCAGCGCCAGGCTGACATCGACGCGACCATCGAGAACCTGTTGGACAACATCACCCCGACCAACCGGGACTACGTGGATCGCCGCATCGCCAAGCTGAAAGACGAGACGGTGGAGCTACAGCAGCAGGAGCAGGCGCTGCTGGAGCAGCAGGGCCGGGAGTGCCAGGCGGAGGAACTTGCTCAGGCGGCGCTCGCGCTCGCGCCGCAGGTGGATCAGATCGCCCGGTTCGGCACGGTCGATGAGAAGCGCACCTTCCTGCGCGCGTTCGTGCGGGAGATCGAGTTCGACCCCAGATCGCGCAGTGGGACAGGCTACTTCTACGCGGTGCCCGTGCTGGGCGAGGAGGGCGGGCCGGGCCTGGGGGGTGGCACCCGCTCCCAACCTGCGACCATGGATTCAGGCGCAGAGGTGTCTAAGGCGGCCCAGGACGCGAAGTCTTCTCTTCGACTACGGAACGTCGGCACCCGATACGCACCAAAAAGAACCGCCCCTGAGGGGGGCGGTTCTTCTCTAACGATGGTAGCGGGGGCAGGATTCGGAGCCGATTCGGAGCGCGTGCCTCTTCTGACTGCACATTGGGTCTACCGGGGAGAGCGGCAGACGGTGAGACAGATGAGACGCGTCGGGCTGGCGGCGTGAATGTAGGTCAAATGCCGTCATCGGCGTCACCAGCGTCACAGCTGCCAACACTGGTGCCGGCCGTCCGTATGTAGGCAGACCAGCGGAACAGAAGGCCCAAGCTGTTTCCTTCCTAGCTCGTTTCCCAGAGCGGAGCGGTGCTGTCACGCTTCCGGTCGGGAATTCCGGTTTCCACCGTCGGCCGCTACCGGTTAGACCTCACTCGACGTGCCCTGTTCTTCGCTGGTGACGCGGACGTCGTCGAGGGTGGGGCCCCAGTCTGCCCTGGCCCAGACAATGTCATACAGGTAACCGTTGCTTTGGGGCGCCAGCGCTGTCACCTCTGGTACGAGCGCCTGTGCCACGGGCAGTCCAGTTCGTCATGACCTGACGAAGTCGGCGCCATGTCCCGAGGGGCAGGTTGACAGCAGGCACGTAGCGCTGGTACTGGACGGCATCATCTCCTAACTGCTGTCGGAGGAAGTCGTCCTCTTGCCGAGACCTGATTAGCTGAAGCGCGACCATGGCCAGCCATACTGGTAGGAGTACGTATAGTTCGGTCATTAGAATCAGGCCCAGCGCCTCCAATGCCAAGCCGAGGCGGATTGGGTGGCGAACGAGTCCGTAGACTCCAGTTCTGACCAGCTTGAACCCCGGACAGATCGAGATGTCCTCGGTGTAGTATTGTCGGATTGCGAGAAGACCAGCGAGCCCGAGAGCCCAACCCAGCCCGAAAGCTCCGACTCCGAGGGCGCCGGCAGTGACGGCTGCCTGGGCTCCCTCCGCGAGCCCGAGCAAGGAAGGCGCGCAGATCGCTCCATAGAGGAGCGTGACGTACGCCCCCCGCACGGGCGTAGGTCGTGTTGCTGTTGGCACGCGGTCCCTGTGGCGGAGGTCTATAAGCAACTGCGGCAGGTGACGCATCGAGAGGGCTACCACTATCGCCAGGAAGTGCAAGCTCATTGGCCTTTCACATGTTCAAGTCTTCTGTGGCCGCATGCCGAGTTAGCTTGGAGACCACTGCGAAGGCGATGATGGACAGGATGATGCCCGGCACGAATGCCTGTTTGGGCATGAGGGGCAGGAAAGCGACAGTAGTAATTCCTCCCAGGACAAGGCTTACGAAGGCGCCAGCGCCAGTGGCGCGACGCCACAAGACCACCCCGACAAGGGCGGGAGTGAGCATGCCCACTACGAAGAAGGCGTTGATGACGAGTTGGACGATATCGGGCACGGCAAGTGCGAACAAGCACCCCGCCAGGCCAACGCTGAAGGTGATAATCCGACTCCATCTCAGTTCCAGTGCCTCTACGCCCGCCTTCCGGCCGAGGATGTCTCGGTAGATCACGGCGCTGACTACTACGATCATTGTGTTGGCACTTGAGATGACCACGGAGAGCACGCCAGCCACGCAAATCCCGAGGAAGACGGGAGGCACGTAGGACGTCATCAGCTCGAAAAGCACTCGGTCCGGATTCCCACCACTCGGAATGATTCGCGTAGCCGCCAGTCCCAGGAATAGCGGTAGGGCGTAGAATGGAATCACCGCCAGTGCTGACCATATGAACGCAGTTCGCGCCTTCGACTGCGTGGTGGCCGCATAGACTCGCATCCACATCTCCATCGAGACGACTGGGATGATACCGCCCAGCAGAATGCCTGCAACCAGGTACGTGTATCCCCCAAACACTAGGGGGGACCATGCGGATGATGGGAGCGAACGCAGCGTTGACATCAGGTTCTCCCCCGTGCCAACGAACGGGAGCAGAATACCGAACAGGATGATGCCCATGGCCCAGAACAGGATAGCGTCTACTACGATGTCCCCTCGTAGACCGGCGTAGGCCGTATAGACTATCACGCCGCCAGCTGCGAGGATGAGAGCGAGGACGAGGGAACTCCCGGTCCATATGCTCACCAGGACACCGGCGGACACAAGCTGTCCGGCAAGAAGTGAGAGGTAGGCGAACAGGATGATCCCTGAAGCCGCGAGCTGTGCTCGACGGCCATACCTCTTTCCTATTACCTCAGGTAGTGTATAGGCGCTGTTCCGATCGCCGAAGCGTTTCGCCCAAGGAGCCAACCATGCTACCAAGAGGAAGCCCGTTACCGTGGAAACGATGGCCACCAGTCCGAATCCAGTGCCACTGGCGAAGGAGGACGAGGCGATACCGATAACAGTGCCGCCGCCAACCTGCGTCGCGACAATGGTGAAGACGAGGAGCGACGTTGGTGTGGCTCTCTCGTTTACCCAGAAGCGCTCAAGGCCGGCCCGCCGCCCGGCCAGTACCCCGGCAGTCAGCACTATGCAGAGCCACACGATGACGATGATGCCATCAACCGGTTGCATCTCTTTCCCTTTTCAGGTCAGCCAGATCGAGTATGTCATGCTCCGTGCGCGTACGTTCGTTCACTAGGATCAGCATCATAGCGATGCCTTGAAACGCCAGCGTGACAAGTGGCAGCTGATGAATTGATACGCCCGATATGAGGAGAAGGATGGCTGTCAGCAGCGCCGTGTTACCCACGACCTGCGCCATCCGCTCCGGTACACCTGCAGGCTTTCGCTCACGCAGATACTTACCGTCGAACACTCCTCGACGATCCAGTTCCATCAGGGACGAAACGAAGTACGAGACAATGGTGACAGTGAAGAGCGAAAGCACCAGCTTCACAGACACAGGCCAGGTACCCGCAAGGCCCGGTCCCGGCCCTTGCAGAGGCGCGAGAGTATGGCACAGAGACGCCTTCTTACTCAGCTGATCGCCAACCCACGGCAAGCACAGGAATGCGGCAAGGAAGGCATTTGTCCATAGAACATGGATGGCCGAGAACTGGAGTGCAATGTGGGCCGCTGTCCAGATGCCGGCTGCCCTTAAGCAAAGACCAACGTGGCGGACGTTCCTCCAAAATGCGGGTCCGCTACCATCCAGCCTAGCGGATATGGCTTCTGATGATCCCTCCAGCCACCGGCGAAAACCGCCAAACCACAGCTCTACCTCCGCCATCTCAACTGCATCGCGGAGCACGACTCCCGCCAGGTAGTTACTCACTCGCTGTGACGGCCAGAGGGCCAGGTGAATGCAGTTATGTGCCACAGCCAGGACCACAAACACAGCTAAGCAGAAGAAGTGACTGCCCGCGGCATCCTCCATGCTTATGAATCTGCTGGCCCACCCCACGAAGAAGAACAGTCCCGCGACCTCGAAGAAGAAGAGAACCGGCTCGACTCTTATGTACCAACGAAGCCCAACGGGAGACTGCCGGAACGCCCCCACAACTAGTTGCTCCAGTATGAGGTCGCGGTTGTATGCCCTTGACCACCCGTCCAGTACCAGAAAGAAAATGACGACGAGGATCAAAGCGATGCTCGCCTCTCCCAGCTCCTCTCGCCCAATGACTAGACATGCGAGGGCAAGCCCATAGATTGCTGCCCTCAGAGAGTCAACATATCCCCTAGGTCTAGCCACGTCTCGTGCCCCTCCGACGAACGCGAATGAGCTATCAGCCACAACGGCCAGAGCGCCTCCCGAGCTCGCTTAGGCCGACGCACGCTTCATCGATTCGTCCAAGACGATCACTGCATCACACGAACCATCACACCCATCTGGGAGCAGGAAAGAGAGGCGACCGAATATCCTCCTGCCGAGGAGTCGAAAGCGATCACACCACATCTCCAGTACGATGCCGTCACGGTTGCGGATCACACGGTGGAAGTTGAGCTGAACGCGCGTGAATAGGGCTCGCTCTGCCAACGCAAGACGGCGAAAGGCATCTCGTGAAAGGGGGTAGTCTGGATCCACCTGCCTGAACAGCGCGGCAAACAGGTATGAGGCCTGCGTAACGAACATGAGCGCATGCTCGCGAGTCAAGTGTTCTGGCTCAGACCTCAGGAATGGATGCTTGAACGTTCTGAACTCAGCAAACAGCCTGTCGCCGCGGAGTGCCGCTTTCTCAACGAACACGCCCGTATCGCGGTACATACATAGCAGATCTCGGATCTCATCCCGCCGAAGGTTGATCTCTGTAGCACGCTGCTCAGCGCCCGTGCCGGTGGATGGGTTGCTGACCTCTGCAGTAGCCTCGGCAATCATGGCTCTGCACCTCCTATGGCTGAACTGACGAGGACCCAGCCTACAGATGGTGCACCCGTAGGCACATCAGTCCGTGGCCTAGCGCTGCTTTCGCCGGCTTGCATTGGATTCCTGCAGGCGCTGAGTGCCCGGGGCGTCAACATGTGCTTCCGCGCTGCTCTACTGACCTGAGCGATCCGGAGCATGCCGCCGAGTCCCAATCAGTGGAAGGCGAGCTGTCTAACAGGGCGGACCGGGCGCTGAGAGCTGTCCACTTGACAGCACTTGGTCTTCTCCTGGACAATGGGATGCATTGCGCGGTTGCGCAGGGGGGAGGTGCGACTGTGTTCAGGGTCTCGCCACGCGACATCATACGGTTGCAGGGCGCTGGCGGTGAGCCGTTCACCTTGTTCGTTGATGACCTGATTCGGGGTGAGGCCGCTGCCGGCGGTGTACCAGACAAAGAGATCCGAGCAAACCTCAAGACCACGGCGCCTGACGGTGGCGTCGACACGCAGGTTCGTGTGCCGATCCCGGACGATCCCACCGGAAGACTGCAGCATCCAACGGTGTGGCAGTACAAGGCCTCTGCCGGGGCGGTGGAGGCGGCGGGTGAGGAGATCAAGGAAGGCAAGTACGCGGGAGAACTCATCAGGAGCGGCTACGCCTATAGGCTGTGCATCTGTGACGACCTGGCCCCCGAGCGGAGCGAAACACTGAGGCAGTCATTCACTGACAGGATCAGGGCGATTAACCCCGATGCGCCAGAGCCCGAGATCGTGACGGCCAGTGATCTGGCCGCGTGGGCAGCTCGATTCCCTGCAGTTGTGCTCCACCATTTCCACCGCGATATCGGAGGCCGATTCCGGACCCTCGATGCCTGGCGGGCCAGCGCTACCGCGATCACACCGGAGTTCGTTCCTGTACCCGCGTGGGAGGTCATCGCCGCACGCATCAGCGAGCATGCCGACTTCAAGCATGAGGGGCCTGAAGCTGTGCTGTCCCTGCGCGGGGAGGCTGGCGTGGGCAAGACGCGGCTTGTCTACGAGACACTAGCAGTGGTGGATGGTGCGCCCGCGCTGGTGATCTACACCGATGATGGCGATACAGCACTCGAGCTGGCCCATCGCTTGGCGCGGGACCAGCGCGCGTATGCAATCGTCGTTGCTGACGAGTGCAGCCTGGAGACACGCGCACGCCTAGGTGATCTGCTGCGGGGTGCGAGAAACCGGGTCCGTGTGATTACCATTGATAGCTCCGGCGAGAGGCCGTCTGCGCTGCAACCGGAGAACCAACTGGAGAAGCTCACTGACGAAGTCGTCGGCCATATCCTGGAGCGAAACTTCCCCGAAGTACCGGCTGAGCGCAGAAGGGGTTATGCGGCGCTGTCTGGCGGCTACGTTCGGTTCGCGGCAGAGCTCTGTCGGTCAGATATGCTTATCGCCCAGGATGGCCACGTTGCACCGGTGCTTCGCGGGATCGAGACATATCTTCGTGTGCGGGTACCCGATCAACATCTCTGGGTATTGCAGGCCGCTTCTCTGCTGACGAAGATCGGCGCTCGTGGCGACGTGGAGCACGAACTCGAGAGTCTGTGCCAGATGGTCCACATGGAGCCGCGGGCTTTCATTGAAACCGCCGACCGCCTTCATGACTCGCCGGGGTTCATGGGGCGCGGGGGAAGGTACTACTACGTCACACCGGAGATAGTAGCCAGGGCCACCTTCGGGATGGCGTGGCAGCGATGGGGTGCAGCTGATCCGGACGGATTCCTCCGGAAGGTTCCTGGCGGAATCCTGCAGCAGTTTCTGCAACGGGTGGCGCGCAGTGCCTCCGACGACGTGCGAGAGTTGGTCAGTCGTTTTTTCGTTGACTGGGCTGGTGCCATCCAGCCCGGACAGCTGGCAGAACCCTCCATCGCGGATCGCCTTGTCGCCCTTGTGGAGACCGACCCTGCCCTCTACCTGCCGATGCTGCGCGGCCTGATAGAGCGCTCCACGCAAGAGGAGCTGGCCGCGGTAACGGGCGACAGCCACAACGGTCGATGGGGTCCCAGGAGACACCTTGTATGGCTTGCAGAGCGCCTGGCCGCGTTCCCCGAGTATTTCGATGATGCTGAAGCGATCCTCCTGAGATTCGCCTTGGCCGAGTCCGAGCCACGAATTGGCAACAATGCGACTGCGATCTGGGGGCAGCTCTTCCGGATTGCTCTCTCGGGAGCCGCTGTCCCATTCGAGGACCGCTTGCAGCGGCTTGAGGAGTGCGTGTTTTCATCCGACAGTCGGATCGCAATGCTTGCTCTCGGGGCGCTCGCCGGTGTGCTCGAGTATCGCTCAATGCGTATGTCTGGCCCGTTTGTGGTCGCCGGTCGCGTGCGTCCACAGGAATGGCTGCCTCAGACCAACCGTGAGTACGCCGAGTGCTTCCGTGCGGCCGTGGGTCTGCTGCAGAGAGCAGCGGAAGCCGGCTCTGTCGGAGTTAGGGATAAGGCACGTGCAGTCGCGATTCAGAAGCTCTGGGGGCTGCTGGACTCGGGGCATCTTGGCGTGCTGAGGAGCATTCTCCATCTGCCATCCCTCGACGATGCCACGCGCGCCAAGCTTGTCTCAGACGTGGCCGACTATGTCAGGCTCCACAGAGAGCCGGCGCAGAAGCGGCGCCCGTCCGAGAGCTATCTGAGAGACATTGAGACATGGCTGGCATCGCTCAAGCCGTCTGACTTCCACGGCCGACTCGTTACGGCGATTGGGACAGAGCCATGGGGCCATCTCCGGCCGGAGGATGAAGAGCAGTGGAAGCGCGAGCTTCGCAGCTTAGCTGAGGAGTGCGTGAAACACCCTCATCTGCTCACTGAGGAACTGCCGTGGATATGTTCGGGAGAGGCCAAGGGGGCTGCCTACCTCGGCGATGAGCTCGCGCAAGCAGACGAGAAGACCACGCTGCTCGAACAGGTCTTCGGGGCCGTGCTCCAGCACCAGTCGGCGCTCCTCGCCAGAGGCTACGTTCTCGGTAGCTTGAGGACCCGCAGGGATCGGATTCCTCGCATCAACGAATGGATTGACCGAATCGAAGGAGAATCACCCGCGCTCGCCTACGATCTTTTCATCGTCGGTTCGAGTGACACCCACGCACTAGAACGCGCTCTCGGCCTGGTGGACGCAGGCCGCCTGCCCTCCACTCACCTTGCGGGATTCACCTATGGCGACGCGTCTCGATCTCTTGCCGCGACCGATCTGGGTCAAGTACTCGAGAGGCTGCTGCATTCCGTTGAGACGGCGGAGGCACGTGCAGACCGCGTTGCGGTTGAGCTGGTGGCCTCCCGGATGCACCTGGAACAGGCAGAGGCACTGGAGCCAGTGCTGGACGACTCGCGCGTTCGCCAACTAGTGTGGCGATTGATGGAGCTGACTGCTTCAGACGGTGGCCACGAGCCATATCACTGGGGCAGGATACTGGAGGCACTGGCTCAATCCGATCCGGCCCGCGCCGCACGCCTGGCAACCATAGGACTTACCGGCGAGGGGTTCTACCAGGAGGAATACTGCGAACAGCTGCTGACGACTCTCGCTTCTCAAGATCCGGACATTGTGATGGAGCAGCTCGGGACAGTGATGCTCGAGGATAGTGAGAGGGGACTGCACTTTCACATCGCTGTGCACCGAACGCTGATCAGCGCACTGCCGGCTGAAACGGTCATCGGATGGCTGCAGGAGCATGGTGTGGAGGCAGCACGCCGGCTCGCCAGGCATCTTCCGCTCCCCTACATAGGCCCGGAGGGCCCCACTGTCCCGCCGTTGACTGAGTTCGTCCTGACGGAGTTCGAGCACGACGAGAAGACATTCGATGAATTCTGTATGGGGGTTCACAGTTTCCAGATGTACTCAGGCGACATAGCGGCACAGCACGAGGCGGAGGCGGCTAAGGCTGAGCGATTCCTGGACCATCCGCTCAAGCGCATCAGGGAATGGGCTCACGCTGAGATCAGGCAATCGCGCTGGGAGGCACAGCAGGCAAGGGAACGCGAAGAAGAGTATGGGATCGACTAGAGGCCCGTCCGTGTGCTGCCGATGGTTCACTGAGCTCGATCCCGAGAAACGCATGCAGTTCTGACTGTCGGCTGATAGGTCCGGCTTTGGTACCCGGTTGCAGCGGAGACGGCTAGCCTACCATCATGGCCCATTGGCTCCACTCCGGCGCGGAGCACAAAGACCGGAGATCTGGAGGCTGGCAGTGGCGCGATGGTGCCCCAACCAGCACAGACTCGGGGAGAGTGGGGCCTCGCTGATTGGTGCCGCACTGAAGACACCCAGGCTGTCTGCGCCGCCCGTTGGCACCGGGTGCGGATGTCGAGCGCCTTTGAGACCGCTCCGAGGGCACTTTGGGGCACGGATGGGTTCCTGGAAAGCACGCGATGACTATGTCGCCTTCTTGATCGAGGCGGGCGAGGTGGTCCTGTAGCCGCGCAAGCGCGGGACTGAGAATTCCGGCGTCCCCAGTTCGACTTTGGGACCCGGCATCAGAGCCTGATAAGGGAAGGCGACGGCAGAGGCCGTCGCCTTTGCGCGTCGTGAGCAGGTCGCAGGTTCGAAGCGGGGGCAGGATTCGCGAAAGCCCATGTGACGACGCTCGCACGCCGCGAGCGCCAGATAGGCGTCAGCGTGTCGTAGAAGCCCTCTGGTACGTTCTTCGTGGTTTGCCTCTTCCCTCAGACGTGCTCTCCGACCCGTTCCATTGCCTTGAAGTCGTAAGTGGATAGCGAGTGCCTCGTGGGATTCCCGACGAAATCAGCCACTCGCTACATACTGTAGACCCTCGCTCCTTCACCCGGTAGCGGACTGCAGCTCCCCTCGCCGAACCGGCCCGCCTCCCTTCCGAGCAGAGCCAATGAGTTTCTGGACACCGCGGCCTTTTGACTATCCCACCATTCTGATCCAGAACATGCCGGGCACGCACTCCTAAGGCGCGGCCCCCGCGGACATGGCCGCTGCCGCGCGGTATGGGGCGAAGTCATCCCACACCTGCCTCTGCACCTTCTCGCTGATGCCATGCTCTGAGAGCGCCTCGGTATCAGACTCCCTCACCACTTTCAGCGTCAGCTTTGCACCGGGCTCAAAAGCGGAGGAGTCATAGAAGTACATCCCGGCGAACGCGATGTCTTGTGCGTAGGAGAAGAAGCCCGACTCATCCACCGCTTGCTGGATGCGGTGAGCCTGTATGGGCTGTATCAGTTTGTCCCCCCTCCAGAGCTCCATCCGGAAGAAATCGTCGCGGAACCGCATCTTCTTCGGCCCGCCGATCATGAACCGTCTCCACTGGCTTCCCGACGTCTCTTTGAGCAGTGGCTGAACGAACACCATCACTACCGCTGCGTCCTTCCCCACATACTGCTCCCAGACGCGGTTCTGGTCCAGCCGCACCGTCCCTTTGACACCCTTCGGCCCCCGTTTCTGTTCACGCAAAGCCTTGACCTTAGCCAACTCTCTGATCTGGGCATTGCTCATCGACTCACGTACCGGCGGGGTCAGCATGAATGCCTTGAAGCTCCTGGGGGCGTCGATGTGATAGAACTCTAGGTCTTTGGTAGCCGCCTCGTCCAGACTTGTCGCGGGGAATGGGCTCTCTGGAACGTCCGGCAGAAGCTCCCCCTTCGGGAGCAACGCTGTCTTGAGCTTCGACTGTGCCTCAAGCATCAGGGGCGCGACCTCACTGATCGGGATGATCCCTGAGATGCCTGGGCCGGAGGAATCGGGGACGTCGTGAAAGGTCGTGATCCCGATTACCTCGCCGGCCATGTTGAGGAGGGGACCACCGGAATTGCCCTGGTTGATGTTGACATCCGAGATGATGGCGCCCCTCTCGATCTTGGACACTATCCCGGATGTCACGATCTTGTCCTGATTCAGGGGAGAACCGATGGCGATGACCCTCTCCCCCTCGACCGCCAACGGTTCACCGGCAGATGGCTTGGCGAGCTCCAATGTGCACGTATCGCTAAAGAGGGAGGTGTCGCACCCCACAAACGCGACATCTCGCTGCTTGTCCTGACAGAGAACCATAGCCGGGATCTTCTTGCCCCGGCTGAACCGCACGCGCGTCAGGAAGGAGCCTTCGACCACGTGGCTGTTAGTTACGATGAGATTGGGCGCAACGATGAAGCCACTCCCATGCCCGGCATCCGTCTCTACGGTAACGACACCCCCCTTTAGCCGCCTGTACAGTAGGCCGGCGTCATCCACCTGCCGAGCTGGCACCGAATCGGCCACTTGTGCATCACTGCTGGTCAGCTGTAGCTCGATGGTCTCCCCATCTCGGATGTCGAACGTCTTCTCCCAGGTCATTGTCTTGGCGAGATAGCCCACAGGCTTCGCGGAAACTATACGGTAGTGCCCGGCTGGCAGAGGCAGGGAGGCATGCCCCTGCAGGTCAGTCACGACCGGGCGCTCATCTCCGCCTGGCCCGGTCCCGACACTGAAGTGCGCGGCGGGAACCGGCTTCACGCTCAGGTCATCCGCGATGACCACGACGGTGAGGTTCAGCACGCCTTCCGCGTGGCCCGCCGCCGGACAAGTCAGGCAGAGACCGGCCACCAATACGAGCAACGTCAGCCATCTAGCCATAGTGTGCCTCCTCGGATGTAGCCCGGTGTCCTCCCCAGAAATCCTATCCAGGCACTCCTGGGCAGTTTTCTTCCCCGCTGAGTCGGTGCTATCCTTCCTCTCAAGTAGGCTTCGAGCTTCCTGTTCATTGCTGGACATATCTGCGGATTCCGCTCCAAACCGGCCCCTGATTCCGGTTGAGAGTGGCCACGCATTCCAGAGCAATCCGGCCGAGGCTGGGGCGAAGCGAACCAGCGCGGACACCAAATCCCCGTGCGCGACGGAACCCCGGACAGTGACCCCAGCCGAGGGGGTAGCCGGAGTCGGGGGTGGCCGGGGTCGGCTCCACGGGCGGTTGACAGGGACACCCGGGTGCAGCCCGGGGAGCTGTGGCAGCTGGGCCGGCATCGCCTCCTGTGCGGGGACTGCATGTCCCTGTCAAGCGGCGATGGGACACCTCTGACAGCTCTGCTGGCTTGCCTGTGACTCCTGTCCTCCCCAGAAACTCTATCCGGGCCTTCTGACGGCTCTCAGGCGTGTCCCATCGCCATGTAACAAGGGTAGTTAGGGCTGTTTGATGGCCCCTGACTCCCGGGTGTGCGGCCTGAGAGATCGGGCGGAGCGCGTGAGGCTATCGTCGTCTCGGGGGATGCCGGTGTTCATCTAGGTGGGTTCTTCAGGGCGTCGACGTCCTTGACCATTCCGCTGAGCATATCGAATTCGTTGAGGCGGGTGCTCTTGCTGCCTAGGTCCCTACGGATGGCGAGGAGGAGGGCCCCCCACAGGCGCATCATCTCGCGAGGATCTTGCTGCCCGCTGGATTCGGCCTCGTTAGTGTGGGCCATGAGAGCGCTGTAAGCTCGAATCACGTCGTCCGAGCCGAAAAGATTGAGATCGAACGCGGTCTTCTTGTACTGATAGGATGTGATTTGCTGCACCGCGCGCTTCGTCGTCTCAGGCCCGCCTCGCGGCTTCAGGTCCGCGAAGAGGCGGATATAGGGATCCAGTATCTGACCGTATATCTTGAGGCGTTCTTGCTGTAGTCTCTGTTCGGTTGCGCGGAGCTCTTCGACGCGGGACTTGAGGAACCAGGTGATGATCCCGCCAAGCACGATGAGAAGTGAAGGGCCAAGTGCTTGCAGCCAGTCCATAGGTGCTCCTCCTTCGAGTAGATAGGCAGCGTCTCGCCGGAAGCATGCATGCCTGTGACGGCCGGCCTCGCGCGGTAGCCCTGATTATACCAGAGGCAACAGCACATGAAGGCGATGAGCAAAGCGCTGTGGTGGGCTACGGTGTGTAAGTCAAATGGCGATGGGACACGTCTGAGCGGCTCTTGAGCTTGCGTGCCGGTCAGCGGCAGCCCATCATGTAAGATCATGCGGCGGCACCTTCGGGCGCTGCCTTCTCTTGCGAAGGGTACTGCTCCGCTCAGGGGCGCGCAGCGAACATTCGATTGGCCTCATAACTTTGGTTCTGGGCCCACGTGACCGGTGTACGCGGGTTCATCCTCTTGCGAATCGGAAGCTCTGGGTAGGGCAGGAGCCGATCAGAACAAAGCTACGGCGGTTTCAGGGCGGAATAACCACTACACGCGGTTCCATCTGGGCCTGAGAGCTGTTCAGCCCCAATCTGCTCGACCCATGCCGTCATCGAACACCCGGCACTCCATACCGACTCAGCGACCTGGTACCTGAGTGCGGTTTCGTTACGGATGCCTACGGGGCGGGCCACTGCCTGCGCGACCAGTCCACGGGTCTCCTGGACAGGCAGACCAATACCATCGATGAGCTTGGTAATCGGCTCAACGTCACGCGCATTCCAGGCCTTGTCGAGCCGCTCAGGCGTCACGGATCGGAGATCCACAACACACAGCACATATCGCTCGACGTTTCCTGATGCGGCCGCGGCCTGGGCTGGTGTGAGACGGACCTGTCCGGTCGTTGTGGCCTTCACTTCGAGCAGGTACCGACCCACTGAGAGCCTGTAGGCGCCATCGACCATGGGATCGCCGGCGTCCATGGCAGCACTCACCTCGTAATCGAAGCCACGGTCGACCAACTCCAGGTGCAGGCCCCGTGCTTCGAGTGCCTCACGCACGGCCTCCTGCACGGCCAGCCCGAACTGGCGGCACCGCTCGACCTGTTGTGAGCGCCGAGACTGCTCCACAATCTGCTCAGCGAGAGTTCTATAGAGGCCAGGGGCGCCGCCCGCCACCTCCACTAGGCCGGCAAGCTCATTCTTCAACCTTGTCCGATCCGCTAGGTCTGGTGCCGTAGCCATGAGCCTGAGCTCAAGTTCGTCAAATCCGAACCATGTGCTCAGCAGTTGTACCGCGGCATTGTTGCCCGCAAGCCACTCACTCTTGACAAGGGTGCTCAGCGTTGCCATATTGGCGGTCATCTTACTGTACTGGCCATCGTCCTCCACGGGCACCCAGGATCGGAACCTCAGGTCCGCCAGCCAGAGGGCACCCCAGAGATCAACCCGAGCATCCTGACCACCCTTCCGCCCTAGCGCACTGAGCTTGGTCCTCCAGCCCTTATCGGTCGGGGCAATGTAGCAGAGCACCAACCCTAGGAGAGCAGCGGCTTCCTCCGGGCCTTCCTGGCACCGGTTCAGTACCTCTGGCTGCAGGAGGGCGATCTGGCTGAGTTCCTGTCCAGCGACGGTCACGCCTTCGGTCTGTGCACGCTCTACCGCGATTGCAGCCAAGCGACGATCCTTCAGTTCCACGGGACGTTGCGTCGTCAGCGGATCAGCATGGAGGATGCCCCAAGCACAGAGAGCTTGCACAACATCGGTCTCATCCTCGGCCAGTGAGCATCCATAGTCCTCGCGCAAGATCCGACCCGGAGGATATGCTGCGGAGAAGCCACGTGCACCTTCGTGCCACCGAGGCACAGGAGCCATGAGCATCCGGTCGCGGCTCCACCTGGCAACGGAGTTCTCGGCCGTCACCAAGGGTATGCGCGCGGCAAGCTCCCCCCCATTGTTGCCACGCGTACGCCACAGGTACCCCAAGAGACGAACGCTGCCGGCTACGGCCGACGCGCGCTTGTCCAGATCGCGGCTCCCCTCGGGTAAATCGGATTCGAGCTTCTTCACGCACTCCTCGAGGGTCTGATCCTCCGTGTGCTCCCCAGGCACAGCTTCGGTCAAGACGCCAGGCGCAAAGGCGAGGCCGTTGCGGTCGGCCACTGCCCCCAACTCGTTGGTGAGCAGCCGGGCACGTAGGTCAATGCCTATCCCAGCACAGATGTCCTTGAGCTCCTCGGGAATGCCGCCGTCGCGACGGAGGTCGGTCGGCGATACGAGCGCGCCGTTCTGGTTCGGCAGGATGCCCGCAAGAATCGAGATGTCCATCATGTCGCGATTCCGCCAGCACTCCCCAACCACGTCGATGAACTGAGCCAGCCAGGCTACACTCTCCCCCTCCACGGCCAGTTCGGATACTACCTGGGCATTGCCGCGAGCGATGGCCGCCAGAGCTTTCATGTCTGTCCGCACGATCGGAAGGCCCAGGCTACTCCAGCCGTGGCAGATCTCGGTCCAGTCGGCGGCAAGCTCGGCAACCGGCGGATGTAGTGCCGTACACGCCTCCGCCAGTGACAGAACTCGGTCGATCGTCGTGCCGTCGATCTCGTCAGCGAGATGCAAACGAGGGATTGGGAAGACTGCGGTGTCGCCGGATTCAGCGACTGCAGGAAGGTAGCCTGCAGAGGTCGCTACGACTGGCTTCTGGGCAACTCTAGAGGCGAAGTTCGCCAGTTGGCCTCTCCACCAAGGCGTCTCATCCTCATCCGACGGCTGGAAGCCAGCCTCTGGGGCAGTCGCACGAGTCAGAGCGTGCTGGTTTGCCCACCCCTCGGCATAGCCGAAGGACACCGCGGCTACCGCTGCGTCGAACGCCTCCCCCAGGAGGTGCCTATCCTGCTCTGACATCAGGAGTCGACTTCGATCTTGGTCAACCTCGAACTTGCCATCCAAGACCACATCGAACGGAAGGACTGCTGACCCCCGTACCGGGTACTCGCGGTAGATCCGAGGCGACTGTGCCTCAGGGACCACTACTCGCCAGCCCGTCTTTGCAGGCGTCAGCACTACAAGAGCGGCCGGCAGTGCACCTCGAGCGACCTGGAATCTTAGGACGCGGAACTCCCGGCTGTGACCCCTTGGGTCTTCCGACACCGACACACTGCGCTCCAGTAGCAGCCCGCTGTCCAAGACACGCTCGACCGGATCACTTGGCACCCAGCTTTCGGAGCAGCCGTCGGAAAGGGCAATGTGAACTTGGCCGAGTAAGCGTCGTGTTCCGTAGAGATAGGGAAGCGAACGACGGAATGCTGTCACGCCGGCACCCAGCGCCTCGTTGTCGTTGTCCGGGTAGTGGAACAGAGCAGAAGGCTCGTCATCCGGGTCGTCCACCTCTGTAGCAGCTCGGATGGCTTCATTGCAGGCGAGGATATTCCTGAGGATCTGCTCCTCGTCACCACTCCGATCCAGGATGAGGTCGAAGCGCTCGTAGCCCTCTGGCAGGGCCAGCAGCCCTCGAAGCTTCGTATGTTCTGCGAGAACGTGGGTCACCAAGAACCCGGTGCCAAAGCGTCCTGTCGTCTCCTCTGATTCGAACTTCTTGCTGGACCCGCCGGATAGCAGCGCTGCCAACTCCGACGTCGTAAAGGGCGCACCATCGTGCTCGAAGGTCAGCGAGTAGTCCTGGACACGCAGGGATACCGCCACCGTCTTGCGGCCAGGCCTCGGACCAGCATCGAGGGCGTTCTGCAGCAACTCAAACGGCCATCGCACTCCAGCCGCATGGGGACTTCCCCTGGCCTCATTCACACGCGTGCGGATTTGCCGTGCCTCGTTCTGGCTCTGCTGTCTCTCCCTGTCCTTCGCATAGAGCGCAAAGGCTTCGTCGCTCATGGTCTTCGGCCATCCTGTCTGCAGCAGGCCAAGGCCTAGCCCTCCAGGCCCAGTCGACTCGACTTCACCGGCCTGGTCCTCTCGATCAATGCCGCGAAGGAGGAGAAGCTGCCGCTGCCAAAGACAGATTGGTTGACTCGAAGGTACCGCCACTCATTGCCGGTCTCCTCCGAGATTCGGTCACACCACTCGCGAATGGCCTCGTCCTTCGCCGTCGTGCCCTCCCAGACACGGCCTTTTGTCTCGATGATCCAGTTCGCCTCGCCGCCGGTGGTCTTCTGTACGACCACCCAGTCGGGGTGGTAGAACCCAATCGCGCCGCTGGGCTTGAGGTAGTCCACGCGGAATCGCGTGCCGGACTCGCCCTGCTCGGTGGTGCCGAGCGCGGCGAAGCGCACTACATCGCGGGCTTTGTCGAGGACCCCGGCGAAATGGCGCTCGAAGTCGTTGTACGTGGCCACGTAGTTGAAGACCGTCCGCTTAGCCGCGAGCGGTGGCAGGTTGCGCCGCCAACTGAACGGCTTGGTCTCAGACAGCCTGAAATCCGCCCGTTCGAACTCGATGTCATGGCGGTCGATCGTCAGCTCGGCGATCTTGCGTGCCAGGTATTTCGCGATACCTTCCTGGATCTCAAGCCGCGAGAGATGGGAACGGATGGCCTCGCTATCCAAGTCAACGTTGCGGCCGAAGCAGCGCGTGGCGACATAGTCCCTCACAGCTGGGTACAGCTCTGCGAAGCGGGTGGGGAGCTTAGCGCGGCCGATCACCTTGTTGGTCATGGAGCCGAGCAGCTCCTGGGGCGTGGGAAGCTCTCCCGTTCCGATCTCGGCCCGGTGGACCTCGGTCTCGGTGGTGGCGAATTCCAGCCTCAGGTTCACCCGGTACACCTCCGCCAGCTCCTCCTGCTCATAGATGGCCGCCAGCGAGGCGACGTCAAGGTCGGAGAGTTTGCGGATGTCGTGGACGAGCCGTGGTTTGGTAAGTGGGATCGCGATGTCGTAAGCGATGCGCTCCAGCACGGGCTCGATGATGATCGGCCTGGGCGGATCGGTGTTGGTCGTCGTGACGCCGACGCCTTCAGCTTCGAGTTGGGTGCGAAGAACGTTAAGCAGGTTGCGGGTGCCGAGCACTTCCAGCGTCTGCGTGCGATCCGGACTTACCTCCGTCATGAGACGCAGGCCCCGCCCGATAACCTGCTCGGGCAGGATTTCGGCCTTGGCTGTGAAAGGTCGCAGGCCGAGCACCACGCTCACGTTCCGCACGTCCCAGCCTTCGCGGAGCATCATGACGCTGACGATGGCCTTGATGCGGTTCGTGTCAATGTCGCGTGCCGCCCGGCGGGCCACGTCTAGGTCGGCCTTCGTGATCTCGCCCGCGGAGTCCGTATGGATGATGAGCACCTCGGACTCCTTGAAGCCGAACTCCTTGGTCTTCCAAAGGTACTCGCCGAGCGCGTCGGCGTAGACGTTCTTCTCTGCCATGATGAAGAGTACGGGCTTTGTGTCGAGCTTCTTGTAGACCTTCCAGTGGTCCTTCCAGCGCTGCACGGCGGCGCGGAGCCAGTAGCCGTACTTCTCGGCGACATTCTCCTTGGTGATGTGGTCGGGGTCCTGCGCGGGATGTTTTGGGTCGTCCTCCTTGGTAACGATCAGCGGCGCCTTGACAATGCGATCCTCCACCGCCTGGGCGAGCGGGTAGTCGCAGACAGTCCAGGGGAAGTACATCCCGTTCTGGTCCTTCGGCGTGGCGGAGAAGTCGAGGCACAGTCCAAGGCCATTGGGCAGCGCCGTGTGGATCGAGAGCAGCGAATGGGTCCACTCAAGGTCCTCATCGTGGACGTGGTGCGCCTCGTCGTTCATGACCACTAGGTCCTTTAGCGATTTGATCCGCTCCAGCATTGAGCGCTGGCTGGCCGCAAGATTCTTCACCGGCTTCCTGCCCAGAAGCGCGTCGACGGCGTTCTGCGGGGTCCACTCCTGGTCGCGCGACTCGTAGAGCTGGTGGATGTTGGTGAGCAAGAGGTTGCCGGAGGCGTCAGGCTCAGTGGCCTCGCCGCGCAGGATCACCTTCAGGTTCAGCTTTCCCCATTCGGGCGGGACCAGAGGGAGTTCGTTGAAGATGCGGTTGCTGGCGAAATCCTTCTCCAGCCGTTGGTAGACGATGACGTTGGGCGCGACGATCAGGAAGTTGGTCGACAGGTCCGACCCGGGCACGCGCTGCTTGTGGAAGTAGGACCAGACCGCGGCCATCGCGATCACCCAGGTCTTGCCCGAGCCGGTGGCCATCTTAAAGGCAAAGCGGCGCAGGTCCTCAGGCGGCAGGTCCTGCACGCCCTCGCCGTCCAGCTCCGGCACGTAGCGCCGAATCTGCCGTCGGCCGTCCATCGTGGTCTGGAACTCGATGTTGTTGGAGAGCAGATCCTTCTTGTACACCTCGGCGTAGGATTGTATCAGCTTCTGCACGTCGCCCGCGCTCGCGATCTCGACCAGCCAGACCAGCGTCTCGATCGCCTCCCGCTGGCAGAAGTAGTAGCGGAACGGCACCGCGAAGCCCGCCACCTCGTGGTCTTCCTCGAACCAGTACTCGAACAGGCGCCGGGTGACGTCCGACGCGCCGGGGTAGCCCTGCTCGCGCCAGGCATCCACGGCCGCGCGGATTCTCGGGATCAGGAGCAGGCGGCTCGGGCGGCGACCCGAAGTGTCCTCCCGCCAGCCGGTCGGAGCCGCGTCGTCCTTCACAAGGTACGAAGTCGGTTTCTCCCAAGGCCGGCGGCCGGGGATCTCGGGCAGGTCCTTGTCGTAGGAGATGACGGCTTTGGCCATGGCTACTTCACCTCCGCGTCGAAGGCCTGCGAGGTGTCGTTGCCGAAGATGTCGATCACCTTGACCAGGATGCGATGCTTGCCCCGCTTCTCGTAGGTGTGTAGGTCGGAAACCAGCGGGAGCTTGCGCTCCTTGCGGGTGCGGTAGGCCACCCAGCCCGGCATGAAGGTGTCGCTCTGGAAGTCCCAATCGACCGCCCAGTAGTCAATGTAGTCCGACCACTTCTTGACCTTGCTGCGCACCTCCTCGGGGATCAGCTCGGCGTTGGGGATGACGAAGTCCTTTAGGGCCACCTGCGCGGTGAGCTTCTTCGGCTGCTTGATCTCGGCTTCAAGATAGGCCAGCTCGAAGAAGTGCACGTCGCCCTTGGCAGCAGCCTGGTGCTCCATGACCTCGCGCGGGATCTGCAAGAGCAGGAGCTTCACGCCCTTCTTCTTAGCGGCCTCGACCATCAGGTCGTAGAGGCCCATCTCCCACTCCCAGCCGAGGACGTGCAGCTCGCCCTGCTTGAGCTTGGCGCACTCGCCCACCGCGGCGTCGATCTCGCTGATCGTCACCGGCGCATCCACCGCGCCGATGTGGACCAGCGCCTTGCCCTTCTTGCCGTGCAGATGCGTGAGTCCCGGCACCGGCTGGGCACCGTAGAGCTTGAGGATGAAGGCGAGGTACTCGTAGAGGGCCTGCTCGGCGAGGGGCTTGTCCTTCGCATCGCCGAAGGTCACCCCCTGCCAGTACTGGCGCTCGTACTTGCCGAGGTTCAGCACCTCGAAGGGCTTGCAGTTCTCGATGCCGAGCAGGCGCTTGCGGGTAACGTGGACGCCCCAGCGGCCCAGGTCGCAGCCGATCCAGCGACGGCCGAGCTTCTCCCCAACAGCCAGCGTTGTGCCGGAGCCGCAGAAGAAGTCGGCGACGAGATCGCCTTGGTTTGACGAAGCACGCATGATCCGGCTGAGCACACTCTCGTTCTTCTGGGTGGCATAACCGGTCTTCTCCTGCGAGAAGCTCTTGATCTGAATTGAGTCAAGGGAGTCCTCACCCTTGAGATCGAACTCGGATGGGTTGGCGTTCCACACGTCTTCGATCGGATACCCCTTGCCGGTCGGTTGATCGCCTCCTCGACGAGCGTATCCCTCGGGATATGGCACGTATTCCTTGTTGAAGACGAAGTCGCTCGGATTCTTGACGTAGTACAGGATGGTGTCGTGATTCCGAATCCAATTCCTCGCAGCGCTCTTGTACCCAGACACCCACCCGATGCGCCAGACAATCTCACGCTGAAACGAGCCGACACCGAACAGTTCGTCAAGTATCGGCTTGACGTAGTGGCCAACGGTTGCGTCGAGGTGGACGTAGAGTGATCCGTTCTCGGACAGAAGGTCACGCATGAGCGCGAAGCGACTGGCGACCATATCAAGGTAGGTGTCAATACCCCGTCCCCATGTGTCTCTATAGGCCTTCTCCTCAATGGCTGACTGCTCTTTCGCAATCTCCTCTCCAGACTCGCCTATCTCAGTCGTGAACGAGAAGTCCGCCCCCGTCGCGAACGGCGGGTCGATGTAGATGAGGTCGATCTTCCCCGCGAACTTCTCCAGCAGCGACCCCATCACCAGCAGGTTGTCGCCCCAGATGAGCTTGTTCCGCCAGCCCGCCTCAAAGGTGTCGCCCTCCTTGCCCTCGTAGGTGTCGAAGAGCGACCCTGTGGTAGTGCGCCGGGCCTCGCGCGTGGCCCGGCTCTCGTTGACGGTCTCGATGACCTGGAAAGGCAAGCTCACCCGCGGCACCTCCTTGCGGGTGCCGTCCTCGTTGTACTTGCCCGGCCAGACCAGTTCAGTCCTGGTGATCTCGATCTTTGCCATCTGACAGCGCTCCCCATTTCCGAAGATACAGTGTTCCTCGCGGACCTACTTGAGTCTGATGACGCCTTCGCTCTCGCAGTAGCCGTGGACGTCACAGGTGGCACACACCTTGGCCTCGGGCGGCGTCTGGACGGAGAAGTCCCTGTTGAGGATCCTCTGCACCACCTGATCGAAGTGCTTGCCGGCAGCCACGACCATCCTCGGCTCATAGGGGACGGCCATGAGCGCGGCCGCCTTCTTGGCTTCGCCCGTCCAGTAGATAAGCAGCCGATCCGGTCGGCGGCCGTGCCGCTGGTCAAGGATGTGGGCATAGATACAGAGCTGCTTGCGGTAGGTATCGAGGCGCGTGTCGTCCTCGGCGGGCCGGACCTGCGACTTGAAGTCGAGCATCTCCAGCTTGCCATCGCCACCCAGAAGCAGGTCGATCTTCCCGGTGAGAATGTAGGCTTCCTTCTCGACCGAGACATCCACCTCCGTCTCAATGACCCGCTTCATCTCCTCCCGGTTCTGCAACACGTAGTTCATGACATGCGCGAAGGCGCTCTCCCTTGGCTTGTCAGCCAGCGGGCGCATGCCCTGGTTGACAAGGTGCTGATAGTTGAACTCAAATAGGGTGCGAACACGCTTCTCTCCAAGGCGGCTGCCCTCGCCGTCCATGACCCAGCGGTGCACCCCCTCGATGGTCTGGTGCACCAGCGTGCCGAAGAGGATCTCGGCCGACCGGGCTGGCGTGAACCCATAGCGGCGGAAGAACTGGTACTGCAGCGGGCAAGTCTCGTAGGCCGAGAGGTCCCCCGTGAAGCTGAACGACTTCTTCAGCGCCATCCGCTCGCGCACGGGGAAAGCGAGGGGCTTCAGCAGTTCCTTCTCCACGTAGGGCCACTGCGGCAAGCCCTGCCAGATGGGGTGGAAATGCGGCTTGGGCGGGTCCGACGCCGTCAGGACCAAGATCTTCTCCGCGCGGGAGAAGGCCACATAGTGCAGGCGCATGCGGTCGAACGTGGTGATCCTGTCTTCCGGCTCGAACGGCGGCCTAGCGTAAAACGGGCCGAGCGTGCGATCCACCTCCTTGGGGGAGGACACCTGGGTCGCCAACGAACCCACCACCACCACCGGAAACTCCAGCCCCTTCGCCTGGTGGATAGTCATGACCTGGACGTAGCCTTTGGGGAAGGGTTGATCCGGGTCTTCGTACTCGTTGATGCCTCCGAGATGCAGCAAGCGCAGGAAGCTGTTGAAGAAGTGGAAGCGCAGCGGTTCGCGATTGCGGGCAGTGATGACCGTGTAGTGGTAGTAGCTCTGGAAGGTGTTCAGCAGGCTGGAGAAAGAGGCCAGGTTGCGCGCCCGGTTCTCGTCCTTCAGGTACGTCCGGAACGGCTCCCAGGCAACGAACTGATAGAAGTAGTCCGCGAGTCGCCGGTCCAGCGTCTGTCTTGGCTTCAGCGCCTCGATCTCCTGAGTGAAAGCCTGCAGGTGCTGGGCGATGGGGTGTTCCCCAGTGCACTTGTCTGCCAGAGCCGCGATGCACTCATCAACGTAGTCGACCATCTCCTGCAGCGGCCGGCCTGTGGGGTGTCCCCGGTTCTCCCCGTAGTATCGGAGGAGAACGGCGAAGCAGCCCACCATCAGGCGGACCTCATCGTTGTCGAAGTAGGCCCTGGCGCGCGGGCAGAAGGCCTTGATACCACGGTGTTCGAGCGCTTCCAGGTAGGGTCCACTGTGATCCCGCCGCACGCTGCGCAGGAGCAGCGCCACTTGGCTTTCGTCCTCGGCGATGCCCCGCTCTTTGAGGAACGCCACCAGATCGGCGAACCTGTGGGCCTCGTCCTTCTCGTTCTGACCCCAGATGCAGAAGACAGCCGGGTACCTGCGAGAACGCACGTCTGGGTCAGGGACCATGGTCTTGTCGTAGCGGAACGCCGGCTGACCCGGGTCATTACTCCAGTCTGCCGCTGCCATGAACTTGTTGTACGCGTTGATGATGCCGGCATGAGAGCGGTAGTTCGTGGAAAGCGTGACCGTCCTGCAGCCCTGGAAGTGGCGGGGGAACTCCAGGATGTTGCGCACCGTTGCACCGCGGAACCGGTAAAGCGCCTGGTCTTCATCGCCAACCACGCAGATGTTGTTCTGTGGTGCGGCGAGACGCAGGAGGATGCGCTCCTGGACGTAGTTCGTATCTTGGTACTCGTCCACCATGACGTAGCGAACCCCGTTGGAGATGTCCGGGCCGACCTGGCTGTCGTCCAGCAAGTTCAGGAAGAGCTTCTGCTGATGGGCGAAGTCGATGCAGTTTCCTTCGATGAGCTTTCGCGCGTACACCTTGTGCGCTCTTCCGATGGCCTGCACAAAGGGGTCTGCGGACTTCACCAGTCTGGCGGGGTCGACGAGTTCCTCGGTGATCTTGTTGAAGTAGCGTCGGGCACCCTCGATGGCCGTCCAGCGGGTCCGCCATCGCGTCAGGTACGGCCCCTCATCCTCGGGCCCAATGATCTCATCAAAGTGCTCGAAGATGAAGAGGAGTTGGGTCAGCTCGTCCAGGACTTCGTAGTTGCTGCCCAGCGGTGTGCGGTGACGGTGGCGCAGCAGGAAATCGTTGCAGATACCATGGATCGTGCCGACCAGCAACCCGGAGAGGTCACCTCTGTAGCCGAGCTTAGCGGCGGTGCTGGACATCCGGTCGCGCAGCTCAAAGGCGGCCTTCTCGGTGAAGGTGCACAACAGGACCTGGTCTGGCTGGGCCAGCTTCTGCAGCAAGATGTTCAGGGCCCGCACGACCAGGACCAGCGTCTTGCCCGTCCCAGGACCGGCCACGACCAGCAGAGGACCTTCCGCGGCACCGGCGGCCTTCCGCTGAGCCGGGTTCAAGCGCGGAAACTCCTGCCGGATCGCCTTCGCCAGCGCCATCAGAACAGCCGCTCCTTCCTAGGGCTGAAGACCTTGTCTGGTGAGACGATGACGCACCTCCATCATTGCAGGCGGTCTCGGCCAGCTTCCTTCGCCGCGCTGTCTCAGGGATCGCCGACAACCTACTCCTCTTCCGTGCCTTCGCCCAGCTCAATGATATCATGCGTCGTCCGCCGCACCTCGATGTTGTGCTCGATCAGCAGGCTCACCAGTTCCTCTCCGTTCACCAGCGCAATAGGCGTCACGGTCGCCTTCAGCGCTTCCTGCCTTGCGCCGTCGCTGAACTCGCTGGTGGTGATGATCAGCCCGTGTTCGTGCGGACCGAGGCTTCCCCGCACTTGCTGGACCATTGGAGCCTGCACGTTGTGCTTCCAGCGCTTCACCTGCACTGCCATCCGGGTCGCGACCACCCCGCCCACGACCATGACGCCGCGAACATCGATCCCGCCGTCGCCGGAATGGCGTGTCACCTCGACCGAGTCGAAACCGATCTTGGCTAGCAGCTTCCCGATCAGCGCCTCGAACTCGGCGGGCGGCATCTGACGGATGTGCTGGAGAAGCTCTTTGCGCACGTGATCGTTGTGCTCTTCTATCTCGCCTGCCAGCCCGGCTGGTTCCCATCGCGTCAGACCCACGAGGCCTTTGCCGTGCTTGACGAACCGAGGTGTCTCAAGCCGCCGTTGCTGCCGCTGGATCTCCATGAGAATCTGCGCGTACATCGTCGCCTCTGGTGTACGGCCGGCCGTCTTGATGAAGCCCAGCTCCAGTGCCTTCTCGGTGATCTCTCGGTAGTGCATCGGCTTGTGGTCCGCGAACCTGTCGAGAACAACCTCAGCTGCTTTGGTGAAGGACACTGTGCCCGTCGGGTCCGGCCTGGGAAGGCTATCCCCGCCGGGGCCCGCCGCGGATGGGCCTAGGGCATACACCCCCGCCCCGACTCTCCGGAATCGGGAGCTCAACTCATATCGTTTGATGTCCGCGGTCAGCCGTGCATTGACGGTTGCGTGGGGGGTCTTTCCCTTGGGTGTCCACAGACCACCCGCGACAAGGCGCTCGGTGATGTCCCGGTAGTGAAGCGGCCGCCCAGCTTCACTCAGTACGCGGTGGACTGCGTCCAGGACGTTCATCCCGCTCTCTCCTTCGGACTTGCCCGACGCGCTCAGGATGGCACGCACATGAGCGACGCCGAGAAGGTGTCCTATCGTCTGTGAGTGGTGGAAAGCGGGTCTCAGCAGTCACTCGCAGGACAATTCTAGGTTTCGGCGACGCCAGTCTGATCACCTGCTCCTGCAGGCCTGCGCACAGGGCCTCAGACGCCGCGCCACGTGCGCCTGTGTCGGGCTTTCGGCCGTCGGTTGGTGCTGTGCCTCGGCCTTCCACCGTTCGCGGCGCTGACGCCGCGTTTGGGGGGCCTGTTCGGCTGCTTGCCGAGACCTTTTGGGTGGCGCGTGACTGTGAACTCCATCCAATCCCTCTGGTGAGTCTTACGCGGCGGCAGACAGCACCTTTGACCCGTCCTGCAGCCAGCCTGGCGGTCTCGGGCGCAAGGACATGAGGCTCGCAGGCAGACCACACAGCCGGAATGTTCGGCGGGAGGCTCGTGATCCATTACCTGCCAACAGGGGTTCTAGAGCACGGCGCCTAAACCTAGGTAGGTTGCCGAGGAGGGGTCCACGGGATGTCCGCTATACTGCGTGGCAGCACGGTGTCGGCTCCGGACGGCGCGTTCGCCCGGTTGCTTCCAAGCGATCCGTCAGGCCAGACGCTCAGCCATCCGCCCGACGACATCGCCTGCTGGTTCGTGGACACCAACTATGACGGCGAGAGCTTCTTCGTCCGCCACGCCTACTTCACCGGCGCGGACGAACCCTACGAGAAGCTCAAGCGCGCCCTCCGCGCCGAGATAGACGAAGCCGCCTGGGCCACCCTCTACTCCACCGTCAGCCGCCCATTCGACCCACCCACCACCGGCAAGATCGCCGTGAAGGTCATCAACCACTACGGGGACGAGGTGCTGAAGGTGTATGAGGTGGGGTGAACCCGATGACTACCGACACTCCGGTGTCGAGAGGCTAACTGATGAGCCCTCCGCCTCAGCTGTTTGAGCCGAAGGCAACCGGCCTCTGTGCATCTGAGGACGAGGAGCACTGGGCTCAGCTCGTGTCCGATGTCCAGAGCCGCAATTGCGCGCTATTCGTCGGGAGTGGGTGCTCGATACCGGACTACGGTACCTGGAAGCAAATGCTGGAGAAGGTCGCAGCCGATGCGGAACAGGAGGTGGCTGGCGATCTCCGTCCAATCGACTACCCAGCGTTCCTGGGGTTATGCCGAGAGGCCATGGGTGAGGACGCATACAGGGCGGCTCTCGAGTCCGTTCTGACTCCGGCTGGGAAGGAACCCTATAGGCCGGTCCATCACGCGATGATCAACACAGCGTTCGTCTCGTTCGTCACGACGAACTACGATGTGAGCCTCGAGAAGGCGGACTGCGTGAAACCCAAGGTGCTGCCTGCCGAATCTGTCCTGAGCTACCCGCATGACCAACTCCGTCCGACCAGGCTCTGGAGCCGGTTTCTCTTCCACGTCCACGGCCGCGCGTATGACGACAATGGAGAGTGTCTGCTGCCAGAGATCGTGGTGACCGACGACGACTTCAAGCAGGCATATCGTCGCGATGACGTCACGAGCACGCTGCGCCTCCTGCTTACCGATCTCTGTGTGCTGTTTGTCGGGTTCAGTTCGGACGATGGTATTCTGGAGCGGGTCATCCAGGAGCACCTCGGCCCCTATGAAGACAATCTCACGCAGAACCCGCATCCACCAAGGGAGACAGGGGTCGGCATAAGGTACTACGTGCTGCGCGACGTGTGTATCCGCAATTGGCACGTAGCTCGGGCCAGGGCGAAGGAATCTCCGCCGATGGAGATGACCGCCGTCGATCAGAGAGAGTGGAGCGCCGCGCGGACCGAGGCCGTCAACTGGTTCCAGCATCCCCGTTGGGAGTTGGGAGGACGCGTTCGCCCAATCGTGTACGCCCGTCGCGAGGACGACACGCTCCACGAGGCCCTGACGTCGCTGATGAGCGGACTGCAGCAGATGCCGGGGTGTGGAGTAGTGGACTCCGGAGGTGTACCATGAGAGCAACGCAGCTGCTAGCGACCAGTCGGAAGCTCGATCAGCTCCGCGGACTGCCCGCGCCCTCCACCGGAGATGCCGTCTGCTTGGTTGATGCCCTCGACACCGGCGC
>Ga0307379_10001712_pt1 | contig 33951 bp, 29 predicted proteins | sample UN2MG_FD_202237 | JGI IMG/M metagenome (GOLD analysis project Ga0307379, IMG submission 202237) | Soil microbial communities from Risofladan, Vaasa, Finland - UN-2 | ecosystem: Environmental > Terrestrial > Soil > Coastal area > Acid sulfate soil | place: Finland: Risofladan, Vaasa | collected...
CGAGAGAGAGGACGAGCCCAAAGAGATGAAGGAGGAAAAATCATCAGAGATAAAAACGGCAAAGCCATAATAATTCCGGGTAAATTCAAGGAAGTCAAAGCTGTTGGATGGTATGTCGAAGATTACGGGATCGCTCAAATATCCATAAATTTCACGAATTATAAGATCTCACCCCTTCATCTTGTGTTTGATGAGGCGATCAAGGAAGCTGAAAAAATCGGTCTTCGTGTGACTGGAAGTGAGCTTGTGGGTTTGATCCCCAAGGAGGCCGTGCTCATGGCCGGACGATACTACCTTAACAAACAAGGAAAGAGCGCCGAAGTACCCGAGGAAGAACTTATCAGGGCAGCTGTTCTCTCACTGGGACTGAATGATGTAGCGCCGTTTGATAAACAAAAGAAAATAATTGAATACAGATTCACTGAAATACAAAACAGTTGAAAAGAAAGAAGCCAGGCTGCTACGATAGAAGAAACACCCAAGAAGGCGACATCACTTATTCCAAAACTTTTGACACACTCATCTCACAATAAACAATTTTCCTCATCTTTTGAGCTTCACCTGTCAAGGAACATTTGATAGAGAGGAGATCAAAAAAATCGTCTCTCTCTCTTTACAAAGAAGAATACGAGAAAAAAGACAAATGAGAGGCAAACGATAGTTCCAGAGGCAGGGAGATCGAGAGTAAATGCCATTATCAATCCCAGGATAACCGACACCAAGGATACTAGGCAAGACAGAACGATCGCCTGTTTAAAATTCGAGGCCATTTGTAAACCTGCAGCTGCTGGGATCACCAGTAAAGCCGCCACAAGCAAAAGTCCAACGATCTTCATCCCGAGGACCACAGTGACAGCTGTGAGGACACTGAGGAGAACATCCAATCGTCTAACTCGAATGCCCGATACTTTTGCGGACTCGCGGTCGAATGTCATATACATGAACTTGTGATAGTTCAGGATGACGATGACAACCACGCTCAAAGCTAGCCCGATCGAAAAGCTCACTTCAAAAGCATCGATGGCCAATATCTCTCCGAATAAATACCCGAAGAGGTCTATGTTAAAACCTTGGGACAGCGACACAATCAAGATTCCGACAGCAAAACCCACACTGCTAAAAATGGCGATGGCTGTATCCCCATAAAGACCTGCCCGTTCCTTGAGTTTCATGATCCCCAATGCCGTTATCACAGCGACACCTGTCGCAACGGCTAAAGGCATCACATCGAGCAGTAGACCTATCGCTATACCTGCAAATGTGACATGGGCGAGGCCATGGCCGATCATGGAATCACGCCTCAGTATTAAAAAGACACCGAGGACAGCGCAGGCGATCGCCACAAAAATCCCGGCAAGCAAAGCCCTTTGGAGAAAACCATATCTGAGAAATTCTGTCACAATATCCATATTTCGATTCAAGCGTTATCAGTGACGATGAGAGATAACATGATGGCCTTCAGTGATCATTTTTTTGAATATATCCGATTGGCAAAATTCTTCATGTGATCCATGATACTGCAATATCTGATGGAGACAGGCGACCTGACTGACATGTTTATTCACGACGCCGATATCATGAGTGACCAAAACAATGGTGATCGATTCCTTCGTATTCAAGTCGTCCAACATATCGTAGAAGTGTTCCTGTGTTTTCGCATCCACTCCTGCAGTCGGTTCATCGAGAAAAAGAATGTTCGGCTGGTTGACGATCGCTCTGGCTATAAACACTCTTTGTTGCTGGCCCCCTGAGAGTTTCCCGATCCGCCAATCCGTATGCGCCTCCATCCCGACTTGTTTGAGGGCTCTTCGGATATACCCCTCATCATCCTTTTTCTGAATGCCAGAAAATTTCCGGCTGGAAACAAGGCCCATTTCCACGACTTCTTTCACTGAGACTGGGAAATAAGGATCTACATGAGTGGCCTTCTGCGGGACATAACCCAGTTGTTTCCACCGAGTAAATGCTTCGCCGTTCTCCCCAAATATCCGGATCCTGCCCTCAGAGGGAGTTAATAAACCGAGAATGATCTTGATGAGAGTTGTCTTCCCCGATCCATTCGGTCCGATGATCGAAAGAAAATCACCGGACCGAATGGGAAATGTGACACGATCCAAAACTTTTGTGTCTCCATAACTGAAAGAAACACCTTCGATAGAAATCAAAATATCAGAGTCAGTCACAGGAAAGCCCTTTCTTCAAACTCGTTAAATTTTGGTTCATGATATCTAAAAAGGTCATATTGGCTTTTGACTGTTCCACCGTCAGGTTTGCCGCCGGATTGAGAACAAGAGTTTTTGCTCCCACCTCCTCTGCGATCACATTTGCCAGATCATAGCTCACGTAAACTTCAAAATATATCACGTTTATTTGATGCTGCTTTGCCAGTTCCACGACTCGGACAAGCTGTTTAGGAGTTGGCCTGGAATCAGGACTTACTCCATAGAGCGAGACCTGTTGAAGGTCATATCTTCGAGCCAAGTAGCCAAAAGCGGCATGTCCGCCCAGAATAAAGGTCCTGTTTTTGCACTGACCGAGCTCCTCTCTGAATCTGCGATCGCATTCTTCGAGCTTTTGTTTATACGCGGCGCCATTCCTCTCGAATAGCTCGCTATCTTCCGGTTCCATTCGGGAGAACAGCTCGACAATGTTGTCGATGATCCTCTGATCAATGACAAAATCAAGCCAAATATGTGGATCAAGAGTACCGTGAGTATGTTTGTGAGCATGTTCATCATGCTGTTCTTTATGGTCGATTTCCTGTTGGTGTTCAACTCTTTCAATTGGAAGAACCGAATCACTCGCTCTCAAGATATGTAAGTTGGGATTGTTGACACTCTTTAGAACATCATCCAGCCATGGCTCGAGGTCTGCACCAATATGTATAAACACATCAGATTTTGAGATTTTTATCAGGTCACTCGGACGCGGTCGCCATGTGTGTATTTCTGCTCCTGCAGGAAGGAGAAGACTCACCTCTCCCCTCTCACCGCATACAGCCTGGGCGAACTCCATAAGCGGAAATACACTCGCTGTGATCCTGATCTTGGTCTGAGCTTTGCCGTCTGCCAAACAAAGCCCTAGCATAAATATGATAAGGGAAAGGGAGACAAGAATCTTACGAATCATAGCCCTCACAACTCATAATCAAATGATTTAATTCTCATCTTTAATTTTAGCTCTTCCGTCATAAAATCGATGTTGATGCTCCTTTATCGATTTTGACAGGAAAAACTCTAGGTATACGGTATCCTTTTTTCTGGGCTAAATCAAGAATTTCTCTTATGAAGACGTCTGCGTCTTTTTTCTTCACCAATGCGATCCCTGACCCTCCAAATCCCGCTCCCGTGAGACGGGAACCCAGACATCCAGAAAACTCCAGTCCAAATTCATAGAGCAGATCGAGTTCCGGACAAGAGACCTCGTAATCATCCCTCAAACTCACATGAGATTGGAAGAGGAGTTGTCCTAAAGTTAAAAAATCATCATTTTGCAGGGCCTGTTTTGCCTTTTGAACTCGTTCATTTTCACTGATAACATGCCGGGCACGTCTGTACAGGACCAAGTCCATTTGATCTTTTTGCATCTTGAGCATGTCCAGAGTTGTCCCTCTGTATCCGGGAAGGCCGAAACTACGCAAGTAGAGATCTGCATCCGCTGACTCTGAACGTCTCGTATTGTATTCTGATCGCGAAAGTTCCCTTTTCACACGACTGTCATAGACCATGAATTCGAGGTCATACTTGTTCAGATTGAGTGGAATATTCTCGAAATCGAACGAAAGACAATCTAAAAAGATGGCTGTGTTATCCTCCCCAAAAACTGATATAAACTGGTCCATCAGACCACACTTCATACCCACAAAATCATTTTCTGCTTGCTGTGACAGTTTGGCCTTTTCCATGGGGGCGATCCCAAGTTGAAAAAGCATATCCAGGCCATTGATCACGCTCACTTCAAGAGCCGCAGAGGAGCTCAAACCCGACCCGATAGGTATGTCTCCCCAAACCAAACCGTTTATACCGCCAGGAGAAAATCCATTTTTCTCGAGTATCCAAAAAATCCCTTTGATGTAAGAGTCCCAATGATGCTTCCTCAAGGTTGGTATATTTCTCGAGGAAAACGAACTCTCATCGCCAAAGTTCTCAGCCCAAATATGAACGCGATCATCATCTCTACGACCCGCTAAAAATTGAATGCTCATGTGGATGGCAGCGGGAAGGACATACCCTTGGTTGTAATCCGTGTGCTCTCCGATGATATTGATTCGTCCGGGCGCCGATGATATGATTTCAGGGGTTGCTCGAAAAACCTCTTCAAATTTTTTTATGAATCGTTCTTCATCCATGTCTTTGCGGATTTTAATTCAAATATGTTTAAAACTCAACTAACCTGGATTATTCACGAGCCGACCCTCCCCACCCAACATTAAGGTGCCGGCAAGGCTAAGGAAAATATGCTTGAATCGAAAAGATTTTTATGTCATTATTCTGATTCTGATAATTATATCCGGAGCAAATCAATCTAATTTGGAGGATTAATTAAATGGCACTAGCATTCGAAACAATCGAACCTAACAATCTTTGGAAACATTTTGCAGAGTTCCTGAAAATTCCGCACTGCTCGGGCAATGAAAAAGCCCTCGGAGACTACATTATTGCCTTCGCTGAGGGCAAGGGGCTGGAATGGAAAAGAGATGATGTTGGCAATGTGGTAATCTCAAAACCCGGATCACCCGGACACGAAAATTCTGTGGGCGTTGTATTCCAGGGACATTTGGATATGGTCTGTGAGAAAAATTCGGATGTTTCCCATGATTTTAGCAAGGATCCAATCAACGCAAAGATGGAAGGTGAATGGATCCAGGCGGAAGGAACGACTCTTGGAGCAGATAACGGAATCGGTGCTTGTGCTGCCCTAGCCATCATGGAAGACGACACCTTGGTTCATCCGCCGATCGAATGTCTCTTTACGGTCGATGAAGAAACTGGACTCACTGGAGCGACCAAGATACAGCCTGGCTTCCTCAAGGGAAAAAAGCTGCTCAATCTGGACAGCGAAGATGAGGGCGAATTCACTATAGGATGCGCCGGAGGAGCTGACACTCAGATATCCCTTCCTATTCAAAAAGACAACACAGACAGTGGTGAAGTCTATAAGGTCAAGTTATCAGGATTTAGAGGAGGGCACTCGGGTATCGATATCAATCAGGGACGAGGCAATGCGATAAAACTGCTTGCCAGAATCCTGTGGCAAGTGTCCTCAGCAGGTGTGCCATTTCGTCTGGTCTCCATTGAAGGAGGCAACCTGCGGAATGCCATTCCTCGTGAAGCATGGGCTTCGGTTATCCTCGATCCATCTGAAAAAGACCGCTTTTCTGACTCGAGCCAAAAGGCCTTCGAAAAGATTAAAGCAGAGTATGCTGCTGTCGAAACAGGGGCAGTCTTCTCTTTCGAAAGATCTGATGAACCCACAACGATATCCTTGACACTTGATTCTCAAAACAAATTGATTAATCTGCTTTTTACTCTCCCACACGGTGTGGTCACCATGCATCCCGAAATGGAAGGGCTAGTGGAAACATCAACCAACCTCGCGGTCGTCCATACGCATGAGGACAACGTCGAGGTCATATGCAGCACCAGGAGCTCAGTGGCATCAGCTATCGAGGCTACACGAGACACTCTCGCTGCCATCAGTTCTCTGGTGAGCGCAGACGTTGTGCTGGAGAAAGGTTATCCTGGCTGGACGCCGAACCTGCAGTCTCCCCTTCTCCAAACCATGAAAGACATCTACAAAAAAACATTCAATAAGGAAGCTCATGTAGCTGCTGTCCATGCCGGTCTTGAATGTGGAATCATCGGCGAGAAATTTCCAGGTATGGATATGATCTCTTTTGGCCCCACCATCGAACACCCGCACTCTCCAGATGAACGCGTACACGTCGGTTCAGTGGAAAAATTCTGGACATTTCTCTTGAGCATATTGACTGAACTAGCCTAATTTATCTTCGATTGTTAAATCGAGGCTATGCCAAAAGCATTAGAATATGTGGCCAAAATTAAAATAAATACCAGTCCCCTCGGCACTAAAGCCCATATCGAACCGCACCACAAAGTTCTTGAGATAGTATCTTAATCCCCATCCAATATCCTTAGCGGCTAGACCAAAATGGATCTCGTCCCATGACGGCCAGACCAGTCCCCAATCAACAAATACATTCCCACCCAGTTTTTTCCATATCGGGAACCGGTATTCTGCGTTTACTAGGAATTTTCCTCTGTCCTGAAACCTATTAAGCCTGTATCCCCTCAGGGCCTTCATTTCCGAGCCTCCGCCGAGTGCTGACATCTCGTAGAGAGGGACGTGCCCCCCCACTACATGCTGAATCATCACTCTGAAAGCGAAGACATCATTCTGCCCAATGAATAGAAAATATTTCCTAAAATCTAGTGTGCAGCGATAATACTTTGCCTTCGAATTTCCAAAAAAACCAACCGCAAAGTCATTGCGGAACAATAAACGGAGTCCTTGTTTGGGATGGATCCAGCTGTCTGAGGTGTCGTATCGGAACAGAATAGAGGCAAAGGGTGAAAATTCCTCCCCCACACCATTCAATGTTTCTGTGTAGGATTTGGCATCTTCGATGTCAAAATACCGGATAAATTTCAGAGCGTACATGGCCTCTATCACAAAATGAGGACTGAATCCTCTGCCGAATGTGAGGATGAGCTCTTTTTTTTCGTTAGTATAGCGCGTCAGATCATCTTCATTTGATTCGGGTCCCAAACCATAATAATTGGCTCTTAATAGCTTGCTATATTCAGCCTTTAAATCAAAAGAAAAAGGATATACTGTTCCTTGACGAATTTCAAAATCAGGAAAAGAAAACACAAAGATGTAGGTCCGTTCTCCCTCTGTCGAGCTAAACAGCAATAGATCAAAAGACTCGTCTTTCCCAAAAAAGTTCACGAATTTTCCCTTAGCTCCATAACCGACTCCGATATCTGTGTCATACATCAAAATCGGAAAAACACTGAATGACTTTTTTGGATTTTGATCCGGCGTACCTGAAGCCAGCACACCGAAGAATACAAAGATCGACACTATCACTCCAAAAAAAACACGAATTCTGTACACCCTGAGGGTCATTTTGATCTGTAGTTCCCCTTGTGTTTCAACCTCCTCCTAAACAATCGAGGATTAATCAGGAACAGGAGGTCATTTAATGAATTTGTAACCCGACCAAGGCACAGTGATGAGATGAAGAGGATGGGAAGGGTCGTCTTCGACTTTTTGACGCAGGTTATGCATGAACGTGTCTACTGTTCGTGTTGTGGGATAGTTATCATAACCCCAGACCTCGTTGAGGATTTTATCCCGACTTATGACTTCCCCCTCATGTTCAGACAAGAGCTTCAAAAGTCCTATCTCTTTTACTGTGAGAGATATTTCCTTTTTTCCCTTTATTGCTAGCTGTTTCTTAAAATTAATGGTTACATCCCCAAAGGACAGCACTTCGACTTCTGGACTCTTTGGGGAAACCCTACGAAGAACAGCATTGATGCGTGCAATGAGTTCTCTTGTCCCGAAAGGCTTGAGGAGATAATCATCTGCGCCCAGTTCTAGCCCTATTATTCTATCGAGCTCTTCCTTTTTCTCTCCCGTAAGGAATATGATTGGCGTGGAAATTCCCTCCATCCTGAGCTTTTTGCAGATCTCAAATCCAGTCATGGTCGGAAGAACATAGTCCAGAAGAATGAGGTCGACCTTCTCTTTACTTCCTATTCTGTATCCCTCTGCCCCATCAGCGCTGCTGAGAACCTCAAAATTTTCTGATACAAGCGCCGCCATTAGAGTTTCTCTTAAAGCTTTATCATCCTCTACGATCAGTATTTTCTTCATGTCTTTGGAAATATGAGACTCACAACGCTTCCTTCCCCGGGAAGGCTTTTGATCCTTACTTCTCCTTTGTGGGCCTCCATTATGTATTTTACGACTCTCAACCCCAAACCCACGCCATTTGGACTTTTCTGTATAGCTTCTGGAGAACGGAAAAAATCATCAAAGATCTTTTTCTGGTCTTCTTTGGAGATCCCGATTCCCTGATCCTGGATTTGGATCTCAATGTCGCCTTTGTTTTCTACAAGCCGAACAGTTATCTCCCCTTCGTCATGCGAATACTTTATAGCATTGTCTATGAGATTAGTCAAAGCTTGCTTGATGGCATCTCTGTCGATTTTTAACGTTATAACCTTTTCAGGAAGGTCTTTATGGAGCACGATCCCTTCCTTGAAGAGATCCCCATGGAACAGGGCAATGGCTTCCTCGACAAGGGGCTGGATGTCTTCCCGTGAAAAGCGGTATGTTTTCACATTCTGTTCGATCTTTCCAATATCCAAGATGTTGTGCACAAATCGAGTGAGCCTTGAGCACTCATCTGCCATAACACCTAATAGCTCTTCCTCTTTGGCTTTATCTTTAACTCTTCCGTCCTGTAGCATTTCCGAAAGACTATGAATGGAACTCAAAGGCGTCCTTAATTCGTGTGAGACAGTTGCAATGAATTCAGTCTTCATCTGGCTGAGCTCATCAAGTTTTTGTTTCTCTGCGCGTTCAAGAATAACTTCTTCCTGGAGTATGATCCTTTCCAGATTCAGAGCCAATCCGTTAGCCATACTTAGGAGCAAATCTAGGTCTTCAGGCGAGTATCTTTCTCCGGATTTCTTTTTCCCCAATAACAGAAAACCCTCTAAAGCCATGAATTTGAAGGGCAGGGATATGACCGCCTCCAAGCCAGATTTAGCTAATATCAATTCGTTGGAAAAATCTATCCCTTCTTCCATACGCACAGCCCCGCTCTTTGCGGATATGCTACTCCTTTCAAAAACTTCGGTCGGCAACAGGTCGAGCTTTTTTCCGCCATCTTTCGTGATTATCGGGATTTTTCTATTGTCCTGCACTGAATAAACTAGAATCCCCAAGGATTCGAGAGGCAATGTCTTCTCCACCTTTGTTAAAAAGTACTCCACAAGATGGTCCTTGTCGGCCATCCTATGTGCTTTTTCATTAAAACTCCGGTTACTCTCTCGATAGTCAAAACTGACTCGGAAAAAAGACTTATCCACAAAATGCTGGATCTTCCTCCGTGCAGGATGGAAAGCTGCCGCTGCAGCAAGGGCAGCAATGGCTGCTACCACAACTTCATGGATATTTGCCAGCCGAGAGACAAATTCATGCAGAAAACGGACGGAAAACAGATAAACCGTCACAGTGAAGATCGTTAAAAAGGAATAAACCAGACTTCTGTTGATGATGAGTTCAATATCCATCAACTTAAATCGGATGATCGCAAACGCAACGGCCAGCGGGAGAAAGATAAAAAAGACATTCGAGAACTCATCTGAAATAAGAGGAGTGCTCTTGAACAGTTGAGGTAATTGGTACAAAAGAATAAAGGGACCAAGCCCGACAAATAGACCGAAAAAGATCCATTTGATCTGCGCCCGTTCCTCTATCATAGAAGCTCTCCTGAACCCAGAGACAAGCAGAAAGACAGTTCCTGTGACATAGAGAACCGTGTAAAAGCGAAATATATAGTATACAGCTTGATAATATCTGTAGTAAACGATGGAAGAATGAAAAACGGAATACAGAAATAGAAAAATTAGGGCACTGGCAAAAAGAAAAGCTGGCAAATAGATAAAAATCACACTCTTCTTTACATCTCTCTTTGTTAATTTTAGGGTAAAATGCAGCAGCAGGGCTGGAGCCAGCGGATAGAGAAGATAATACAACACTCCCGGCAAAACAGAGATCCACGCATCCTTAGGACTGTAAAATCCTTGGTTGATAATGGTCGCTGATGAGAACGCCACAATAGCAAAGAAAAAAATCTGTGCCATAAGATCATCCTGACGCAGAATGATCACCACAATTCCGATCGTGAAAAAGGTTAAACCGATGATGAGGTAAATGATGAGATATGGCTCTTGAGAATAAAAGGCAACAAGCTGGACTTCTCTTTGTTGAAGAGCTCCATCTGTTTCATAGAGGACCTGAATTAGGTCTCCGATCGATCTCTGACTCAGGACAAATTCTACATCTTTGTCCGCTAAAATCTCGGTTTGGTCCAACCGTTTGATGGATGATTGAGGGATATCCTTGGGTATCCAGGGCCTCTGGCGCAATCGAGTAAAGCCATAGACGCTTATCGCTATGACAAAAACACCCAGGATCAGATAGCCGAAAATTCGCGCTCTTATCATGGATACATCTCCCCTTGTCCTCAAAGAATATAACACATTTATGGAGGGCTGAGAAGATAGGAAGACATGGGAGTGACCTCTCAGACAGAGCCCTTTTTAACTGTTGAAATTGACCTCGATCTCGCGGATGAAGCGAAGCAAACTTATCCCCGCTATGTGCCGGATTGATCTCATACTACTTTTTCTGTGCGCCGGAAACGAGAACGGCAAGGCTCTTGAACCTGTCCGAAGGGAGTATTTTCGCTTTGCGGACTGAATCCAAGCCTGTGGACCTTCCAAATAGAGTTTTTTCGTATGCCACATCATCAAGGGCTTGGAATTCCTTATACTGCGAGTAATCAACATACTCAAGTTCTCTAAGAGTTTGGATCATGGCAAGAGTGCTCACTCCAAAATATCGCTTGAGATAAACGACGTCTTCGAACTCTAAGCGAGCCGATCTCATGTCTTTTTCGATAATGGCTTTTACTTTTGTAGGAGGCATTAAAAAGCGTCGGGCAAATGTCTGGGCGAATTTTTCGCGAGGGTGGTAAAGAGAAACATATTCCTCCATAAAAACATCGGGATTGTCAATAATAGGATCTGTGTATCGATCTCTGAGATAGTGATAATACTCGTGAGCAGCCGTAAAGATCTGTTCTCCTTCCGACAGGTTCTTGTTTATCAGAGCAAAGGCTGCCTCTTTAATCTCAAAATAGATGAATATTCCGGATATCTTGCATTCTTCGGAGATAGACTGTCTGTAAACACGTAATCCATTCATCTCAACGAGTAAAAAGATATTTCTGATCGGCGAATCTCCCAATCCGAGTCTCCTGCGTTCCTCGATTGCTAGCCTATCTGGACTGAGGTGAGAATATGCAGGTGCCAGTTCCAGTCTTCGTCCTGCAGCCTCCTCCAAATTGATGTAATCATCACAATATTTTTTAAATTTTTTGAGCTCTGATTTAGCTTGTGTATTTATGGTCTTCTGACTAAAAAGTCCTTCAAAGGCCGTCTCTCTCTCTCGTATAAAATATGAGATATCTTTTTTAAGAAACTCGGCGATACTCTTTAGAGAGTCCAGGCTTGGCATCCTCTTGCCTAGCTCTAGCAGCGAGATAAACTCGCTGGACAATCCCACAGCTCTGGCAAGATCCTCCTGAGTGAGCCCAAGATTTTCTCTCTCGATCCTAAGTTTTATTCCTAAAATTCCCAGCATTTTTTCACCCCATCCAAAGAGTACTCCATTTATAACTGGTAGTTAGACGAAAGTCAATATGGGGTAAAAAATATAACTGTCGGTCATATAACATGCAGAATCCACGAAATTACTTTTGACTTTCATTCTTTTCTTTGCTATAAATTTTATGGGGTAGACGTACAATAACCTTAGTTTTGGTTTGGGAAGGAGCAGCATGGACTCAATCAAAACGATCAACAGTGACTTTTTTAAGAACATCGTCGAATATCTGAACGATGGCGTCGCTCTTCTAGATTCTCAACGCAAAATCTTTTTCTGGAATCAAGGAGCTGTGGGCATAACTGGATTCACAAAAGCGGAGATTCTGGGGCAAAGATGCTTCGAGAACATCCTGATCCCTTCAGATAATGGTGACCTACAGATTTGCAAAAATGACTGCCCTGTGGAAAAAACAATGCGTGATGGTAAAATGCGCAGCCTCGAAGCTTTCATTCACCATAAAGAAGGCTATCGTCTTCCCGTGTTTATGCGCATTATGCCCATCACGGATTCAGATCAGAAGGTCGTTGGCGCCGTTGAAACTTTCTATGATACCTCTCCAAGAGTCCTCATCCCACAGAAAACCCAAGAACTCAGAAAAATGGGCCTCCTCGACCCTCTCACAGAGCTGGGTAATAAAGCCTATTTGGAAGCTCAGATCATACTCAAGCTGGAGGAGATGAATAAACACCATTTTTCTTTGGGTATTCTTCTTATCGATATCGATCACTTCAACGCTACAAACGAGACACATGGCACTGTCGTAGGAGATAAGATACTGCGTATGGTCGCTCGAACCCTTTCCAACAACATACGCTTCTATGATATTGTCGGACGCTGGGCTGGAGAACAGTATCTTGTCATTATCTATAACATCCAGGAAACAAAGCTAGACCTTGTGTCGAACAAACTTCGTCTTCTGATCTCCCAGTCGAATATCCAAGTGGGGACAAAACTTCTTTCTGTTACAGTCTCTATAGGAGCTACTGTTGCAGGATTACGCGATAACACAAGAACGATCATGGACCGCGTTGACAGATTGATGCGCCACAGCAAAAAAGAAGGCCGTAATAGAGTCTCCACAACATTCGAAGATTGACAAAAATCTCATTAAGGAATCACCTTACTCCCGAAAATAGATTACACGCCTTACCTTGTTTTGTTAAAATCTTGTTTTTCCCAGAAAAAGAATAAATAATATAATTTGGACCTGCAATGAAACAAAAAACTGTCGTGGCGTTCATGTTACTGTCTTTTTTTGTGATGATTCCTCTCCCCAGTTATGCAAAAGAGGACTTTTTAAAGAAGGCCCAAAAAAGCATGGATCTTATGGATTATGACCAGGCCATCTATTACTACGAACAAGCTCTGATCGAAAATCCTGCGATGCCGGAAATCAGGCCACGAATGGGCTTCTGCTACTTCCGAACGGGAAAATATGAAGATGTTGTAAGAGTCTGTCAGGATGAGCTTGCTTATTTCCCCGGGAGTTTACAATCGCATATCCTATTGTCCTATGTGTATTTTCATCAGGGTAGAAGTGAGGAGATGGTCGCGGCTTGTAAAGCTTATCACACTGCATTGGAACAATATTGCATGGGAGAAGAACAAAAATTGGGGAAAGAGTTTAAAATACGGCAGGGCAGTCAATGGAGGTTATCCAAAGAGAACTTAGAAGTCATGCGCAAGAAGATCCTCGAGAGATACTTTAATCTGGGTCTTCCCTACTTTATTCTTGGAATCCATTACAAAAAGAACTTGAAATTTGATAAGGCTTCTCAAAATATCCAACAAGCGATTATCTGGGAGTATGACCCCGTAGAATGCCACACACAACTCATTGACATCGAGCTCTTCCAAAACAATTGGGATCTTGCACTGGAAAAAGCCAGAGACGCACAGCATGCTGTTGGCTCTCAAGCCGAGTTCTATTTTCTTATGGGCTATTCCTACTATCAAATGGGTCATATGGACAAATCAAAGACCTGCTTTTTGAACGCCTTCGACTTAAAACCCTATGTGACAGAAACACTGAAAAATCTTGCAAAAGTCCACCTCGTGATGGGGAACTTCCAAGAAGCCACAAGGATTTTTAAACAAATTATGAAGGTCTCGCCATTCGAATACAATGTGCAATTCCTTCTTGAACGGGCTATGAACAAACAGCGTGTGATAAAACCAGCGCAGAGGCCCGAAGTCTCTAAAAACATATCTGAACGGCCATCATTGAAGTACACATACTCCTTTGAGACAGATATCGAATCTGTGACCAATCTCATCAATAGCGCCGCACTGACACTTTTGCGAAAAGGCCGGTTGGATGACGCTATAGTCATGACTGAGAGTTTTTTGGAGCTCCACAGAGCGTCACCAGAACTGAACTATAATCTCGCTCACTTTTACAACATTAAAAACAATCTTGATAATGCTCTCAAATATGCATGGAATTCAGCGGAACTTAAAGAGAATTTCAAGGATGCTTATGACCTTATCGGCAACATCTTTTTTAAAATGGAGGACTTCGATAACTCCATCAAAGTATACCTCAGGGTGATTGCCATAGACTCAAAGGATGCCATGAGTCACTACAATCTGGGATGCGTCTTTTCTGCCAAAGGAGAGGTGGATAAAGCAGAAGAGAGTTGGTTGAACGCCATCCGTTATGAACAGAGCAAAAGAATCAAAAATAGAGACGAGATCTCTGATGATGAACTCTCTTTTTCTCTTGTGGTGGTGGGAAGACGTGTGGCCGCCAAATCATACACGGCTCTGGGTCATCTCTACAAAAGCCAGAAAATGTGGGAAAAAGCTTTAGAACAATTCCAATTAGCGTTGGAATCGGAACCCAACCGATCCGAACTCCATTACGAGATCGGAATGATCCACATAGAGAGAGGCAATATTCCGGAAGCGAAAAAATCCTTGGAAAAATACGTGTATTTCGGTGGGGTAAAAGAGCAGGAAGTCATGCAACTTCTAGATGATCTCAAAACAAAGAAACAGTCCTTATAAGATATTTGACAACTTAGCTCCAGTTTTGCTTTAGTCTAGAGACGCCGAGATGCTGTTTGAAGACAATCCAAACTTGGAAAGATGGATATCTATGTTCATGAAGGAAAAGATCTATCCAATTTCCTTCTTTATTCATTGACTAAAAATATAGGCCTATATCTCTATAGATTCGCAATATTAAAAAAATACGGAGTAGACGGTAATTCATGTAAGGGAAGACAGGAATAATGAGTAAGGAAAATGCCTTTCACGACCTTTTCATGACCATGAAGGTCTCTCTAAAAAACGCGGCTATTTACAACCAGGATCACCCCGCTTTCCAAAAAGCTGTCACCGAGGTGAAAGAAAAGATCGATGCCCTCTTTGAATACATGAGTCCCATAGAAATCAGCTTTTCACCCCATGCACTTCTTGTCGAGGATAAGTTTTGGGATGAGGAGAAGATGTACAAGGAATTGGGACGTACATTCCACTTCCGAAAGGTAAAAAAAATCAAGGTCAGCAGAGGCGTCACTTTGCCTGAACTGATGGTGTTTATGTCCCACATTTCGCTAACCCCAAGGGATATTTTCAAAAAGGGAGGAATAGAAGTCATTCTTCATGACCAAAACATCTCTCATATAACGGTTGAAGAGCTCGATTACTCCCAGCTCCTTCAGGGGGAGGGAGAAGAGGTGAAGGATGTCTGGTCTTACCTCCTCCAAGAAGCTGTCGAGCAGGAAGACAAAGAGAAATTGATGGAAGTGGCAGATAGCTTCGAAAAAGTCATCAAAGATTTTGAGCCCGGGGAATTTCTCGAAGATAAAGAATTCAGCGAAAATTTTATCCGTTTTTTCGATTATCTCAAACTGAACGAAGAAAAAAAATACCGGAAATGCGCCAAAAATCTGATTAAGACCGTTGTCAAGAAAAAAGAGGACATTAAAGACGAAGAAAAACTGAAAAATATCAAGGCCATTATCACAGACCTCAAAGAAGAAGACCTTGCGACTTCTCTATGGGATGAGCTCATCTATGACGACAACTTTGATTCATTAAGTTTTAGCATTTTTTCTAAACTGATCGAAAGAGATAAACACGAAAAGGTAGCCTCATCTCTCTCAGAGATCTTCAAGCAGGATGACGCGCTAAAGGAAGACCCCCAAGCCGAGGAAAAGATCAAAGAGCTGCTCTCTGGCACCACAAGCACTATGATGTCGGAAATATACAGGAAAACTCTCACTTCTTTTTTAAAAGACATATCTTACGAGACGAAACTCACTTTTGACCATACTCTCCTCCAAAAAAACTATCGTTACATTCTTCTTAATCTGCTGAAAAAAGATTTATCCCTGGAAAATGTCACAGAAACAATTGTGAATATCTTCGGCGACTGGGAGACCATCAAAGAACAGAAGGATCTGGAATACTTAAGATACGTTTTCGAGGTACTTTATGAAAAGGACAAAGAGATCCTTGCGGACTCCAAAATCAAATTGTACATCTCAAAGATGGTGGGATTTGTGGAACACTCCATTCTTGAAGGCGAGATCTTGCTTGAATTTGACTATTTTATCGAGAACTTGAAAGAAAGCACGCTGGATGTCAACACCTACCTTGAAAGGATATTTACGGACGGAAGGATATCTCCCTATATCTTGAAGGCGTTCTTCAAGTTTTTCAAAGAATATCTATTCTACTTCAACCTGAACCTCGACCAGAACTCATCGGACATTAAATTCCTTGAGAAGATGATCAAAAATCTACAGGATATCGATACCCCCATATCGCTGATCACTCTAAAAAATATTTATCTATCAGCAAGTGCAACCACAAAATACAGAGTTTTAAGAGCCATGCACAAGCTCACCGAAAGCGATGAAAAGTTTCTTTTTCCCATCCTCAAAGGCAAAGAGCCCGCACTCAAAGCAGAAGCCCTCATCCTCCTTATGAGAGATCAGCGGACGAAACGGTTGGCTTTTGAAACACTCTTCCAGATTTCCTCAATCTACGGTTTCAGGAACAAGCTCCTAAGGGAACACATAAAGATCATTGAGGACAAAGACCTGAAAGAAGCTAAGCTTTACCTGGAAGAATTCAGCAAACGACGCGGTTTTTGGAATAGAAATCTAAGAGAGGAATCTTTACGCGTTTTGGAGAAATGGAATGCTGAACAAAATTAAAGTGACTCTCATCCACCTGCTTTCCGCAATTCAGACAGGGAAGATCTATTCGCCAGAACATCCAAAATTTCACGAATTCATCGAACAATCCCATAACAGCCTTCAAGAGGTGTTGAAAGAGAAAAAGGAGTTAGTGATCGGCATTGTCGAGGATGAATTGGCATGGGAGGATGAGATATTCTTTGATCTGAGCCAGAAACTAAGATCCTTAGTACTCTACCTGCAAGAAAGAGGTATCGAACGGATCTACTTTAACCAATCTCTCAATAAGAATGAGCTTGAAAAATTCATCACATTCCTCATCACTCCTAAGGTTGATTTCCCTAAAGACCCCCTTGAGTATCTATCTGCACAGGGAGTCAAGAACATTCGTGTAGGTAAGATCAGAACACTGGCCGATAACCAGAAAGAAAAATCGAAAACCTCTGTTGAACGGATCAAACAATATGAAAATTCTCTGAAGATCGTCTCTCAATCTTTCGATAAGCTCTTGAACGAAGAAGATATCGATTACCCGGACCTGCGGTTTAACATCCTCAATGTGATGGAAAATTTCATGGGACGCCATCAGGAGCTTTTAAACCTGATGTCCGTCAAGAAAAAAGACCTAGTGACATTTGTCCATCTTCTTAACGTATCGATCCTCTCTATGTACATCGCCTCAAAACTGGGATTCTCCAAGGATGATGTCCTGGATCTCGGGATCGCGGCTCTTTTCCATGACATCGGCAAGATATCCATCTCCCTCCGGATCCTAAAAAAGAAATCAAAACTGGCCGAGGATGAGTTCCTCAAAATTCAGGATCATACGATCTTGGGCACGAAGATTTTGACAAGATACATCGACATGTTGGGAATATTACCTATAGTTGTCTCATTCGAGCATCATATGAGATATGACCTGAAAGGTTATCCAAAAGTGGATTTCCCACACACACCGCATCTCGCCTCCTATATCGTATCGCTCTGTGATGTCTATGATGCACTCACGCAGAGAAGGACATATAAAAAAGACTATCCCCCGATCGAAATTTACAACTTGATGATAAAAGAAAAAGGAAAACTCTTTGACCCGAAACTCTTGACAAAGTTTTTCAAGATCATGGGTGTCTGGCCAATCGGAACGATCGTGTCACTCAGCAATCGCAGCATAGCTATCGTCAGAGAAGCGAATGAACGAGATGTCTTCCGCCCCGTCGTTGAAGTGATCTCACCGAAGAATCGGAAGGGCACGATAGACTTGTTGAAGAACAATGACATCTCCATAAAAAAATCTCTCAATCCCTTTTCCGAGGGAAAAAAATATCTTGATATCCTTGAGGCCGATTCACCATAATTCCATAGCCCCATGACTTCGCTAAACACACTTGAGTTTCAGAAGTGATAGAGGATCGCACACAACATAAGGGAGATCCAAATGAATGGTCCCAAGCCACGACCGATATATGCTAACCTCGAGAAAGTGGAAACCGACCAAATATGGTATGAAGTCTACAAGTTGACAGAAGATACATATGCCATCTACGAACCCTTTCAATTTGAGGAAGCTATCTGCTATTTGGCCATTGGGAACGAGAAAGGTGTTTTGATCGATACGGGCACTGGATTGGGTGACCTGAAGAGACTCGTCGGTGAGCTAACAGACCTCCCTGTTTCAGTCATCAACACCCACACCCACTGGGATCACATTGGGGCAAACTCTCAATTTGACGACATAGCCTGCTATAATCATCCCGAATGTACAGGAAAGTTGACAGAGGGCTGCGCAGATATCATTTTGATGGATTCGATATCCTCATCCGGTCAGACCAGATCACACAATATTAATAAAACTAAACGTATACTTGATGTGTTCTGATATTGAACGCTGTTTAAAAATCGAACACTCATATTCAGCAAACTTCTAAATTCTTCCCTGAAAGCAATAGAAAAAAGACTGGCATGAACTTTGCATTAGAATCTCTCGAAATCTCCTCTCATATAATTGGCTGCTCACTCAGATTGGAGGGACAGAATGAAAAAACAGATCTTTTGCCAGTGCGACAGATGTATCGGAATTATGCCCTGCAAAGCTCTCAAAGATGGCAGGATTATATGCGAATGTTGCAAAGACGAGGTGTCTCACATCCGTCTCAAGCATATTTCCTCAGGGATGGAACCTTCTTACAGAGAGCAACACGTCTGAAAGCCTGACGTTCGTAAGATATTTACTAATCGAGATCCGGCATAGATAGGATCTTGAATTTTTTCTTCAGCTTGACTTCCCCTATTTCGAGAATCGCCAAATAATCACGAGGGGAACTCAATTTCCCTTGAGGTCCCCGGAATCGTGAGAAACGATCCTGAGCTATTTTTTCCTCATCGGTCAGTGGTTTTCTCATATCCCAAATGACACAGTTGATTCCAGCCTTTTTCTTCCCATCAAGATCACAAATCTTCTCTCCATAGGCATCAGTAATTGTGATCTGGATGTCGTCAGAAACGTTTTCCCTTAGATAATAATTTATTGCTATACCCGCAAGTTGATTGTTTGCGGTAAAATGTCTGTGTCCCTGGAAACTCGATCCCCTCATCAAAATCCACTGGATCGTGGATTTTATGTCGAAGAGATAGATATTCTTGGCTAGAGCCTTACTGATATTCCCCCTCCCAGCGATCTTTTTTGCATCGTTCGTCGTCAAATCAGGACTGATTATCTGCCAATTATTACCTTTGTCCATCGAACGGAAGAGCACGTTACCGCCGAAATATATGATTTTACTGTTATGAGGAGAAATATGTATCGGTGAATTCCAGTTAAAACGAAACTCTGGATACCCTTTTTGTCGTTGAGGAAGTATATTCTGTCTTATTCCCGTTTTCTGGTCAACGCGCTGTATGTTTCCGAATTGAGACTCATTGTACAGCCAACGGTTATCGTTCGGGTGGACCTGACGGATTCTAAAATTCTTCCACATACATTTCATTAGAATTTTTCTGGAATAAAGGACGTGGATTTTATACAATAAATACCCCTGTTACACAGAAAAGAGACATCCGGAAGTATTGGATATATACTGTACTTCCGACTAAAATTGAGGAGATCACATAAAAAGACGGGAGGCAATTATCAGTCTCGGCTGTATGGCCATTATAGGCCCCAGCCTATTTTCATGCAAAGAAAGGAGTGACACCATGAAACAAGAAATCAATACCCAGAATGCCCCTAAAGCCATAGGCCCATATTCGCAGGGGATCATTGCCAATGGATTTGTCTTCGCTTCCGGCCAAATTCCTCTCGACCCTGCTACAGGAGAGCTGAACATCGGATCTGTGGAAGAGCAAGCCCATCTAGCCCTCACCAATCTCAAAGCTGTTATCGAAGCATCGGGCAGCTCTATGGACTTGGTCGTCAAATGCACCGTATTCCTCCAGAACATGGATGATTATGGAGCAGTGAACGCCATCTATGGCGAATATTTCAAATCCCCTTACCCTGCCCGGGCGGCTATCCAAGTAGCCCGATTGCCCAAGGACGTAAAAGTCGAAATTGAAGCGATCGCTATCCTTTAGAATAGGTAAGTTTTATGCCGATTTATGAGTTTTCTTGCAACACATGCGGGTCCTCTTTCGAAACCCTCAGTTCTATTGGAGGTGAAAAAGACGTCGTCTGTGTGGAGTGCGGGAGCAAGGATATCCATAAACTCATCTCCTCCTTTGGAATCGGAGGAGGAGGCGACCGTGTAAAATCTTCTTCGGCAAGCTGCAATTCTTGCTCTGCCACCTCATGTGACACATGCAAATAGATCCATCCATATGAAAAACGCTGTACGCATCGGTGTAGACACAGGCGGCACTTTTACAGATATTTTCATAGAAAATAACGGCTGTGTTGAAATCAAGAAGATCCCCTCCACTCCTGAAAGTCCCTCTCTTGCTATCCTTGAAGGCATTAATCCCTTTTTAAAATCCAAAACAGCTCCCTTCATCATCCACGGAACAACTGTCGCTACAAACTCCCTCCTGGAGAATAAGGGCGGCCGGGTCGCTCTCATCACGACTAAGGGTTTTGAAGATGTTCTCTTCATAGGACGTCAGACCAGGAACCGGCTTTACAGCCTCGATGGAGAAAATAGGACTCCCCTCCTGCCAAAAAAACACTGTTTTGGTGTGGAGGAAAGAATCCTTGCTGACGGAACCGTAGAAAATGATCTCTCCCTCCATGATCTGGAGAAAATTTGCGAAAAGATTCAAAAACTGAAGATAGATGTGGTCGCGGTAAGCCTGATCCATTCCTATACAAATCCCATCCATGAAAGGATCATCGCTAAAATCTTAAATAGAGAAAAACTTTTAACATCGATCTCGAGCCAAATCCTGCCTGAATACAGGGAATATGAGAGAACATTGGTGACTACTGTCAATGCCTATCTTATGCCTGTCATAAGTCGGTATCTGACAGAACTTGGAAACCGATTGAAGGGTGCCAAACTCAGGATCATGCAGTCAAACGAAGGGTATATCCTGCCATCGACTGCCAAAAAGGAGCCGCTTCGCACAGCACTTTCAGGCCCAGCAGGAGGAGTTGTAGCAGCGCATTATCTTGGAAAATCCGCGGGATTCCGGAATCTGATCACATTCGACATGGGGGGCACATCATCGGATGTGTCGCTCGTCAATCAAACGATCAGCAGAACAAAAGAGAGCAAGATCGGGGAATTTCCCATTCGTTTACCCATGATCGACATTCACTCCGTAGGAGCTGGGGGAGGATCCATCGCCTACCTCGATGGAGGGGGAGTTCTGCGTGTGGGGCCTCAAAGCGCCGGCGCAGTCCCAGGTCCCGCATGTTATGGGAAAGGGCATGTTCCCACTGTTACCGATGCCAACCTCGTCCTTGGACGTTTGACTCCCGATTATTTTCTGGGTGGACAGATGGAAATATTCCCCGAAAAAAGCGTAGCCGTTATCACTAAGCTCGCGCTGAAAATAAAAAAATCTCTGCGGGAAACTGCACAGGGGATCATCACGATCGCCAATGCTAATATGGAAAAGGCGATCCGGGTGATCTCCATTGAACGAGGATTCGATCCCAGGAATTTTGCCCTCTTCTCCTTTGGAGGTGCAGGAGGAATGCACGCTGTGGAGATCGCCATGCAGCTCGGTATAAAAAAAATCATCATCCCCAAGAATGCTGGCGTTCTCTCCGCCCTAGGTCTTCTGCTGGCGGATTCCATAAAAGACTACTCTGCATCTGTGCTCAAACCCACGAGTGAAGTCAAAAAATCAGAGCTCAACCAACTCTATCGATCCCTCGAACGAAATGGTGTCAGGGACATGAAAAAGGAGGGATTCGCCGAAAAGGATCTCTGCACTCATTTGTCCTTGGACCTCAGGTATTCGGGACAATCCTACGAGATCACGATTCCAACATCCAAAATTGATATCGATAAATCCGTATATGCTTCCAAATTTCATAGGGCTCACCAAAAACTCTATTCCTACCATCACCCGGACAGAACTGTGGAGATCGTCAACATCCGCTTAAAGATTGTAGGCCCATCGAGAAAGATAAAACTCAAAAAGTTTCCGTTAGGGGGCGAAGACCCTCAAAAAGCTTTTATGAAGGAACAGGAGTTGTTCTTTCATGGAAAAAAATACACTGCAGCCGTTTATGACCGGTTGGCCCTGGTACCGGAAAATGTGATCCATGGGCCTGCGCTTGTTCTCGATTACGAATCCACAACGTTCCTCCCCCCATCTCACGCTCTCAAAGTAGACCGCTTTTTGAATTTGATCATCAAACGGAAAGGTCCAGAGAATGGATAAATTCGATCCTATCGAGCTCGAACTTTTTAAGAATATCTTCATCTCGATTTCCGAAGAGATGGGAGCTGTATTGGGGCGTACAGCTCTATCTCCCAACATCAAGGAGAGAAAAGATTTCTCATGCTCTTTATTCAATCGGAAGGGAGAGACTTTTGCCCAGGGTTCTCATATTCCCGTACATCTTGGCGCCATGCCTCTTTCCGTTCAGGCATCACTCCGATCTTTGGACTACCATGAGGGAGATCTGGTCATTCTTAACGATCCATACAGAGGTGGAACCCATCTGCCCGATATCACGTGCATTTCACCCCTGTTCGTTGACGGAAAATTGAGCTTTTTTGTCGCTAACAGGGCCCATCATTCTGACATCGGAGGAATGACTCCGGGATCTATGCCACTGGCTTCTGAGATCTATCAAGAGGGATTGATTTTGCCGCCCTTGAAATTGATGGAGAAGGGGAAATTAAAATCTGATCTCCTCCAGTTGATTCTTGCAAATGTCCGAACGCCGGAAGAACGGGAAGGAGATCTGCTCGCTCAAGTGGCTGCCAACAATAAGGGGTTACAGAGGCTTAAAGAGGTCATTCACAAACACGGTCTTCGCAAGGTCCTTAGGTACGGTTCCTACATTCAAGATTATACTGAAAAGATCTTACGGGATACTCTGGAGCAGATCCCTGATGGCTCTTATATGTATGAGGATTTTATGGATGATGACGGAATTAGCCCGAGCCCAGTAAAGATCAGTGTCCTTTTAACGATCGCCAAGGATGAAGCCGTCATCGATTTCGAGGGCTCATCTCCTCAGACTGAGGGAGGGATCAATGCAAACCTCGCTGTCACCTCTTCAGCCGTTCTGTATGTGTTCCGATCTCTGATCGCGGAGGATATTCCTTTCAATACCGGCCTCTTCAGGCCGCTAACAATCAAAGTTCCACAAGGGTCTGTCGTTAACGCAAATTCACCTGCTGCCACAGCTGGAGGCAACGTGGAAACTTCACAGAGGATCGTCGATGTCCTCCTTGGTTGTCTGGCCCAAGCGGTACCGGAACGCATCCCTGCAGCAAGCTCCGGAACGATGAACAATGTGGCTTTTGGAGGGTTTGACCCACTAAGGAATGAAGCGTTCGCTTACTACGAGACCATCGGCGGTGGGATGGGCGCGAGTGCAACCAAGCGAGGACTTGACGGAGTTCACACGCATATGACAAATTCTCTCAATACACCGATTGAGGCGCTAGAGAACTATTTGCCCATCCTCATTCGCAGATACGCCCTTCGACAGAGATCTGGAGGGAAAGGCAGATATAGAGGTGGTAACGGTATTATCAGGGAGTATGAATTCACTGTCCCCACTCAGATCACCATCATTTCGGATAGACGCAGATTCTCCCCATACGGTCTTAAGGGCGGAAGTCATGGAAAAAAAGGGAAAAATGTTCTGCTCAGAGGGGGAAAAAAAATCCGGTTGAGTTCAAAGGCTAATCTCAAAGCAAAGCCCGGTGATAGACTTTTGATCGAGACTCCGGGTGGCGGTGGATATGGCCAAAACAAATAAGAAATTTTCCTTCGGACCCGGCTTTCTCGTAGCCGCAGCTTTTATCGGTCCCGGGACTGTAACCACATGCACATTAGCTGGAGCAAATTTTGGATTTGCTCTCATTTTTTCTCTACTATTCGCCGTACTCACGACACTCATTCTTCAGGAGATGACAGGGAGGTTGAGCCTTGCCTCCGGCAAAGATCTGGGCCAATCTCTCCGCGAATATCCACAAAATCGACGGACAAAAGCACTTTTTGTGCTGCTCACGCTTTCTTCCATCACCATCGGTTGTGCCGCTTACGAAGCCGGAAATATCATCGGTGGTTCCCTGGGGCTCGAGATGGTCACAGGAATTCCTCAGAAAATCTGGGTTGTGTTCATCTCCTTAGCGGCTGTATTCCTGCTCGGCCAAAAAAAATACCGCTTGGTGGAGCGGTTTCTGATCGTACTGGTGTTCATTATGAGCGCTTCCTTCCTGTCCACAGCGATTATCATGAAACCTGATATAGGCGCTGTTCTCAGAGGTTTTCTTCCATCTTTTCCCGACAATTCACTTTTTCTAGTACTGGCCTTGGTGGGAACGACAGTTGTACCCTACAATCTTTTTCTCCACTCTTCGGCGGTTAAGGAAAAATGGAGATCCATAGAACGTTTAAAAGATGTGCGAAAGGATCTTGTAATCTCCATATCATTGGGAGGATTGATATCAATATCCATTGTCATTACATCTGCGGTGGCTTTTTATGCAAAAGGCATTGCCATTGAGAGCAGCGCCCAGATGGCTTCTCAGCTACAGCCGCTCTTTGGCTCTGTGGCCAATGCTCTCTTCGGGATAGGATTTTTTGCTGCAGGGATCAGCTCTGCTGTCACAGCTCCTTATGCTGCCGCCTTTGCAACCTCTGGTGCGCTGGGCTGGCAGGAAGGACAGAAATCTAAAAGATTCCACGCAGTCTGGCTAGGTGTCATCCTCGTTGGTCTCAGCGTATCCCTATTCAATTTCAATCCGATAGTCGTCATCGTTTTTGCCCAGGTGACCAATGGGCTCGTCCTTCCTGTCGCATCGATCTTCCTACTGATCGTGCTCAACAGCCGGAGGATTTTGGGTGATGCTGTCAACACTTGGAAGCAAAACTTCCTTGGTGCTGCCATCGTAGCAATCGTCTCTCTACTTGGCCTATGGAACATCTACAAGCTCTTGCTTTAATTCAGTTGTAGGGACCGTTTCCCAAACGGTCCGTTCGGGGAACGGACCCTACATCAGAGCAACGGTAAATTAGCCTGGATTATTCACGAGCTGATATCGCTGCAATGGCGAGGCAGTGGCCCCTGAAGCTGTAGTGAACTACCGCGAAGGGGTTACAACGAAGGCTTTGTAGTGAGATCAGTTCGCCCGAAGGGTAAAAAATGTCGATTATAGATGAAAATCGCATAGGAAATGCAGTGCCCTAATGAGTATTCCGAAAAAACAATGAAAATATCTCATATAAAGTCAATTATAATAAATATCGACATTTTTTATGAATGATTCAGGTAGATTATTGGAGGGCATAGTGGACTGCCGCTTGAGCATGCAGCGTGGTTGTATCATACAGAAAAATCTCATAGTCCTCTTGTTTGACGATTAGAGGGATCTCCGTACATCCCAAGATGATGCCCTCAGCACCTCGGGCCTCAAGGTTGGCGATAATGTTTTGAAATTTATCCTTGGAAATTGTCTTGATCGAACCCAAGCAGAGCTCGTCGTAAAGAATCGTGTGTATCGCAATTCGTTCCTCTTCTTCAGGGATGAGGACATCTATCCCATGGTTGTCTTTTAGTCGGCCCTTGTAAAAATCCTGTTCCATTGTGAATCTAGTTCCTAAAAGGCCCACGATCGTATGGCCCTTCTCCTTAATCTTTTCAGCCGTCACATCGGTAATATGCAACAAAGGGATTCGGATGTTTTTTTTGACATCTTCGGCCATCAAGTGCATCGTGTTCGTGCAGATGACCACAAAATCTGCACCCCCCTTTTCTACTCTTTGTGCGGCATCGATCATAATCCGAGTTGCATCCTCCCACCTTTCTTGATGCTGAAGCTCCTCGATCTCCTGAAAATCCACAGAGTACATCAAGCTTTTTGCCGAGTGGAATCCTCCGAGTTCTCTTTTTGCCGTTTCATTGATGATCCGGTAATATTCCAGGGATGATTCCCAGCTCATACCGCCTATAAGACCGATTGTTTTCAATTTATATCCTCGTCAAGTAAAATACAGAATGTATCCCAAAATCCGTGATGAATGACGTTCCGAGTGTTCCAATTGGTGATTTCGAAAACATGATGTATACTCGTGCCATCACGGTTTTTGGGATACTTATAAAAATACATCTGGATTTTAAGATAACAAAAATCGAAAATAAATTCTAATATCCAAATGAAAAAACCATAGACCATAAGAGCTCCGCTTGCTCAAAGTGAAAAAATTGAGTATACATTGGACAGCCTAGGAAGAAAGGAACAAGACCATTGAAGGCCAATGACATCAGACAAGAAGCTCTTGAAGCAGAACAAAGGATCAGGCCGTATGTCAGAGAAACTCCTGTGGAGTTTTCGTCATATCTGAGCAAAAGAGGGAACTGTAAAGTCTTTCTCAAGCTGGAAAACATCCAGCTGAGCGGCTCTTTTAAATTCCGTGGCGCTGTGAACAAACTCCTCTCGCTCAGTAAAAAAGACAGAGCTAAGGGAGTGGTGACTGCCTCATCGGGAAATCATGGTTGTGCATTTGCCCACGCCTGCCACATCTTAGACTTAAAAGGAACGATATACCTTCCAAGCTATGCCTCCCCAGCAAAAATCGAAGCGATCCGTCAGTATGATGTGGAGCTCCTATTTTATGGTGACGACTGTGGACAAGAAACCGAAGTGTATGCGCGGAACATTGCGGAAGAGACCGGCCAGGTCTACATCTCCCCTTACAATGACCCAAAAGTGATCGGAGGCCAAGGTACTATCGGGATCGAATTAGAACGTCAATTGAAACAGATCGACTCTGTTTTCGTTTGTGTCGGAGGGGGAGGATTGATCGGGGGGATCGCAGGATATTTAAAATCCAAAGATAAAAACATAGAAATCATAGGCTGCCAACCAGAAAATTCGGCCGTGATGTACGAATCGATAAAAGCCGGACAGATCATCGAAATGGTATCTCAAACAACCCTATCAGACGGTTCTGCCGGTGGAATCGAACCTGGAGCTATCACTTTTGAAATATGCCGGGATTATGTGGATGACTACATTCTTGTTTCTGAAAAGGAGATCAAAGACGCGATCCTTTTTGTCCTTGAAAAACATCAGATGATCATCGAGGGGGCAGCAGCCGTTACAGTTGCCTCATTCCTGAAAAGAAAACACCGACTTTCCGGAAAACGTGTTGTCTTGGTCATCAGCGGTGCCAAAATTAGCTTGGAGATACTGAAAAATATCATATGTGAGGGATAGGGGCATGACCACACAAATATTCGACCTGGAATCCCAGGATTATAATGTATCCATCACTCAAGATCACGATCGCCAACCTGAATGGTGTTGCTGTTCAAGATATCCAGATCTCTGTTGCTGTCTATAAAGCACTGGTGGCTTCTGTATAATAAAGCAATTACTCACCTGATTGCTTTGTCGTTGATCTTTCATTAAAAATGTCGAGGACTATAAGGATGAGAAGAAGAGATTTTATAAAAAGTACCTTTAAGGCGGGAATTTCCCTGAGTTTGATCGGAGAACTCCCTTCCCTGCGTCTTTTCCCAACACCTCATCGCTTCGACATCATTATCAGGAATGGCCAGGTTTTAGACGGGATCAGTGACAGCTCCTTTAAAGTTGATCTGGGGATTATCGGGGATCGTATAGAGGTTTTGGGAAAACTCGAGCCAGACTCTGCAAAGGTTGTGATAGATGCCACAGATAAGATCGTAGCACCTGGCTTCATAGATATTCATTCCCACACAGATTTTGAACTCCTCATCAATCCCAAAGCTGAGAGCAAAATTCGACAGGGTGTGACCACAGAACTCAGCGGGAACTGTGGGAGTTCCACGTTTCCTCATAAACAAACGCTCACCCAGTACGAAAAAACCATAAAAAAAACTCTCGGTATCGATTTCAGCTGGACAGATCTCAAAGGATACCATGCTTTGATGGAAAAACGGGGCACAGCAGTGAATCATGCAACACTGATAGGCCAAGGGACCGTGAGACAACACATCATGGGGTCCGAACGGAGAGCACCGACACCCGATGAGATGAAAGAAATGAGGGAACTTGTGGCAGAAGCCATGGAGCAGGGCGCATTCGGCATCTCCACAGGGCTAGAATACACTCCTGACAGGTTCTCATCTACAGAAGAGGTCATCGAGCTTTGTAGAATCACTTCCAAATATGGTGGATTTTATGCCACTCACACACGCTCTGAAGACACACAGCTCTTGGAAGCAGTGGGCGAAGCCATTCATATCGCTCAAGCTGCAGAGCTTCCACTCCAGATCTCTCACCTTAAGGCGGCAGGGAAGAGAAATTACTATAAAATACCCATGGTCTTCGACCTCATAGAAAGAGCACGAGATAGAGGATTGGAAGTGACAGCGGACCGATATCCATACACAGCCTTTGCCACATCGCTCAGTATTATGTTTCCCATCTGGGCCTTGGACGGTGGCCAAGAAAAATTCATGGAACGTTTGAAGTACAGGGACCTGCGCACAAAGATGAAAGAGGACACCCTGATCAAAGTTAGAGGGAATAACTCCTGGGAAAGCATGCTCATCCAATCCGTCATCAGCAAAGAAAACAAACATCTAGTCGGCAAATATATACTTGAAGCGGCAGAGAATGCTCAGCAAGACCCTTACGAATTTGCATGCGATCTGCTGATTTCTGAGGGCGGAGATTTGAGCGTTATCGGATTTGGCATGGGAGAGGAAAACACATCATTAATACTGAAACACCCTCTGGTTATGTTGGGCTCGGACGGAGTGGCCCTCGCTACTTATGGGAAACTCAGTGAAGGGATCCCCCATCCCAGAAACTATGGGGCCTTTCCCCGGTTTCTGGGGAAATATGTCAGAGAGGAAAAGCTTCTCCCCTTGCCCGAAGCTATAAAAAAAATGACATCCATGCCTGCAAAGAAACTGGGGCTCAAAAAACGAGGAATACTCGCAAAGGGATTCTATGCCGATATTGTCGTCTTTGATCCCGACACAGTGACCGATCTGGCCACCTACACAGAACCGGCTTTGTATTCCAAGGGAATCGACACTGTTATCGTCAACGGGACAGTAGTCATTGACAGAGGAAAACATTCCGGAGCATTGCCAGGAAAAGTCCTTCACAGGACAAATAGTTAGCGATCTGCGTAGAAGTCTTTGATTGTAGTAACGACTAACTCCTGATTCATTTCGGATAACTCTGGATATATGGGCAGAGCCAAGACCTCTGAGGCAGCCTTTTCCGATTCTGGAAAATCCCCCTCTTTATATGCCAGATAGGCAAAACATTTTTGGAGATGAAGGGGCATGGGATAAAAAATGGCTGAGGGAACACCCTTTTCACGCATATAAAGCTGCAGATCATTACGACTTTCCGCACGAATGACATACTGGTGGTATGTATGAAAATATTTGATGCCCTTATCTCTGTAAACGGCTTCGGGTGTCTGGATGAGGCCATTTTCTACCAATCCTGCTTCTCTAAAAAGCCCATCATATACTAAGGCCTTTTGCTGCCTTCCCACCATCCAAGAATCCAGGTGTTTGAGCTTGATCCTCAGCACAGTCGCCTGGATGGCATCCATCCGAAAATTACCGCCCAGGATATCATACATGTACTTGTTTGAAGAGCCATGAACCCGCAAAAGTCTCATCCTGTCCACAAGATTCTGGTTGTTGGTCAACACCATCCCCGCATCACCGCATGCACCGAGGTTCTTTGCAGGATAAAAAGACAAAATCCCCAGATCCCCCAGAGTGCAGGCTCTTTTTACTTCTGAATCCATCAGATATTCTGAGCCCACGGCTTGCGCCGCATCCTCCAACACGAACAGGTCATATTTTTCGGCGAGTGATTGTATGGGCTTCATGTCCACACACTGCCCGTAGAGGTGCACCGGGAGAATGCCTTTTATTTGGGCGTTACCCTTTTTCTCTATCTCAAGCTCGAGTAATTCGGCAAGTTTTTGGGTGTCGATGTTGAAGGTATTCGGTTCAATATCGCAAAACACCGGTTTCGCCCCGAGCCTGGCAATAGCGCCGCCTGTGGCAAAAAAAGTGAATGGAGTAGTCACAACAGAATCTCCCTGGCCCACTTGGAGCGCCATCAGGGATATGATCAATGCATCGGATCCCGAGGAAACACCTAATGCATATTTTGCTCCTACGTATGCTGATAGTTCCTCTTCAAGAGCTTTTACTTCAGCACCCAAAATAAAAATCTGGGAGTCAAGGACTTCAGATACCCGTTCCTTAAGTTCCTTCTCAATACTCTCATACTGTGCTTTTAGATCTAGTAACGGGAATTTCATCATTTCACCCCTATTATCCTGAATTATTCATAAAAAATGTCGATCCTTATCACAAATATTTTAATATCAAAACGTTACGCTGTTTTTCCGGGAAATCATTCTGACAATTCCGTTTTCATTGCCCTTCTTATTTATAATCGACATTTTTTACCCTTCGGGCGAGCTGATCTTACCACATCGGCTTCGTTGTAGCCCACTCACGGTAGTTCACTACAGCTTCATGGGCCACTTCCTTGCCGCTACGGCAATCTCAACTCGGTAATAATCCAGGTCATAAGATTTTCTTCAGTTTTTTCTTCTCGATCACAAGCTGGCCTTGATAGGACACATAATTCAATAGGATAAGAACCCTGTCAGCAGCCGACAGCTCTCTCTTGAAAATACCCTTTAATCCTTTGAGGGGTCCCTCAACAACCTCGATCTCATCACCCAACTTGGGTTCCTCTCCATACTTCAACAGTTCGATCAGGCCATCCACTTCTCTGGCTTTAAGCGCATCAAGCACTTCCTCTGGAATTGGTGTTGGGCCTTCTTGGGTGCCAACGACCTTTTTTACTCCTCTTGTATACTTGACCAATTGATAGTGCTCGGGATAGTCAAAGTATATGAACTCATAGCCAGTGAAAAAAGTCTTGACTCTCCCATCATGCCTATATTTGGGATTATAGATACGGAATCCCGCTTCGGTGAAGATCTTTTCCACATGAAATTCCTTTTTAGGCTTTGTGTTCAAGATATACCAGGTTTTCATAAGTAATCCTTCAAATCGATCAAAATTTTACCCAACACGCTTTTTTTACTCATCAATAGCCAGCTTCCTGTAGAAATCGGGCCGCCTGTCTCGAATAAAAAATTTCCTGGCTGGACTTTCAGCGATTTGATTCAAATCACATTCGGTATAGAGGATAAAATCCTTGTCTTGGGGAGCACGGGCGATCACTTTTCCAAACGGATCCACAACATAGGATTCGCCCGAAAAGTGGAGTTTTTCTTCCTTCCCCACCCTGTTGACGAGCGCAGCGAAATAGCCGTTCTGGAACGCAGCGACCTGGAGTTCAGCCTCAAAAATTCCCTCAGGCCACTCCCCTAAGGCACCCGCTTGAGGCACGACAACCAGTTCTGCACCTTGCAGTGCCAAATTCCTCATGTATTCGGGATAGTGTCTGTCATAACAGATGGCAACTCCCACCCGTCCTACTCTTGTCTTGTAGACAAAACTCATCTTATCGCCGGGCGTGTAATATCCCTTCTCATAGAATCCCAATCCCTCCATGATGTGGACCATTCGGGTCACACCGAGCAGAGTGCCATCCGCATCGATGACAGGGGATGCATCATAGGTACATTCTCCGTCGGATTCAAAGGTATTAAGAACACCGACAACACCGTATTCCTTGGCAAGACGGGAAAATTTCTCTGTTGTGGGACCAGGAATGGGTTCTGCCTTCTTCAGAGCTTCCGGAGTCGCTTGAGTTTGCGGAAGAAAACGGTAAAAGGCGAGCTCAGAAAAGGCGATGAGTTGGGCGCCCGATTCGGCCGCAATCTTGAATGCCTCGAGGCCACGGCGAACATTGTCCTCATGGTCTAATGTGGCATGCTGCTGGACAAGTGCGATTTTCATTCTAAATCTCCTTCAGTTTACCTATTTCTGTGGACTACTTGTTTTTGTCGTATATCCTCTGTGCATCTTCCGGCGAAGCATTTTCATGGACGATCGCACGAATGGCCTTGATCATACCGATGGGATTGGGATTCTGCCAGATGTTTCTGCCAAAGTCTACTCCCCTGGCTCCCTTTTGGATAGCACTGTGTGCCAGCTTGAATGAATCCAGTTCTGTTTCGAGTTTAGGACCACCGGCAATGACGACGGGAACCGGACAGCTTCCAACTACTTTTTCAAAATCGTCACAGTAATAGGTCTTGACAAAACTGGCCCCTTGTTCTGCGGCGATCCGGCAGGAGAGGGAGAGAAAACGCTCGTCCCTTTTACCCAGTTCCTTTCCTACGGCTGTGACAGCGAGGACAGGAATCCCATACTCTTCCGCCATATCCACGAGAATAGCCAAGTTCATGAGTGTCTGTTGTTCATAATCTGAACCCACAAAAATGGAAAGGGCGACTGCAGACACATTCAATCGAACCGCATCCTCCATCGAGGTGGTTATGCCCTCATTAGAGAGATCAGCTCCAATGATGCTGGAACCTCCGGATACTCTGAGAACGATGGGTACGGATGTCTCAGGACTGACACAATTTCTCAACACCCCTCGTGTCAACATGAGAGCATCCGCATAGGGTAAAAGGGGCGTGATTGCCTCTTCAGGCACTTCCAGCTTAGAGGTCGGTCCTAAAAAATAGCCATGATCTACAGCCAGCATGACTGTGCGTCCTGTTTCGGGTTTAATGATTTGAGAGATACGGTTTTTCTTTCCCCAATCCATTGTTATTCTCCTTTTTTATCTCAAGTTTTATTACTTCTGAGGCTCGATGTTCACTTTGATCGAATCCTGTGCTTTAGCCACTAACTGGAAACCTGTTTGTGTTTCTGTAAGAGGAAATCTGTGTGTGATCATATCGTTGACCCTCATCAGAGGAGAGCGGATGATCTCAAGAGCTAACCAGGAGTCATATGGGGCAGCCCCATAGGAAGTGGTTAATGTGACATCGTTCCTGAAGAAAATATCATTAATGGAAAGCGGAGTGCGCACATCAGGATCCGTGGGAGCGAAGAAAAGCACAGTCCCTCCCCTTTCCACACACTTCATAGCCTGGATCTGTGCACTTTCGGCGCCCGTGCACACAAATACTTTGTCCGCCAGTCTTCCGCTATTCATCTGGCGGAGGCATGCTTGAACATCTTCAGTGGGGAGAATCGCCTCATTAGCGCCTAATCCTTTTGCCGCATCAAGCCTGAAAGGCACGATGTCGAGAGCTAATATCTTACCAACACCCGTAAAACGCGCAAGATGAACATTGAGAAGTCCTGCGATTCCACATCCGATAACAAGAACACACTGCCCGGCTGAGAGCCTTGCGATCCGCTGTGCACGGATTACGCAACCCAGTGGTTCATGAAATGTCGCATCCTCATAAGAGATCTCCTCAGGAATAATGTGGACTCCCCTGTCGACATTGATAGCCGGGATCCTGAGAAGCTCAGCAAATCCTCCGGGATCGAAATTTGTTCTCCGAAGTGTATCACAAGATGTATGGTGTCCGGAAAGGCAGTAACTGCACGTATTGCATGGGACATGATGCGCAGCCACAATGCGGTCTCCAACTTTAAATTTAGCGACGCCTTGACCCACTTCGATAATCTGACCTGCAACCTCGTGCCCCAAAACCAGAGGGGCCCTTTTGACACGGTACCATTCAAGAACATCAC
>Ga0307379_10001713_pt1 | contig 33948 bp, 34 predicted proteins | sample UN2MG_FD_202237 | JGI IMG/M metagenome (GOLD analysis project Ga0307379, IMG submission 202237) | Soil microbial communities from Risofladan, Vaasa, Finland - UN-2 | ecosystem: Environmental > Terrestrial > Soil > Coastal area > Acid sulfate soil | place: Finland: Risofladan, Vaasa | collected...
AGTCTTCAGGTCCGTAATCGGTCCCTCCATCGTGTTGTAAAGGGCGATGAACGGCTTCGCGCCAGACTTCAACACGCCAACCGCCTCACTCACAATCGCGTCGCTGCGCAATGAAAGGAGGTATTGATTGGACAGATTGAACAGGCGTGAGGCGAAGGTGACGGGCTCCAGCTTGACCTCCGCTTCCTCTCCAGCGACCTGGTTCTCCGCGTCCTGCATCCCCTCGATTTTATCGTTGACCAGGCGCGCTAAGGTTTTCAGGTCACGAATGAACTGCGTGTAGTTATCCGCTGCCGCAACCTCGCTGACCGGGTTCTTACTGGTCGACCGAAAGCCCATCTTAACCCCAGTCCAATCCTGTTGTCGCCGCACCAGCTCGCCAGAAGACGCCAGCATCGATGTCAGCGCCTGCTGTAACGGCACTCCACCCTGAACCAGTGCATCCGTGAGGCCTTCGTTACTCAACCCGCTCAACTTGATGCTGGTGCCCAGCGCGTAAAGCCCAAGGTTGTCGGGACGCTTAGCGAAGGTCGCACTGGAGAAATACATCCCCTTAGCCTGAGGCAACACTGAGGTGAATTTGAAGTTCACCTCGCTAGTTGAACCAGCCGCTAGGTGGGCTTCATCCATGATGAAGATGGCCTTAGGCGCCAGGCTGCGCAGCATGTTCCATCGCGGACCATCCGGGCGCTCACCCTTCTTCCGTTTGCGGGCGGCCCGCTGCTTGGCTGTTTCGACATAGCCTGACGGCTTGTCCGCTTTAAGTTGGTCGTAGGTAGTGAAGATGCCTTGCGCACCGCCAGGCAGCAGGCCGGTCTGCGCTACCCCGTCCATCAAGTCAGTCATCTGCGCGGCGGTCCGGCTCTCCTTATGTTCCCGCCCCGCAGCATCCTCGTAATAGCTCTGAGTATCCGTGATAAACGGGACGAAAGTCTTATTCCCCAACGCAGGCAAGTCCCGCGCCACCATATCGCTGTAGAGATTCTTCTTGGCTGTCACGAACACCGGCACCAACCCGCGCAACTGCGCATACTCAATGAGCGCCGCGACCATCCTCCCCTTCCCGACGCCAGTCTCATCAGCGACGATGAGAGCACTCCCCCGCTCGATGTTGCGAATTGCCAAGGCAACGGCGTCAATCTGAGCACCAGCCATCTGTGTGTGCAACTCAGCGGCACTTCGCTCGAGCTTCTCAGCAACGAACTCATCGAGGGGTTTACCGACCTCCGCTTCCACCGTGCGCATGGCCTGAGCCATGTCATTGGCGATGTTGCGTGGAGCAACGAGATTGAGAGATGCCCCTTTACTGACTCCCACATAGGGGACCATCAAAGAGGCGGGAAGGCCTTCCGTTGGCGGACTTACTCGAGCTGGTTGAGCCGGGCCTGGTCCAGCAGCCACCGGCCTTTGGCCGCCCACCCTCGGCGTCCCACCTGGTCCTGGCGCGGGGGCTCCTCCGCCAGCCACTTTGCCAGGCGCTCCGGGAGTTCCCGTGCCAATACCTGTGCTGGAATCTCCAACGACGCCTGTAGGTGGCGGCGGAGTTGGGTTGGGTCGTTCAACAGGTGGGGTTGCAGCTCCGCTCCCGGTCCTGCCGACGTCAGTAGGCTGTTCAGGTCGCGGAGCAGGTATTTGCGGTTTTCCGGGTCGCGGGGTTCGTTGGATTCCTGGTCGGACACTTGTTCCGCCAGGGCCTCGCCCAGCTTCTCCTGGGCTCTGTCTGTCAGGCTCTCGTGCATGTTCTGGTAGGAGTTGCGCTAATTCTTCCCATGTCTGAATAACCCTCGGTGGATTCACCCAAGGTCTCGTTAAACCACCCTCTTTCGAGGCTGGCGTTTTCCCTTTGCCGTGGACAATAACCACATCCACCGGCCAGGCCGCACCCATCTTCTTGTAAAGCTCGCCCCCAATGGTGAACCAGTCAACCACATTGAAGCGGTTGAAGAGGTCGAGCAACGCCGCCCGCTTGTATGAATTCGCCCGTTCCTGGGGTGCCGCAAACTTGTTCCCGAATGGCGTGCCGGTCTTCGCGCCGATGATGGCGAAGGCTTTTCCGGCCGGGTCCATCGCCTGCAAACTGTTGAGCATGATGGCCACATCGATGCTCTTGGTTTGCGTGGCCGACGTTGTAGCTCCCTTGATAGGGAAGCTTTTCGCGGTGCCTTCAGCGCCAATCACACTACCAAACGGAGGATTCATCCCCAATCGGTCAGGCTTAGCTGCCTCCAGGAGGCTCTGGAACTCAGCCGTTGTAGCATCGTGACCACTGACTCCCTGCCTGTTGGTAACCTGTGCCAGGAAACGCCTCAATCGCACCTGCCTGTTCTGGTCGAACTCGTTGAGAGCAATCTTCGCCCCTTCACGAGCAGCGATGGACAACATTCCATGCCCAGCCGTAGGGTCCACGAACGCTTGCCCGCCAGGGATGTCGGCCATCAGCGATGCCGCGTAAGCCAGCGGAGGAGGCGTCGAATACTGCTGCGCGACCTTAGATTCAGCCGTGCGAGTCGTGCTGCTTGGCATCCGCTCGTAGAGATTCACCAGCGACCAAAATCGCTCCGGAGGGGTTTGGGTCTCATCCCGCGCAATCTCACGTGCGACCTCAGTAGCAGCCAATTCCGCCCATTCATCGCTCTCCCGTTCACTCAGGCCAATCGCTTTACCAACCATCCTCACCACTCTCTGGTCTACGACCTGGCCCGTTCGGAGCTGGCTACCTACGGTATCAGCCAGGTCTTCAGGCGATGTTAAGGCACCCTCCACTACAGGCTGACCAGGCTCATCTACCGGCTGTTCTCCTCCTTCCGTGATAGACGGCTCCACGGGGGGCGCAATCGGCTCCAAGGGGGGCGCAGGCGGCTCCACGGGGGGGCCAGTCGGCTCCACGGGGGGCGCAGGAACCCTCGGCGGCGCGGTCGGAGGTTCAGCAGGCGATGGAGGAGTCCTCGGCGTCGGGGCCGGAACCGGAGGCTCTGGCGCTGTTGGCGGCTCATAAGGCTGTCGGCCACGCGGAGGCGTAATGTCCCGTGGTGTGGCAGGTGGGGCTTCTGGCGCTATTACGATGTTGATAATCGGTTCACCGCGCTCAACTTTCGCTGCGAGCTGCTGCCGGGTAAGCGACGGGCGCCGCCCAATCTCTCCAGCCCCCATCAAACTCAATGCTATATTGGCCGTAACAGCATCTTCAAGTGCTTGGGCAGGGTTGTCTGCCTGAAGAATTCCCGGTGTCTGCAGGGCCAGGAGGTAAGCGTTATTCGCCAACTGCCCACCAGTGAACTCAAGAGCCTTCTGAACAGCCTCCTTCTTCAGAGCTGGATGGTGTTTCGCGATTTTAGCCGCGGCTTCCGCTGGTTTCGTGATTAAGATAGGTCGTGCCAGGGTTTTCCGGATGGTCGAGGCTGCAATCTCGCGGCCCAACTTATCGACATACGGCAGGCCTACAGCCGCCAACACTCCAATCGGGTCAACTTCACCCTCCTCATCAAACGCCATCGCCCCGAGATTAGCCACGGAATGAGGCGCCCCAGCCGCTCCTAAACCAGCCGCCACACCGATACGAGGGATAGCGTGCGCTACACCTTGGCCGACTTTACCAGGGATTCTCGCCCAGGCGGGCAAGCGGTTCAATTCCTCTTGGATTGGCAGGGGCGCCTCGGGGTCGTTCGCGAATGCCCTCAAGTTAGGAACACCAGGCTCCCCCGAGAGCGTTTCAATAGCGTCACCGTGGGCCGCTGCGAGGACTTTACCCCCCTTGGACAATGGCGGTCCAACCGTCTTACCCAATGCCTCTATTGGCCCCTGTTGCTCTGAAATCACTTCCAACCCCAACCCCTCGAGCCCAGCGATGTATGACGCCTTGGCTTTGGCAATCTTGCTCGGACTTTCACCCGCCATCCCGATGCGCGAGTCGTAGACTTTACGCATCTCATCTGCCTGCCGACTCACCTCCTGCTGCTGCTCTGCGAGAGTGGGGCCCGGTTCAGCCTTAGGCGGAGCACCAGGGACCGGTTGACCGGTGACCATGACCGGCTGCGACAGCGACGAGTGCTTGTGGAACTCAGTCCTAAACTCTTCGTTATCGAAGAACTCGGGATATCGCTTGCCGATGAACTGCGTCAGCTCCTGGTCTGAAACGTCGTTAAACCGCTCCTCCTTGGAACGGAAGAATTCGAGGACTTTACCCATTATTCAAAGAGTTTATCGTCCTGGAACTCTTCGTAGAGAGACCGGGTCGGCTTCTTACTCGCGCCCGCCGCCCGCCCGGCCCAACCCGGACCGACAGGGGTGCCTGCGGGGATGAATCCCTTATCACGCAACGACGCCGCTTGAGTCGCCCTCATGGCTTCCTCCTCGTTCAGAAATCCATCCTTATCCTTATCGAACGGAGCCAGGTCGATATCTTTGATTTCCTTTTTCTTCGGATAGAGCCTACCGGTCGACTCATCCCTGAGGTAGCCAGTCGGCTTACCCTCGGCATCCTCCGCTTCAATCAACCGCCCGCCGCCACTTCCCCTCTGAGGCGGTTTCGGAAGGAACGTGCCCGAACCAGAATCGCTTTGAACACCAAACCCAAGGTCCGGCCGCCCTGGCACCGGCAACACCGTGCCCGGCTTAGGACCGCCAGACGCACGGAAGCCTTTGATAATGTCGTCATACTGGGCACCCGGATTGTAACCGCTTTGAGCAATCGCTCGAGGCACATCGACGTTTGGATTGAACGGTCGACCTTTAGGGCGGTCCGCCTCGGTGACGTCGCCGGATTCGTAGAACTGCTGCATCTCCCCGACACCCGGCTGCCCAGCCGCTCGCCGTGCAACATCAGCATAGAAGCCAGGCGCCCTCGCCTGGTTTTCACGGTCTGCCTCCAACCGCGCAGATTCCGCGTCCTGTCGTTTGATTTGCGCGTCGATATACCGGCCGTGCTGCTGCTCCTTCTCCTGCCTGCTCTTGATGCCCAACCCCTCCATATAACCGCGCAGCTCAGGCAAGCCCATCGAATCAAACTTGTCCGTGTCAGGCTCACGCTTTTCCTTCGTGCCAGACCGGCCGAAACCCTCGTCAGCGCCATCACCCTCCGCTTCACTCTTCTCGAGGGCCTTCAACGCCGACCGTAGACCACGAGCGATTGCCGCGTCATTCTTGTCCTTACGCTTTCGTTCACCGAACTGCGAGAGCATCTTGCCGACGCTTTGCCCGGCGCTCTCAAGGCCGCGTGCGAGGCTTTCACCGCCGCGCGCAATGAAGTAAGGCGATTGGTCCTGAACTTGTAGGTTAAATGGCATGGCGTTGAGTCATTGAATATTCCCGGTCTTCCGCAATTCTGTCATCCATCCATTCCCGGATGGCTGGCTTGACGTGCTCGTTGACCTTCAGCCATTCAGCCAGCTCAGGCCCGAACATGGTGTAAATCTGCACCAACCAATGAGGCGCACGAGTCAGGAGCCAGTTGCGGAATTCAATCCACTTCGGGTTACTCTCGCCATACACCTCACGGGCCACCCAACAGAAGGCTGCCGCACCGCCAGCCGCACTCCCGACCGCTCCAATAGCTGCTCCGTAGAGAGCTTTCTTGGACGCATCCTTCGCGGTCGCCTGGTTGCGGGCGCTGAACAGGTCCGCGTAGTAGGCGTTGAGCAAATCGCTGCCGTAAGTTGGCTCAATGGCACTATAAGGCGCCAGACGGCTGCTGGACTGACCTGCGGCACCCTGCGCAAACGGCAAGCTCGCCGCTGTCCGACCAAGCGTTGCAGTCATCGGGTCGAAACTGGAACGGTTGGATAGAGTGCTCTGCAATCCCTGCCGGCGCTGGCCGCGCAACTCCTCTCCACGGGTCTGCAACGCCAATGCTTCATGGAGTAAATCGTTCTCGCTGCCCTGGCCGAAACCCTGTCCCGACCTGTTGGTGCGCGAGAGCTGCTGGACTCTACGCAATTCTCGAGGGTCCATCTCCGCCCCCAGCCTGAACTGTTCGAGCGAGTCATCGAGGAGCTCATCTTCCGCGCCCTTACGAGCCACCTCGCGGGGGTCCGCGTCCTGCGCTTCCCTGAACGCTTGGGTGTATTGGGGGCCGAAGATACGCAAGTCCTCGAGGTCAGCCTCGCGTTGACCACGAGAAGCCAACTCCGACATTTCGCGGGACTGAGGACCGATGGTATCGCGGTAGATTTCGGCCATCAAACTAGCCGAACTCTGCTGCGTTTGGTCCTCTATCGCCTGGATGCGGGGCTGCAACTCCTCTTGCAAATCCACCCCTCCACGAATGAACGCGTTATACAGGTCGATTTTCTTCTGGCCCTTCTTACCGAGCCTGTACTTTTTCTTCTTGTCGTTTAGCCCAAGCGAGTCGCCTAAAATTTTGCCACCCACAGGGTCGCTCATACCGAGAATGTCGCCGAAAAAGCTCATAGTTTTTTTGATTAAAGAGTGAAACCACTAACCCAAAGAGAATGACTGTCACCCCCAAGTCTAGCCTTCCACTGTATTGTGTAATTACTCACATCACCGCGCACAGGAACTCTAAACGGTAACCCGCCATTCGCGCCATCCCAGCCAGCTACGTTGGTGCTCTGAAGCTGCACCCAACCAATCCCGATTGTGCTTAGAGCGCCCGACGCCGTAGTGGCGCCAATCACAACCTGAGTCGGACCACCGACTCCCGAAACGTAACCATTGCAATACTTGGCAATCGGAGGCACCGCCACTTGAAACGCGGTCTTATCAGCCGGGTCAAGAACTTTGAAGGTGTCAGCCGAAGTAGCGCCAGCAGTGATAACGGCCTGCCTTTCAATAGAAACCTCTCGTCCATACTGCACGAAATAGACTAAATCCGATGACACATTCCTGACCGCACCAACCAGCGCCTTGTAGGTGTAACCAGTCGGCAGCGTCGGCGTCGTGGCGCTTAGACTGAACAGCGACGCCACAGTTGTCCCGTCCCAGATGACGTAAACGTAATACCAAGCGTCCGACGATTCACCACCGGTATCTAACCCGTTAGGCAAACCAGAACCAGTCGCGAAATCACAAGTGAGATTGACTGCTTTTGCCACATACGCCAATCCAACCGGATTCTTCAACACGATTTCATCCGCATCGATGTCCACATCGGACAGGTTTCCACTGGCGTTGTTTTGCAACACCAGGTTGCGACTCGAACCGACCGCAACACTATCCGAATTGGAATTCCCGACCGGGCTGATTAACTGAAACACCTCAGTGGCCGCCGTGGCGTTATACTCGTAGACGACCTCGACCACCTGATACTGCTGGAAATCCCCCGCCACCAGGTCGTCGTTGAAATTCTTCTTAATCGGCTTCGCCGTCAACGAACTGCCACCGATGGTGACCGCTAAATCGCACGCCGCCGTGTTCGTGTTCGGAACTTTGAACCGAATCCGCTTTCCGTCTAAATCGTTATGTGTCCACGTGCCAGTGGCAGGAGGGGCGATTGTGAGCGTATAGTTATTAGTGCCTGCCGCCGTCGCCTGATAGTAGTCCTGCTTCCCCGTGACCCCACTCATCATCTGCCAGGCGCCAGCGCCTGCATCGCCAGCCGTGTCGTAGCGCGCCTCGATTACCTGGTCAGCAACGATGTCGCCTAGCACGCAGGTTTCCGTCGTGTTCTTGAAGAGCTTCTTTGTGCTGCCACCAATGATGACACGGATGCCAGTAGTCACGTTTGGCACACCCCCAGCATTCGCCTTGAACGCGATAATCATCCCATCGACAACCGTCGGCACGGGGCTATATGTAAGAGTGTAATCCCCAGCGGAGAACGTGACGTTCGATGTGTAAAAATGCTTGTCCGGAACAGTCTTCGCAGCCGTCACGCTGGAATCGGTGATTTCCGCAGTCCCCACCGTTCCGGTCACGGTGAACGTCGGCGCGCCCAGCGCGTTCAGTTTCGCAATCGTCAACTGCTCGCTCGATGCAAATTCTTTTCCTGGAGTGGTTGTGACAGTTAAGGCCATAGCTATGCTTTCGTTCCTGCGGAGTGATACTCTTCGTTTGTCTCGATGGCCGTCGCCATGATGCGAATGCGACCCTGCTTGTTTGTGATGACTAATTGAGCCAACCGACCCGTGGCGTTAACCCGCTCCGTGATTCTACTCTCTTGATGCAAGTGCACATAGACGGGACTAATCGTGCCATCCTGGAGAGTCTTTCCAACCTCCAACGTCGGCCAAGCATCGGTTGCTGTTCCAAGGTAAACCGAATAATCTTCTCTATACGGTGCGTAAAATTCAGTGAACTGCCCAGCGTCATCGTAATCAGCCGCATCGCCTGGTTCGTAGAACTTCACGCGGTCCCTCGTCCAGTCCGTCGTGACGTTACTCGATTCATTGACCCCACTTGTAACCACATCGATGTCGAGTTGAGGAGCCCACGTCTGCACATCCACAATACCCCATTCGAAATCCGCCAACGCCATGACGTCACTACCATAACCCCTCGTGGTCATCTTGCTTACAATCGGCATCGTCGCCTGCTCCGAAACCACCCAGGCATCTGAGCCAGTCGTGTGAATTCTTGGAATTGTTCCATCAGTGCTAAGGAAACGAATCCCACTATTCACGAGACTCCCCACAGGGAAGACACCAGCGGCCTCGGCATCTAAGTCCCTACTCTGCAATCGCAGCACCGTCGCGTTTCCAGCAGGCCAAGGATTACCAAGAATCGCTGCAAACCCCCACGTGGATGTATCCACATAGATGTTTTGCACCGCATTAAACCAACTCGCAAACGGGTTATCGCTTGAGAGCGTCGTTGACGTGTTGACACCCGTTGCCACCGTGACCACGGTCCCGCCATTAACCTGAATAGTATCACCGTTCACCGGCTCAGCCGGATAAGGAAGCCTCACATCCGTATAAGGCTGCTGAAGCTGGTCCTCGAAATCCTCTTCGTAGAGCATCAAATTCCCCGAGGTCGTAACAATGAAGAGTCGCTCTCGACCACGGAAAGTCAGGAGAACAAAGTCAACGTAACCGACTCCCTCAGCTTCGTCGTAACCTGACCAGGCTTGGTTCAGGAAATCGTACACGAGAATCGCATTATTAACACCGACCTGCACCTCCTTCACACTGTTTCCCAGGCTAGAACCATTGGTCACATTGGCTAACGTCAACGGGCTCGCTACTGGCGTTATGTTGCCACTGGAGAACAGCGTGGTTGTTCCGTCCGTCAGGCTGAGATTCGTTACCGTCTTATCCCAACGGTAAGTCTTCCCAACCGTCACGGGAACCGTCAGACTTGCACCTGTTTCCAAGAAATAAGAACTATCGATAAGGTTCGGGCCAAGCACTTCAGCGTCATCCAGCGGAACAGCTAGGTAATACTTCGAGTCCCACACTTTGCCCACCGCTCCACTGGCGTAACCCCAATGGATGCGGTTGATTATTGGTTGAATCGGGTCGCTAATCGGCAGCGTAACACCTTGGAGCTTGTTCTCAACAGTCTGAACAAGGGACATGACTCCCAATTCACTCAGGAACCACAGGTCTCGACCGACATGAGCAATGGACTTTCTGGCCACACAGCCATACTCAGTCGTTATCTCGTCCTGCTGCAACGCGCTGAGATTGCCATAGACATTGAGCAGGCCGTAAAGGCTGTGCTCCTTCAAGGCGATGATAGTCGTATCATTGAACTTAAAGATAGCCACCAACTCATCCGCGCTCCCCTGGTTCACTTTGAACTCCTGAAGAATCGGGACGTAGCGGGTGTAGTCGTTCAAATCACTGACGGCAACCTCGTCGTTGTCGTTAGGAACGAACAACCGGTTTTGGAGAAACAACGAATGCGTTGCGTTCGGGATTCCTTGCGTTCCATCACCGCGCGGCGACTTGTCGGCAAGCTGCCACGGGAGAGTAATCCTCGGAAGTTTGAGAGCAGAATCAGAAACCCCTCGATGCATAAGCAGCACATCGAACGTTTGCGTGAACTCCACTTTCCCCGTGAGCGTAACCCCAGCAGGCAACGTCATTAGCTGAGGTTGATTGTGCGGTTGCGTGTAGTAGACCTGCCCCTCTGCCGCGATAATCAGGTATTCCTGGAAAGTAAACGGGTCACTGAACACGCCAACGCCATGAACTTCCGACCAGGGCTGTGTCTGGAACGTGTTAATCACTGGAGTGCCAGTCGCTGGAGGCTCAGTCCCGGTAGACGTGAACGTCGTGAACACCGTAGGACTCACGACCGTGACCACCTCATGCGGAGCGTTATAGGCCGCCTGGTCTGCGCCCGACACTCTTGCAATCGAACCAACGCGCAACCCGTGGTTAACGGCGGTCGTGAACGTCCAAATTTCAGGGAACCCAGACTCGATAATCGAATTTATAGTAATCGTGCCGGTAGATGTCTTGTTGGCCCACGGTGGGAAGACGAATCCTTTTCGAGTCTCCGCGACGCCAAATCGGAATCGCATGTTAACAGCGTCACTGACGTAACCTGGTGGGACGATTTTGGGGTCCAAGCGAGCGTTGACACCGACGAACCTCATGTCACCTTGCGGTTTCGGTTCGTCGTCTAGCTGGCCGTATTGGTCGTAGCGCGTTGTCATGTCCTAGAATGCGATTAGCTTAGCCGATTGCCATTCACCGGAAGCGCCCCCGTCCCGGCCGAATTGCACCTGATATTCGGTGCCGTTGGCGAGACTTAATTTCTCAGAACGCAGCCGAATTTGGTCAGTCGACGCAGTGCTCACCTCGGAATCCACCACCAGATTGCCATCAACATCCACCAAGCGCGCGTAAACCGTCCCCGAAACTGCCTTGATATACACCTCGAGATACAGGCTGCTCGTTTTCCAGTTCTCTGAGGTCCAAAGGAAAGGCGCCCCAACCGTCAAGAACACCCTTACCGATGGCGAACCGAGCGCCAGCGTGCTGGCGATACCATCCAGCGTGACAGGCCCAGCAACAATATGAGTGCCGAAAGCCAGTGTGCTGGCAATGCCGTCCGGGTCCACTTGCTGCGCGCCGCCCACATTGATAGCAATAGGGCTACCTAGAACCAAGGTGGACGCCAGCCCGTCGGGGTAAATCGTCAGGTTGAGCTGCTGCGTCCCAAAGGTCAGGGTGGAGGCGATGCCAGTCAGGCTAATCGGACCAGCCACCGTAGGGCTCCCCAACGCCAGCGTGCTGGCAATGCCGTCCGGGTCCACCTGCTGTGTCCCTCCACCCACTGTAGCAGCCGGGCTCCCCAGAGCCAAGGTGGACGCCAGGCCGTTAGGGTAAATCGTCAGGTTGAGCTGAGGGCTCCCTAACGCCGTCGTGGAGGCGATGCCAGCCGGATGGACGGTTAGGTTAACCTGAGGGCTCCCTACGGCCACCGTGGACGCCAGGCCGGACGGGTAGATAGTCAGGTTGACCTGCGGACTTCCCAACGCCGTCGTGGACGCGATGCCGTCCGGCGTGACCTCCTGGTCAGCGATTACCGTAGGACTACCCAGAGCCAGGGTGGACGCCAGGCCGTCAGGGTAAATCGTCAGGTTGACCTGCGGACTACCCAGGGCCGCCGTGGAGGCGATGCCATCCGGATAAATGGTCAGGTTGACCTGCGGGCTCCCCAACGCCAGCGTGCTGGCAATGCCGTCCGGGTCAACCTGCTGTGTCCCGCCACTAACCGAAACCGCAGGACTCCCCACGGCTATCGTGGAGGCCAGGCCGTCCGGGTAGATAGTCAGGTCGAGCTGCTGCGTCCCAAAGGTCAGGGTGGACGCCAGGCCGTCGGGGTAAATCGTCAGGTTGAGCTGCGGACTACCCAGGGCCGTCGTGGAGGCCAGCCCGTCGGGGGAGATGGTCAGGTTGACCTGAGGGCTTCCGAGCGCCGTCGTGGAGGCGATGCCGGTCGGCGTCACCTCTTGGGCAATGATTACCGTCGGGCTCCCCAAGGCCACAGTGGAGGCCAGGCCGTCGGGGTAAATCGTCAGGTTGACCTGCGGGCTCCCCAGCGCCGTCGTGGAGGCCAGGCCGTCAGGGTAAATCGTCAGGTTGAGCTGAGGGCTCCCCAGCGCCGTCGTGGACGCGATGCCGGTCGGCGTAACCTCTTGGTCAGGAAACACCGTAGGGCTACCCAATGCCGTTGTGCTGGCGATGCCAGTCGGCGTGACTGTCTGGCCACTCGAAACAATCGGACTCCCGACCGCTATCGCGTTGGCGATGCCCGTAGGCGTTACCGTCTGGTTTGCATCAGGAGTTTCAAGCCAAACATCCTTGACGGCACACTGCCGGTTGGCCCCGCCGCCGTTCTTCTGCGCATAACAGCGGAACGAAAGGGCACTGTAATCGGTGATCGAGTCCGCCTCGGCCCCGGAGAGAGTGTAGGCAGATTCTACTACCGTCGCGGTCGTTACGAAGATCGAGGTCGACGCCCTGAGAGTTCCCTGCGAAGCCTCGCTGACGTAACCTTCTCGGAGTTGGACAAAGATATCATAGTTAGCTCCGCCCGACGCTTTGTTACCGCGAATGGCGAGTATATGCCCCGTCCCTACGGCAGGGTCAGTTACCGTTGTCCCCTTGCAAGTGAATGGTTCGCTGGATGTCGGGCTACTGTCCGATATTCCTTGCGTCGAGTCCGACGAGTCATTGATCTTGCTCCACAGCGGCGTGGTTGTCCATGCGCCCGTGTTATCGGTATCGCTCGCTGGTCTTGAGAACTGCGCCATTGCAACAAGTAGGGCCGACCGCCCCACAACGGTCGGCCCATTTTCCCACACCTACCCAACAATCCAACCTACAGCGCGAAGATTTTATTAGCGCCACTGTCCCACGCAACAGTGATGTCACCGCCGTTGGGAGTGACAGGTAAGCCAGTGCCGGTATCGAAGTTGCAGATGAGCGGCGATGTCGTAGCTACGGTCGTATCCTTCCATACCAGCACGAAATCAATCGCCGCCCCAGCGCCGACCGCACTGAAGGTGATGTCCGTTGCATCAAAGACGCCATCGGTAACTGATTTTCCGGCCAGGTTCGCGCTGTCTGCTACCCGCGTCGTCGCAGCCGGGTCCAAATACTGGTCCGTGCTGTAATTGGGCGTATAAGCACTGGCCCGCACCAAGGAGCATTTGATGTTATCCGTGTCCAAGTCGATGGAAGGGTTTTGAGAGATGAAGCTCTCCTTGCATTTGCTGTACATCGTGTTCGCCATAATTTTTAATAGGAGGTTGGTGGTTCACTGCATGCCAAGCCTACATGAAACTCGCCTCTTGGCGACTTGTCGGCCAGGTCACTTACTAGAAATCTAACGTCAGATTGATTGTGGATATGAGTCGAGAGAGCGCGGCCATTCAGAGCAGTCTGCAACCCAATCACATCGGAGATTGGATGCGTATGCCTCAACGGCGATAAACCATTCACGACAGACGTCAACGCCCAAGGCGCCCGGCCTGGGTTGACGTAGCTCGTGATGGCGCTATCGTGAATCATCTCTTTTCAAACTTACTCACCGCCAAGTTCACCAACAGGTTCTTCACTGCCTTACGTGTGCCAGCAGATTCCTGTGTTTCCCGTAACGTGGCGACGACCGACTTATCCAAAGCCCTCCCATCCTTGCGAGCGAGAATAACTGCGCGGGCAGCATCGATGCCGGTAACAAGCGAGCGTTTCACCTTGCCATTCCGCACCTCACGATAGGCACCCAAAAGCAGAAGTAGACCAGTCGACGCAATACCAGCCCACGGCACCGGCACTGCTCCAAGGCCACCAATAGCGCCGGTGACGGCTGCGTCCTCTTCGAGGGTGATTCGAGGCACCAAGTTGGTCTGCAAGCCGCCACCTGGCGTTACGGTCACTACCGGCACATCATTCGTTTCCACATCGTAGAACGTGCGGTCCACCCAATTAGCCTTGTCGGTTGCACACCCGACCAGGAGCATGAGTGAAGTGATTAAAAATAGTTTTTTCATACCTTTGCTCGTAGTTCACGAATCACACCCGTCGTTTCGTTCAGCGCCAGCGTATTACGGTCAATGACCACGGCCAACTTTTCTCGTGTCGAATTGCAATCGACAAACAGAGTCGTGAGTTGCGCCGTGTGCTCTTTCTGGTCCATGCGATGCTCCTCGATGAGTCGTTCATGTCGATGTATCAACCACCTCATCGCGAACACCACGAACATAGCCAACACCAATTCCGCACAGATGAACAACCACCTGTCCGTTTTGTTGGCTAACTGGTCGGCAGCCGTAGTTACTAGCGTTGCGTTTTCCATTTTGCATATTTCATTTAACCCCAATCAAACGCCGTAACCTCTCTGCAAATAAGCCTTCGATTGGTCCAAGCCCGGACCAGTGATGTCGCGGTCGTAAATCAGTATCTCAGCAATGTCCCCGACGAAGGTAGCAGTTGCCGATGCATTCGCAGCGCCGATACCGATGAGTGTCGTAGTGAGTGTTCCGAAATCCGCGTCCGTTGTGGAGGCTGTTCCAACCAGCTCGAGATGAGTTGAGTTACCAGAGTCAGAGAACGTCGCCACTCCAAGGAACGGCCCTTTGGGAGCCAACCCACTCAACGTCACAGCGGCGATTGGATTTCGATACTCAAACTGAGAATCAGCTCCGTTAAGCGTCCCGTAAAACTCCGAACCGACAGCCGTAGTCAATAGCGTTGCGTTTGAAACGTCGCTCGTGAGCCGGAACACGATTAGAAGCGTTTGCCCTGTCTCCGAACCGAACCCACTTGGAAAACCCTGCTCTAAATAGGTATCGACGGTCGTGTTGAACCTGACCGCTGGGCCACTATTGATTGTGGAACTAGCGATGAATGTCGGTCGCTTCGAGCCGGTCAACTGCTCGACGTCATTCCCATTTCCACTTGCATCAGCCCAAACATCAACAGGATTTCCGTCACCAACAGCCAGCAGTTCGGCATCAGGCTTATACCAAGCCTTCAACCCCACCAAGGAAGGACTGCTCCCCGCGTTCCCCGCTCCGGTTAATGTCAGGATTGAACCCATCAGGCGTAGAGAATGTTCGCTACAATATCGTTAGCGGCTGGCGCACCAGTATCGGCGTCCGCCACAGCCGTGGTTGCTCGAGCACCGATACCGGCTGTGAATTTGACACCCGGACCCCAATACACGTTGGCCGCGGAAGACGCTGGCAACACAATTGTCATTACCGGCGTATCAGAGGAAAGAGGAGCCGTCACCTTATCGTAGAACCTGACGAACCTAGCAACGGTCGCCACGTTCGATAGGTAGTAGCCGTAGACAGTTCCAGCGCCCGCTTTGATGAGTTGACCCGTCTGGTCGAGGTCGATGGTGCGATGGACGTTACAGCCCCCCGAACTGCGCGCAGAAACGTAGGCTTGAGTGTTGTGAGACATATTGAATTATCTGGTTTGGACGTTGAGTTGTTTGGTCTGCCCCTGAAGCCGTTCCACTTTATCAAACTCGATTTGGAGCAACCGATAGGCTTCCTTCAGTTCCTGGCCCCACTTGCTGCTCTTACCAGTGACCTTGAGCAAATCTGCATAAGCAGCATGCGCTACCGCCGCTTTAAGAACGTAAGGGAAATCCAACTTCGTCCAGTGAGTAGTCGTCGCAGGGTTTTGTCCACTGGTTGCCTGAATGCACACGTAATACTCGCCGGTCACCGTATAGTAAACCTGGTCACCGACGGCGTGCACGCCTGACGTGACCCACGTATTTCCCGTGAAGTCGTTCGGGCGAATGCGGAAATGGAGGTAGACCACCTGCGAACCACCCCGCACAACCACACCGTCGCTGGTCAAAGAGAAATCCTGCTCCTCAGCATCTTCAACAATCCACGGATGCTTACTCCAAACGTCCTGCACCTCACCGATTGCGGTCGCGGTAGCACCTTGGTTGCTGGTGGCGCTGGGGTCGAAGTCGATGTCTCGCTTAAACGGCGTCAGAACACCCCAATAGCTAGTGTTTGGAGGTTGCTGGTTGGTGTGCGCCAAGATGCATTGATACGTGCGGCCATCGAGAGGTTGGTAAACCAACGTACCGACACTATAAGCCACCGTCGCACCCCATTCATTGCTTGGAGTGTATTCCGGTTCCCCCACCGCCCAATGCGACGTGACTGTTTGATTGCCGCTATTCGTTGGATTGATACCAGCCAGAAGCGTCCCTGTCGCGTCCGCTCCGGGGTCCGCTGGCATGACGTAGGTAAACTGCGTGCTACTCGTGACCGTGGCCGTCCAGGTGCCGTTGAAGGTGGCTTGAGCTGCGCCTGAAATTGTGATGCGAGGAGTTGAGCCGACGGTCAGATTGTGTCCGGCTGCATACGTAGCGGTTGCCGTGAGGTTCCCCGTTCCACCCCTCTCCAAGGTAGTCAGGGTGACTGGTTGATTCCGTAAGGCCTGGTAATAGGCTTCCGAAGGCCAGTAGTAGACTTCGGTGGCAGCCGTCGCTGTGCTGGCGGCGTAAGTCGCCGTGCCGTCATAGGCTGGCCGAAACGTGCGCTGCTCCACGCGCATCATCTCCTGCCAGAAGAACCTCTCGAAGAACTCGCGATAGCGGGCGTTGATGAAGACGTTCAGCGACGCAGTATCGTCAGCCGTGGCGTTCACCTTACCGGCAAAATGGACATTGGCCCTGTCCAGCACACTTTTATAGGTGACTGTTCTCACAAATTGGTAGCAGGGGCCGGAATCCAACCGACGGTCTCAGCGTTATGAGCGCAGCGAGATAGCACTTCTCTACCCTGCAATAAAATCCTTCACAAATAGACGCACACGTCGGGATTATCCCGCTTGAGCGATTTCAAATTCTTGTCATCTTTCCAAAAGTCCGGGTCTTCACGAAGCCAGCGGAAGTAATCCCGCAACGGCACCTCCGCGACCTTGCGGACATCGGACCTGTTGTTCTGCTTGAATCCTTCATTCTTCTTGGCGACAGCCCGATACCTCTCAGACGTGCGGGCCTTCTCAACGCGCATATACTCGCTGAGCTCACCACCCGTCTTTAGTTCGTTCCTCCACCAGAGCAAGAAATCGTCGGGCTCCATCTCCTTCGCCCGCCCGGCGATGATATTAAAAGCGGCGCCCGTAGGGGACGAATCTACGAGCGCCGCACCGGACCGCACTGGGGGTGGATGGCCCCCCCGTCGAATCGGACTGTATTTACCAGCCGCCTCAATCATTACGCCTCGCGGTCAAGCACCCACTGGCGGTAGGGCATGAGACAAGCGTAAATCCAGATTTGGATTCCTTTGGTCGCATCCAACGCAGCCAACGTGCTGATGTTCCCGGACGCGCTGGTAGCCAACGCAGTCAGATACTGACTGGCCGTCAACGTGGAATACGGCACTGCCGCAGCCGCAGGAAGCACGACAGTGTTCTTCGTTTCACCTTGAATCGCCGTGCCAGCCACGAACGCCGTGGCGGCCGCCGTGTTACCTACATCGATTTTCAGGTTGTGGGCCGAGTTGCTCGTTGGTTCCTTGATAACCACCATTGCCAACGGATACTGAACAACGTAAAGCGGAACGCTCGACGCATCGGTCAGTTGCAGGAGGTTGTAGGACTGCGTGAGAGCAGCCGCCGTGAAGTCGCTGCCCCATGTTTTGGTGGCAGCGTCGTATGCTTTGTCTGAGCCCAGGATGAACAGGTCCGTGAACCCGCCATCGTTCTGGGCTTCATTGCGAAGATTTTTGTGAATCATAGCTTTTTTCCTTGATTGGTAAGTAAGTCTTAAATTTCCCGGTTGTAATACATTTCGAAGAATGCCTTTCAACCGAGGGTTAAGCCTTAGGTGTTGTAGATTTTCCCGTTGCCCTTTGGATTGAGCCCGATGAGCGCGAACATGGCTTTGACGTAACCACTCAAGCCACCCGCATTTTCATCCTGGTCAACCGAGTGAAGGTTCTCCAGGAAGAGCAACTGCCACAGGTTCATCTTCAGGATGTAAGCAATCTTCGGGTCACCAAGACCAGAAGAGGCACTCACACCATTGAACTGCGTCGGCACCATGTTGGCTCGACCGAAGGTCGAATCGAACACGGATACCGAAAGAGTGATTTCCTTTTTGCTGGCCTGTTCCTGCACCTGATACCGAGCGTTCGTTGTGCTGGTGTTGACCCGCGTGAAGTTGTCGACGGTTTGACAGATGTCATCCCCAGCGATGACCATGTAATCCTGTTTCCCACCGTGAATCTTTTGAAGATTCCTCAGCAGATGAACGAAGATAGGTTCCGTCAACTTCGTCAAGTCATCGACGCCGCTAACGATGGTTTCGGTGGTTGCACTCGCCTCGAAGGTTGACTCATCCCTCTCACCAGGCGGACGGAAATCCGCAGGCACCGGTTGAGTTGCTTGAGCGGCTGCCTGAATCCAGGTGAACAGGCCGCGCGTGCGCATCTCCGAGTCGCTTCCGCCCTGCATCTCCTGAGAGCCGCAACAGACCGCCTCCATATCGCGCTTGACCTCTCGCAGGGCTTTCGCCTTGGAGTTGCCATACTCGTTGTCCACGGCCGCGACGCCGCCCCGGCGACTGATGGCCTGCTGAACGTCGGTGACACCGAATTCATCCTGAACACGGTGAACGTAGGAGCCGAAGCGCGTGCGCTTAGCTGCCTTGTTGTTGCCCTTGCCAGCATCCTGACCTTCCCGCGTGCCGCTCGTGCGAGGCTTGCGGAGAGTGTCAGCCAATACTTCGATGAAGGTTGCGTTGGGTCCGTCGCCTTTAGTGACGGCACTGGTGAAAGGAGTCTCTTCAGGCTCCAGGATTGTGAGGATATCCCGTAAATCCTCACGGTTACCACCGATTGTGCTCGGTGAGCCATAGCTATCTGCAATCATAGTTTTGCGCTAATTAACGCCCGCTCTGGCTTCCTGCCTTGCGAGCCTTTTCTGCGCGAGCAACTTCGACAAATCCCCTTCCCGCCCTCCACCTTCTGAGAACTGCTTCTCCGCCGCACTGACCGTCGCTGCCTTAGTCGCATTGGACTTTGGAGCCGCGCTTGGCGCGAACGTGACTACTGGCGTCGCCTTACGTTTCGGCGGCATTCCAGCCTTCGTTTTCTTGAGTGCTTCGCGCTCCAAGCGATGCCCAGTGACTTGCCGGGCGACCACGAGTTCAAAATCAGGCCTTTGCAACACAGCCGGATTTTCGCGAATGATACTCAGAGCTTCTTGGAACTCAGGACTGTTTTGGTTCCCTACCCAAGGGTAGAGTTTCACAGCTTCACCGTGAGAGGTTTGACGCTTTGTTTCCCAGTCTTGCCGCAACATCTCGAGCCGCGTTTCCCGCTTAGCATTAAGCCGGATTTGCTGGCGTTCGCTCTGTCGCCGCAAGTCTCGAACCTGCTCATCTGTCAGGTCGTAAGTCTTACCCTCACTCTCAAAGGTTCCCCCGTGGGGATTTTCCTCTGCCCAAGCCATGAACGCTTCAGCACCAGAGAGTTCGCTGTCGATTTCCTGAACGGACCGGTCGGCTTCAGCATGCGTTTCGGAAGGATGTTGCTGCGTCGACTTCGGCGCAGGTTGCTGAGGGTTTTCCCTCAACGCCTTCACTTCTTCCCGCAGGTCGGCCAGTTCCTCTCGAGTCTCCTGCAATTTCGCGTGCTTCTTGTTGAGCTGCTTTTGCAGCTCTCGCACCGCCTTTGGAGGCTCTTCGGTTTGCGTTTCAGCGTCGACAGCTTCTGTTCCCTCATCGGCATCAGCCTGTTCAGAAGCTTCTTCATCGCCCTCAGCGTCAGCGGCTGCGTCAGCCAGGGCGGCGGAGTCATCAGTTTCAGAATGTGAAAGAGCGGAATCCGCTGCATCCGATGCCGCTTGCTCGCTGCTCGTTCCGGATGCATCGGTTTCGGCGTCTACCGGTTCAGCTTTCGGAACGGAAGAAGTCTTTCGACTCTTAGCCATCCGTATTCCAAGGTCTCCGAGGGTCATATTGCCACTCGAAGGTTCAGTTGATACCGGTTCCGTCGTTTTTTCTGTAGTCATGCAGTTTCGTGCCTTGCAAGAAGGCGGTCAGAGATTGTTCAAGGGCACAATCAACAGGAAAGCCCGTTCACCAGGCAGAGAATCGGAAAGGAGCGGTGAACGGAAGGAGAAGACCCCGCTTTGAGGCACACTCAGGCAGAGTTGGGCAAATTTACGCCTCTTCTTGGTCTGACGGTTCCGTCATTCCACCTTCAGGCGCAGGTGGATTGAGAAGACCAGTCAACTGGGCGGCTAAAACCCGGAATGCCCAGACACTACCGTTGGCGTGCGCCAGCACCCCGTAATCCTTCGCCACAGGTTGACGGCAAGCCGCGTCGCTGAAGTCAATACGGTTGCGCTCCAACCAGGTGACCACAGCACTGAATCGTTCATCCAAAGCCAGAGAGCGGAGCAATGCTTCAACCTGCTCAGGCTCGAGTGCCTCCCCCGCTTTCTTGTGCTCGTCGTAAGTCATTGCTTCTGGAAATGCCTAAACTGGTCAAGGAATTGGGATATGGAGCCCATCCAGGAGTCTCCACCGCCTTTTGGCCCCGTCGGGTCACTCCACGTGGTAACGCAATCCTCCTGCTTACTGACGGAGGTAACGGTATGACGACGGCCACAAGACTTGTCCCCTTGGAGCGAATTAGCTACCCCGGCATAAACCCATTGAGTCCCCGCTTCTAATCGAATCATCTTACGCACCAAGTCTCCCGATTACCGCATTTTCGCGCTGCTGGAGTTGAAATTGAAGTTGCTGGAGCCGCTTGTCCATCACTTCTTTGAAGCGCCCCTCCTTTTCATACTGCTCTTTTGCCATTGGATTGGTTGAAAAGATGTTCTGGAGCGTCTGCAGGCGCAATTCGTAGGCTTGCCCCTCCTCCTTCACATCCACATCCAATCCGGCCATGAGCTGGGCGAAGACATTCTTCTCGTCCTCAATCTCTGCCTGGCTGGCTTCCGGCGCTGGTTTCAAGATGCGCTCGCCAATATCAGGGTCAATCAGTTCGAAAATGACGTCTAACGCCTGGTTCCGGTCAACCCGGCCCGTGGTATCCATCATCAGAGCTTTCTCAATGAGCCCCAACTTGGCCGCTACCAGCTCATTATCCAAATCCGCGACGTTGTAGCCCACCGAGACGTCGAACTCTCCCTGAATCTCATCGTGAGTCGCCTTAAGCGGCTTCGCCTGGCCGCTGCCCACGACTCGGAAATAAATCTCTTCAGGCAGGAACTGCTGGCAGAGCTTCAAGATGTGCGTGTCCACCATCGCCAGACCATCCATCCAATTGTTAATCATGTCCTGACGCATGACCTGGCTCTGGACCTTGTTCTGCTCATCGACAGGCCGCCCGAAATACTCGTCACTGAATTTGCGAAGACTTTCCTCCATTTCTACAGACCCGGGGTCATACTTCGGGATGTCCAAAAAGCCGTAATCATCCTTCGCGATAGTAGGAATCTGGACCCCCGGGCCCCACTTATCAGGCGCACTCCCGCTTGGGTAGTAGCTAGGCGGCAGAGTCGCAATGCTAGTGCGGTCAACCCGAGCGTCCCACTGCGTTTTGATGCCCTGCTGCCAGGTAAACCCGATTTCCCCATAGCCGCGTGCATCATCGAGGAGTCGGGACCGGGATTCGCGTTCGATATGGATGAACGGATACTCGCCGTGGTCATAGTCCATCATGCCGTGGTAGGCATATTCTGTCGTGCTGAACGCACTGAAAACGGTGTAAAACACACCAGGAACACCATTTTCGTCGTGTTGACGGCGCCAGACGTGAATCACCTCAAACAGCTCTTTAGTGGTCAACAAGCCGCTGCTGGTGACGGTAGTTGCCCTGAGGGCACCCCGATTATACTGGGCCTCGATATCCAGCGTGACATTGCCTCGCTGCTTCTTGAGCATGAATTTAATCCATTTCCCGCTCCACCCATGCGTTTGCTGGCGCTCAACCAGCTCCGACTCAGTAAGCAGCTCTCGGCGGTAAATGCCGCGAGCCGACTGGATGTCCGTTGTGTCCGGAGGAATGAAAATCTCTTCATTAGGGCGGAGAGCGACGACGCACGGCCGGTCTTTCGCGATATATGGCCGCGGCAAACGAGTCGAGCCCTCTTCACGAAGTTCCCGCACAGCCTTGCGGAGATGCGGTAACTGAACACTTGGGAATCCGAGCTTTAGCGCCTGAATTGCCTCCTTCTCCAACGTCGGGTCTTGGATGAGTTCCGGCAGGCGGATGAGCAGTAGGGCTTCCGGAGGCATCTCCTGGCCCTCTTCTGCCGCCGCCTTCAGCTCGAGGGCAATACTGGCCATCTCCTCCAAGTCCAAGTCTTCGTAGCGTAACTGCTGGCGCCGTTCCCAGAAGATGCCAAACACAGTGCTACCGTTCTCGAGCATGTAATTGGCCCCCAGCCGTCGCTCTCGCGGGAATTCCCTCATCTGAGTGCTCTTCATCCACCTCAGGAGGTTCGTAACTCGGTGAGCGAAAGCGGCATCGTTAGATTCTGTGCCAGAGACCATGACGCGCATCCGCTTGGCGACTACCTGCATCATCGCTACGTCTTCATTGATGTATTTGTCCATCAAGGCGACGCGCGAATCACTAGCCCCCGCCCAAGGGAAAGGCTTCTTACCAGACTCCGCGCTCCACTTTTTACCGTCTCGGGATTGGTGAGCCCAGACGTTGTAACGGGCTTCGTAATTGATACGTTGCCGGTTGAAAATGGAGCGGTCGCGGCGCTCGATGGCGTCGACAAACTGTTCTTTAAGCTCCTTTAGGTCCGGTTTCTCATTCGCCAACTCTCTGAAATCATCTTGCACGGGCGGGCCATTAACAGAGTTTGACCGAACAATAAACCATCAAGTGCCACTCTGAGGCGCACTGAGGCAGACTGAGGCAAACTATCAACGCATCACGTAGCCAGCTATCCTAGCGGCATCCCGTTTGTAATACTTCCGGTAAGTCTTCACGCGCCCCACCTGGGGATTCCCCTGCCAGGCCTGTATTAGGCCAATCTCGCGCTCAGCACGGAGCTTGTGACGGGTCAAGCCAGTGACCACCATGAACTGAGACGGGCTCAACAGGCCCGGCAACTCGTCGAATTCTTGCTGTGTCATAGCTGCTTCATCCGTTAATAACTTCCCCCACCCTGCGTTTCCAACGCGGCCGCATCGAGGTAACGCAACCGAGCCAGCGCCATGTAGCGCCAATTATCCACGAAATCTTTGCACGCACCCTTCTCCCCACCGTTGCCGGTGTAGTTCTGCGCGGCCCAAATGAACTGCCGACAATCCTCACTCACGTAAATACGAGGCTCGTTGATGAGCGGCATAAGGGGTTCCTCTTTGTTCCAAAAGAGCGTTGCGTTGATGGCGATAATACCCTCCTCGATGTCCACTCCAGAAGCTAATCGGAAACGCATGGATGGCGCAGAGACTTCATCCGTGCCTGGCTTGTATTGGATTCTAGCCAACTCACTCACGAGGCACGTTCCACCCTTTTGAGATGCGTGCTGATTCTTGCCAGCACGACTATCGACATAGCGGTCTTGAATGTCTTCGTGCAGCGTGGCCGTCCACGTGTCGGGGGTATTCACCAGGCGACCATCATCCATCTTCAGAACAACAACAGACGTGGAGTCTATCCAAGGTCTCGAATACCCCCCAGTGCTCGCGCTCTTACTGGGTGACTCCACGTCTGCAATGTTCAAGCCGTCCTCTAACGCTTTCTCCTCAACGAGACGGCGGCGATACGGGTCGCGCTCCAGAATTACTCCATTCTTCACACGAGCTTCAATAGTTTCCTCTCTCAAAAATAGCTGTTTGTATTCAACATGTCCGTAACCTAGTGAACGCTGCGCCGGACCAGGGTCGCCATCCCATCCACGTCGAGTGTCGGCCGTGATTTCCCGTTCTGTCGGGACCGCCCACTCACCATAGACCTGCTCTTGAGGCCAATCTCGATAAACGTAATACTTCGGAGGATTACCAGGCACAACGCGGACCCAAATCGTCGCCCAATTCCGTCCACCAGCCGGGTCGGTGAACATGTAGTTCGTTCCTGTCGATGGAAGATTATCAGGTGACACGATGTTCCATGCACCGAAGTAAGGAAACCGACGTTCCGCAACATCACGGCTGTAACCATAAGCCCGGCGTTCAATGTATTCGCTTGGCTTGCTCTGGCACAGAGCCTTGATGTTGACGTAGTGATTTCCAAAAGGGTTGAGAATCGAATGAAAGTAAATCGCACGAGACTTCTCGAAGAGAGGCTCAACAATGTAAGGCATGTGGCCGACAGGTAAACCAGGCACATTCACTCTCTCCGCCAACAATTCAGCCGGTAACGTCTTCACCACCTTCCCCGTCGAACCGAGCAGTTCCTTAATGGTCGGAGTGATGCCGTTAGTCGGCGTGAACGTCCACACCAACTTAGCCGACCTCGATGCCAACCGCAGCTTCAACATGTTCAACCACGGCAGGGTCATGTTTTCATCAGCCCACACACCGATACGCCCCTCGCACCCCTTAGCACCGAGCTCCAACCCCTCGAAGTCACCAGGCTTCTGGCCGTAAGTCAGGAAGTAAATCTCCGAGCGATTAGGAAGCACCAACTTCCCATCGGTGAACCCGTTGGCTAGGGAATACTTAACCTTGTAAACGGAATGGCTCCGACCGTTGAGTGTCTGGATTTGTTGAGGTAGGTATTTCCAGACATACTTGTGTTGAAGCGCGACGCTCGCCTTCTCGTTTTCGTGCATGCAGAAGATGACGCTCTCCGGATAGTTAACCGCGTCCTGCACCGTTCGCTTAGCTGCGTATTCCGATTTCCCGGCGCGGTTCCCGCCGAAAATCATCAATATCAGAATCTTCAACCACAGCAGCGAGTCCGCATCCGCCCAGTGCTTCGGTTCCGTCCCGTAGTCGAATGGGTTTTGCTCGCTTAGCCGAATCAAATTCTCACGGTCAGAATAATACTTCGCTAACTTTTCGTCCCCGCCTGGCTTAGATATCCAGTAACGTATCGCGTCGTCCGCTGGCACCGGCAAGAGCGGGTGCGGTGTCCATTTCAGCGGTTCATCGACGGCGTTGCTCATAGTCTAGGGTCTGTGCTCATGGTTCAGTGTCTCCCTTCTCAAGGCTTTCATCTGCCTCCCAATTCTCTAGCGTCTTCTGGGCGAGTGTAGCTTTTACGCCAGCTTGGATGTATGCCTTGGTCATGTCTAAAAGTTCCGACTTCAACCGCTCTACCTCGGCTTTGAGGGCAGCGTTCTCTGTCTCCAATATCTCGTTGTTGTGCAGAGAATCGACGCGCATCATGCATCGGAGGATTTCGGCGGCGACTTGCGGCACGATGGCGTTTCCAAGTCCTCTAAGTCTGTCCAGCCGACCGGGTAGCCCATCAACCACTCTACCCACTGCGGGTTCAGGCTCCCACCGACAACATTGTGCAGGCTCGGTGAGAAGTCCGCTCGATCTTTGCCATGATGTTTGTTGGCTCTTGGCGTTGGCCAGAGTGCCACGGCTTCCTCCAGCTTGGCGTTGTATTTCCCACGCCGCTTGATGTTGTCCACGTTCTCCCCCATTGCTCCAGAACTCATTGCGGTAGGCCATAATCCACACCCTGTCTCGTCGGTGTCTGGCATCGACGGCACAAGCCGGAACAACGGTCGCTTCTGCGGCGTAGCCGATGGAATCCAAGTCAGATAGCACTTCGTCGAGGCCCATCGTGACATGCCCAGCAACATTTTCAGCAAGCACCCAGCGGGGTCTTGCCTTGGCAATAACCTCAACCATTGCTGGCCAGAGGTGGCGGTCATCATCCTCGCCTTTTCGCTTCCCGGCGTAACTGAAAGGCTGGCAAGGGTATCCGCCTGTAATAAGTTCGATTGTTCCATATTCATTGGGGTTGAGGGTTCTTACGTCGTCGTGGATTGGCACGTTTGGGAAGTTCTTGGCGAGGATGCGTCTTGCCCACGGGTCTATCTCGCAGAAGCCCGCCGTCTTGATTCCGCCCACCATCTGAGCAGCAAGCGCGAAGCCTCCGATACCACTGAACAAATCAAGATGCACAACAAGGCGCTGCATGGAATCACTACCCGGCGGGCAGTTTAGTGCTCATGGTTCAGTTCCTTCTAGTAATTTCTTCAAGCTGTTCGGGGTGCATCGACACGGCCCGTTAGGGGCCATTCCTTCGGGCTTTTTCATTCGGCATCCGTGGTTGCCGCATCCCTCCTTAGTGCGTCTAATGATCTCTGTCCCCGCAGCCTTCAACCGCTCTACCTTTGCTTTGAGGCATGAATTCTCCATCTCCAATAGCTCGTTGACCATTGCTATGGTTTGCCATTTCTGGGGACGTTTAGTGCTCATGTTCCAACTCCAGTTCGGCTATGATGATTGCTGTGTTAAACGCCATCGGCTGAGGTAGCGCCTTTTGAGCCACGATTCTAGCCAACGCCGTGCGGTAATTGTCTGATAACGATGTCAACCGTTCCACCTCGGCTTTGAGTTTGGATTCGGATGCTCTCAGGTTGGCTATTTCGCTCTGGATACGGGAAGCCATAGCGTAAGCCTCTTTAGGTAATTGTGGTTCAGTGTTCATGGTTTAAGTGCATTCTTGGCAACGGTGCATGCCTTTTGGTATGGGATTGACTCCCAAGCGTTAGGAAAAGCTATCTTTGGGATTGCCTCCAACGCCCCCCGCAACCGCTCCACCTCGGCTTTGAGGTTGTTAGTTTCAGCTACCATCTTGTCCCATTCTCTTGGTGACGGCGGCCAAGGGTATTCAGTGCTCATGGTTCTAACTCCACCCTACTTCTAATGAAGGTAGTCAGGTTGGTCGGAGTCAGCAAAGAGACCAGATTGGTAATCGAGTCAGTCCACGGTCCGTCGATTGAAACACTCTGCTCAACTATCACTCTGAGATTGAGCGGTGCAGGCGGTGGCTTAGGTGGCTCAGGCACGTCGCAGCACACGGCCTGGATTGATTCACTCGGGTTGCTAAGCAAACCGTTCGTTCCGATTGCTTGAACCGCGAAGGTATAGGTAGTTCCCACCACCAAGTTCGAGAACGTAGTCCAATTATTCGTGTAATTTTGGACTGTGTTTGTGAACGACACCCCGTCCAGAGTCCCCCAAGCATGATATCCGCTGATGACGTTCGCGCCGGGAGGTTGGTCCCATTTAACAGATAGGTTGTCCGCCAAGAGAGGCAGAGCCAGCAATGTGATTATAAGTAGATTTTTCATGGTTTGTTTTCGAATCCCCCAGATTTTCCTTTTTGTGTGTCGTCGTTATGTTCACCCCTTCTTCACGTCATGCTTAAAAAGCCAACCATTCAATAGCGGCACGGCCCCCGTATCAACATTCGTCTCCAACCAGTTAGCATAGAAATCCCTAAACTGCTCTGGAGCGATGAGAAGATTTCGCAAACGCTTTACGAGCCTAGCCTCAACTTGCGCTCCAAGTTCGTCACGCAAATCGCGTGCGAGGTTTGGGTCGAAGTCGAAAATGGCATTGTAACCAAACGCCCACGTCCTCTTGTCAGGTATTTGCACCTGCGCCCGGTAACAGTCCGATGAGTTAAGTCTGTCTCGAGTTATCTTTTTGGATTTCATTATTATTTTCGTCCCTTCTACTCCTGTTAGTTGTTGTGAATCTTCCGCTCAATTAACGTCTGCACGTGGCGTATCGATTTCCCTACCTCTGGGTGTTTTTCGAATGCCGACTCGATGCTCGCTGTTTCCTTCTCGGTTGGCTCTCTGAGTTTCAGGTTCTCGTCGAACACGAGGAGCGTTGCGCAGTGCGCGCACAACGAGAAGTCACCAGGCCTTGGCCTATGGACCTGCTTCGAAAACATCGGGCTCGCACAATCACTTACGGAACGACAGTTTGGGCAGCGACTTGACGGAAGCGGATTACTTTTTCCGACTTCGAGCTTACCATCTTCCTGACTCACCCCTCCCCCTTTGCTGCCGGGAACGTCTTCGGCTCCTCGACGAGCGTGTAACCCGCCTCGAATGCGTCAGCCGGTGAGAACGACTCGTAGCCATCCGGGTATTTAACCCAGTAACCTCCCGCCACCGGCACGTGGCGACTCATCCATTCAACGGTCACCATGACGGGTTTGAAGAGTGGATTTGCGACACGTAACGCAAAACCGCTACCCAGCTCTGGCAGCTCTTCAATGCTCACAATTTTCAGCGCCCAAACCTCTTTGTGACACTTGTATTTCGGCATGGCGCTCTCCTTCCGAATGACGATGCGCTGCGTTTCTGGTTTTTTAGAATCCATATTTTCTTTCGTTTAGTTTGGGGGTCGCCCGACAATCGCAGCGACCCCCCGGTTACATTGCTTCAATACCTTAGACCTGGTGCGTTCCCTCAACTCCGCGAAGCACTCTGTCGTTAGTCCGTTTCTGCAACCACAGCAGGGCACTCTCGATATGCGTTAACGCGATGGCGTTCTCTCGACACGCAAACGGCCCGCTCTGGAATCCGCTTAACCGATGAGCCAAGATAGCCAGCAGAGCCTCTTGCGTGATGCCGTTAACCCCGCTCTCCGGGATAGGCCCGTTTTGGAACAGGATAATTGACCGTTGGAAGGTCGACTTGTAGCCATTCGGGGCATTTGCTGATGGGTTTTTAGCGGTATCGAAGCCTGTGATGTCGTAGCGATGATGGGCAAATCCAGCGCCTCGTTCATCTACCACTTCAATCTGCAACTCGTCGTTACATGCGTTAACTTTGTGTCCGGTTAGGTGTATCATTTTGGTCCTTTGTTGGTGGTTTCAGTTTCTACGGCGCCGCCGTCATTGAGCCGGGCCGACTTTCGTTGTGGAAGCGATGCCATCCGGCGCCAGAATTTGAGCTTCTGGCTTCTTCTTTCCGCAGAGCTTATCGATTTCGTGTTTGAGATTGAGAATCTCTATCTCTTGGGCCTCCGCACGTTTCATCCACGCCTTACTCGCCGACAGCAAGTCCTTAAACTCATCGACGTAGAAGTCATGCAGTTTCGTCTCCACTAAATCCGGCGAGGTATCGCAAAGAGTTTTCGCGAGCACCCTAATGGATTTTTTGATTGGGTCTTTTGGTTCTTCATCCATAACTCAGTTCTTTCTTTCTTGGTTGGTTGGTTGGTTTCGTTACGTGATTTCAGGTTCGGCACCTGTCCATCCTGGCCCCGTCCCAGGCGTAGGAGTTCCTGGCCCTGGCGCTCCCAGCCCCGGACCAGGCACAGGGGTTCCTGGTGATTGCAGACTCGGCCAGCCAGGAGGGTAAGTGTAAAGAAGTTCCGTGTAGCTGTCGTGCAGCCAACCGCGTTTAGCAAACTCCTCCATCATGCACGCCGCCAGGTCGCAGCCCCGTTTCACCACTTGCTCGACCGGCATCAGTCCCATTTTTGCGCGGCCTGAACTATCTTCTCCATCAGGCATCGCCGTTACCAGCGCGAAGTGCTCGATGAACTTCCGTGCGTGACACGCTTCAAGTGTCAACCCGCGCGTTTCATACAGCTTCAGCTCCGAGTGAGATTGAACGACCGGCTGCCGCCTAGACGGTTTTTCTTCCCGGTCATCTTTTTCATCCCGTTGCTCGAACGGTCCGTTGTTTTTCTCGTCATCAGTCATATGGTCAGGTGTGGTTTTGGTTTTTGTAGTTCGGCGTTTGTGGGTAAATCGCCATCGGCAGAAGCGCCACCGATGTTCATGTAGGCGACCGGCCAACTGTCTGGCTGGCGGGTGAGAGCCCAGGGACTTTCCTGGACGAATTGACGCGCGTTCGCGTTGTAGTAGAGATATTTGCTGGCGAGTTCACCATCGCCGTTTCTCTGTTTGAGCAGGTGCAGTTCGCCATCGTGCCAGGCCTTCACAACAGTCAGTTGCTTCGTCTTCTCATTGATGCCCGCTCGACGCTCATCTTCTTTCTCTGGTGACGCGCAAACCATCCCGTCCAAGTCCTTCAACTCGCGTTCCAAGAGTTGCCATTTCTTCGCCTTCGCCATGTTCCGGTGAACCACCGCGACGTTGTGCGCGATATCGGCCGTTTCTTTAGGCCCGGCGATGTCTTGCTTGCCGGGCGGCTTCCCCTCGTCATCTTTCTTCCGCGAATGAGCGACCAGATGGACGTGAACTTGATGCCGTTTCGCGAAGGAGGATAGCGCGTTCACGAACAGCTCGACCTGCTGGTACTCCTGCTCCGACCGGCCGACGCACATCATCAACGAATCGACGACGAACTGCTCACAGCCATAGCGTTGCCTGGCGTAGACGAAGCATTCCACCAGCTTCTGCCACTTCGCCCGGCCCACCCCGTCCGGGGTGTCCTGCGGGAGGAACACGAGCACCCGCTCCGCGAGCCATTTGAATCGTTCACGGAAACGGCGGGTGCCCAGGTCGACCTTGCTTTCCTCGCTCAGGTCGCAGACTTCGTTCCAATTCCACGGAAAACGCCCGCCGTTCGCCTGGCACCAGAAGGTTTCCAGCGTTTTATCGGGCTCCACCTCCATCGAGGCGACGCATACGCGCTGCCCCTCACTCGCCAGGTGGACCATGACCTGCGAGAGGCACACGGTCTTGCCGTGGCCGCTGAAGCCGGTCCACACCGTCATTTCCCCCGGGCGGATTTTCCACGGAAACGGCCACGGCATCTCAAAGCCCGGCTCAACTCCCCCGGGCGGAAACAGCCGCCGAAGCACCTTATCTTCAAATTCACCCGCCCAAACCAGGTTTGCGGGGTCCAGCGTGACAGCCTTCTCGAACGCCAAGGCTACGTCTTGGGGCCTCAGCCCAGCCATGAGGCACTCGTTGGCGTCCTTGTAGGGCGCAGGAGTCTGAACCAGGAAACATCGCTCCAGGCCAATCCTCTGCGCAATGTCGCGGGCCGCTTTTTGTCCCGCCTCGTCACTATCCAACCAGAGGTAGATGCGTTCAAAGTTCGCCAACCACTCGAAATCCGCCTCAATCCACGGGTCATTCGCGCTTTTCCCGTCGCCAGTGGCCGACTTTGCACCCCTGGGAACGCTAACGCCGTGATAACCGAAGCTGGCGACGCTCAACGCATCGATTTCCCCCTCGGTGATGACAATCACGCCCTTCGGCCAGTGGCCCACCGCAAATTTCAGCTTCTTCCCGAACAGCGAGTCCGTGACTCCGGAGGGCTGCGTCCAAATCATCTTTTTCCCGTCCTCACGGGCTACCTTGATGAATTTGACCATGTAAGCCGACTTACCCAAGCTTACCTCGCCGTCACGCGATTGCGTTTCCATGAAAGGGAATGCAACGGCGTTACCGTCGGCGCTCTGGCCTACCGAATACAGGTCCAGAATAACCGGGTCCAAGCGCCGTTCGTTGACCAGATACCTCTCAACTACGCCATCGTCGAGCATGTTACGCACCTTGCTGTAATCGACCTTTTCCGCGGCCTTTTTAACCGGCATGGTCCTCGTAAACCGGGCTGAGTAATCATCGGCAATGCCGAGCCAGGACCGGGCCTCCTTGCATGCCTGGGCGTAGTTTCCGCCGAGAACCTCAGCCCACAATCCGAGCAGGGTGCGGCTCTTTTTGTTTGCCGCAAAATCACACCACTGCCCCTTTTTGGCCCCTCCACAATGGATTTTCAGCGAATCGCCAGGGCTCCCGTCAAGGTTTCCAATCACGAATTCGGCGCCGACCTTCTTCCCCTGCGGGAACAGATGCGCGAGCACCTGGTCAATCGAATCGCACAACCGCTGGTTCAGTTCGTGAGCGTTCACAGATTCCTCCAAAACGAGGTCGGTTTATCGCTGTGTGCGGCGATAATTTCCTGTAAATGTCCACCGAAGTTGATGTCTAACGCCATCTCACACAACGGCCTAGCAGCACTCGCCCAAGAGGAGAAGTAGACTTCATTGCATGAAATTATCAGCGCGTAACGCGCCAGTGCCCGACGCCGCTCTAAATCGTGAATACCGGACGCAATCACGAGCAATTGCTGCCGTACTGTCCACCAATACCCGTGCGCCACCTCATTGGTCAGCTTCGCCAAAACCTGCAACACCCTCGCATCCTCCACGAACACATCCTCCAGCCATGCCTCATACACTTCCGCCGTAAGTTCCTGAATTTCCATAGTTTACCATCCTTTCATTGTCCGGTTGCTTGTTTCTGAGACTCTTGGAGCCCCTTCAATTCCTCCCCCAACCGATAGGTCTCAGTCGGGTCGACAGCTATCGCGTAGCCGTGTTCGATATTTTCGAGGCGGCTTTTTATTTCGCGAATCCGGCCATTCAACGCGACCGGGTTCGCCGTGGCGGCGCGGTTTTTATCGTCCAAAATGCGTCGCTCAAACGAGGCTGGCCAGTGCGTGACAGGGTGATTCCCCCACCTCCAGGAGCCGTCCACGGTCTTTGCGCCTTCGAAAGCAAGGTAGGTCCGTTTGATTTCCTCTGCTGTGTAAGACCAGCCCAAACGCTTCGCGTAAGCCATGACCTGATTGAACGAAGGAGGAGGATACAGGGGGGCGGAACCATCTACTCTCCTCTCCTCTACTCTTATCTCCTCTCCTCTTATCTTATCGGGTGTGCCTGGGGTTTTCGTAGGGTTATCCTGGGGTAACCCTAGGGTTATTGGACGACCTCCTTTTGCTCCGTTTTTCCAATTTTTTATCAAAGAGGCATTCACAGAGTCCCAATCGTGTATAACGAGTCGGTCGGCCATCACTTCGATGAACCCGGCCGAGGTAGGCGTTAGTCCCCTCGTTAGAGCGGCGAAGAGCTTGCCAGATGGCCGTCCAGAATACTGACAGACAGCCTCCACATAGGAGGCGTCGGCGTGTGCCCAAACCTGCCCTCTCATCTCGCTGGCGCAGTGAGCCCAGAGCCTATAGAGGTAGTGGAGGGCCTTCGGTCCAATCGTCTTCTCGAGCACCAGATATTTCGGGTGCGACAATAGGTCGGATGAAACAATCATCTCAGTATTTTCCAGGAAAACGCGGGCAGTTCCCCACGAGCTCGTAGAGGTCGGCGCCCACGTGTCTGCAGGTCACCTTCATATAGGGCCTGAAATTGGTCTTGGTCTTCACACGGACGCGGCAGAGCTTGTTGTCCAGAATGGCTTGAATGACGTGGGGATTGAGGGTTTTTCGAGGGTGGACGAGGAGGGTGAAGAGGACGGGCCCGGGCCGGGCGGGTTCTTTTTGCGCAACCGGCGAATCCTGCTCCGGTAATCCAAAGGAAAGCCACAGTTTACGCATCCCAGCGTCACTCAGGCAGACTCTACGCTTGTGACGGATGAAGTCTTTCCCTTCGAGGAGCATCCCCACCCTGGCGATGTGAAGGGCTTTGTGGGTGCATCCAAATTTTTCCGTTTGCTCGCTTTCAAGCCAAGGGAACCCGGGGGTAGTTTTTCCGTTTTGCGTATTTTTTGAAGTTTCCATGAGCATCCATTCGTCAAATTAACCGCTTTTGCATCCAAATTTTCCGAGCCCGAACCTATACACTCTCACACGCCCGGCCGCGAGTTCGACCCCCCCCCCCCCCACTTTGACCGGCAATAGTTGCCTAGCCGTAGTGATGGGCAGGAATTGCCTAGACTGGTCAACCCGATGAGGGCGCCGGCGCCGCCGTCGGAGGCTCTCGGAGGTCGTGGTTCACTGCATCATTCACACACTGACTCTGTTCATTCTCCTTTTGTGGGGGATTGAGAGCTAAAGCACCTGACTCTGAATCAGATGCCTCGACTTCGGCCTCCAGGATAGGCGCTCTGAGCTCCGCGAAGCTGGCAAGCACCTTCCCCTGGTCAATCTGATGCTCGTGGCGCACGATGGCCGTGGCTTGCCCATCCCAAGTGAGGCTTTTGTCGATGAGAATCCCCAAGGTAACCGGTAAAGATGCCGCTGGAATCAGCCGGTCGGCCAAGGCTTCTTGCACAGCCTCGGTTGCCATGCTCACCAGGCGCCTCAACTCGATGCCGGTCCTTTCTTTTTGTGCGGCTACCAGGTTACTCTCCCTCTCCCTGATGCCGATGACCGTGTGATGACTCACATGGAACGCCCGGGATATCTGCCGCACGCCCAATCCCTC
>Ga0307379_10001714_pt1 | contig 33944 bp, 24 predicted proteins | sample UN2MG_FD_202237 | JGI IMG/M metagenome (GOLD analysis project Ga0307379, IMG submission 202237) | Soil microbial communities from Risofladan, Vaasa, Finland - UN-2 | ecosystem: Environmental > Terrestrial > Soil > Coastal area > Acid sulfate soil | place: Finland: Risofladan, Vaasa | collected...
TTCAGGAAAGGAAGGTGGGATAAATTATGGCCGAGTGGGCCGCCATCCTGCCTTCAACTACAAACGGGACACTCTCACCTTTGCACTTGAAGCACGCAAACGTCCAGGGCGCTGCAATATCAAAATCGCCCTCCATACCTAATGCGCTCAATGGCGCACGCAAATAAGCTTCGTCCGCGCTTCCGCCATGACCGATCCACACCCGTCGATGAAGGTCCACGGTCTCACCCCCGGGCGGATCAACCTTCATGTCCTCACTCAATTCCTCGGCGAAAAGGTGTCCGTGGTCTGATGCCAAGACAATGCGCTCAACACCTAGCTCGGCAAGAACACGGATTCCTCTGCGCAGGTCATTCAAGACGCCGTCCATTTGACGCCGGGCCTGGGTGATGTTGTCCTGCTCGCAAAGCTCATCTATTTCCTGCGATGTCACCAGGACTAGTTGCGCGGCCACAATTCCATCCTTAACCTTCTTTGATGGCTTGGGTAGGAGATTGTCCAGCTTGGTGTCAAAGACCTCAACGCCAGCGTGTTCCTTCAAGAATGACACTCGGTCCTTGCGGTCTTTTATAACCTTCCCATTAATCTCCAGCGCCAGCTTGCCACCGCCCACGGATACCACCTTGGCAGAATCATGCGCTCCGGGGAGCAAGGCCGCCATGCCGATTTCAGTCACGGTTGGAACCGCCCCAAGTGAGGCTTGGAGTTCGACTTCAAAATCCTCTTTGAGCAGACGCGCTAATTCTCTCGCCATTTCGAAGCGAAGCGCATCAACCCAAACATAGGCGATCTTTTCCTTGCCCAGCATGGATTTGATATTTTTCTCGAAGATATCGCGTTGGCGAGCAAGGCTCTTGCCCTTCGTTTTCTCCTTCGCAAGTTGCGCCACAAAGATACGCGCGGCCTCCGACCCCACCTGCACATAGCGTTGCCGAGCTTTGACAATCAGCTTCTCAATGCTCTCGTGGCCATCGCCGATCTGCGGCTCGAAGTTGTACCACCGGCTTTCCATGTGACGATGGTGGGTGTCCAGAAGGCACCAGGGCTGACGGCTATCCGCATATTCCTGGACCAACTTCTGAGTAGATGCTGGGGCCTTCTTCAGCGCCTGTTCCACACGGTCCGCTTCAAGAAGCACCTCCGCGACCGAGGCTATTAGAGACCAGCGAGCCTGGAGTTTTGGCTCTACATCGCACCAGAACCGAGACAAGCGGGACACTGCCAACGTGAGCAAATCACCGTCTGTCTTCTCCAGAAGTCGCTTCTCGGCATTCCGCAAAAGCGACCTCTCAATGGCCGGGAAGGTTTCAATTTCCAGAATCGCTTTCGAATCGAATTCCAATACGGCCAAGCTGAATTCCTGCTCGACTTGCTGGGCGGCGGACACGTAACTTTCCCGTGTATCCCGCCGCAGACGCCATGTCCGGGTTAGGGCCACACAAGCTTCTTTACTCATAGGGGTTGTGGCCGCCGGAACCGAGACCAGTTTTGACGGGACAGAGTCGCAGAGGCCGAAAATAAGATCGGTCATGAGAACATGCCGGGCCAGGCGCTGGCGAAGTTCGGCGAGGGTCGCGCTCTCGGGCGCGTCGAGGTCGAAATCGTGGCGCAAGAGTTCCGTAAGTTCGCCCTTGGCGTCTTTCTTGGTGATGCTCTCGTCCAGACGGTCGTTGTCAAGGAAGGCAAGGGCGACCTCCTGCGGATTACCATTACCAAAGATGAGGGCCAGCACTCCCTTGGAGATTTCGCCGCCCTTATCGGCCAGGGAGTTGAGGTCCGCCAGCGTCAGTTTGCCAGCGTCGGCCTGCTTCTCTATCTGGGCGGCTGTCTCTTCGCCAAGTATTCCCTTGAGAGCGTTTCGGCCTACTATGGCTAGGCGGGTGTTGCGCGCTGGCGGTTGCTGACCCGGCTGCATGACTACTCCGGCCGCTTCCAGTTCGATCAGGGCGTGGTGGGTCTCATCCTGGGCCAGCGGGACATAAATAACCAGGCGGGGAGGATGCTCTCCATCCATGAGCTTGAGTTGATCAATCTTGCTGCGAAGTTCAAAGAAGCTTCTTTCATAGAAAAGCACCGTGGTATCTGGTATCGCTAACTCATGCGCCGCATCAGAGTAAACGCCTTCCGGATCATACCAGACGGTCAGGTAGTAGTCCTGGACTTGCTTGGCGATCAGGCTAAAAAGATGGTCGGTTACTACATTCATGTCGCGCCCTTTGTCAGATTCTTGCAGATAAAAGCCATATATGCCTCGAAGCGATCAAGATAATATTTTTGTCTGCATGGTTGATGAATTACCGGGAAGATGTCCCGGCTTAAAGTAGATTGAGAAGCGGCAATAAAATGTAAATCTCGAACCTTCCCACTTCTCCATTTTGGATCATGGCCCCAGTAATACCTCATTTCCTGCGGGTTACCAGGATGTATTAATATCTTTAGAAGAGGTTCACCAAGGCTAATAACGGTTGCATTCTTTAGGGCGGCAAGTTCTTCGAGCAAAAAAGGTCTCCAAAAGGCAGAAGCAAGACCTAAAAGATTCACTTCTTTGTTGTTGTTTGGCCGCTGGTTAAAGAAATTTTTCACCACATTTGTTGCGTAAACATTCTGCATATTCAGCTTAAGCGCAACACAAATCTTTTCTACAAACCGTCTCAAAGTGCCGTTCTGGTTTAGCATGAGGACAGTGCTAATTTTTTGCCTGGTCGCTTTTTTATCCACGGTTGGGTCTTGGCCGAGAATTAGGAGCCTTATCGGACCTGCTCCAACAAATGGTTCTGGAACAGGAAGTGAGGCGTCAACATAACGGCCGAGAACAGGATCATCGATCATCTCCTCGACAATCCGGGCACATCTGTCCTGATAGCCAGTTAGGAAAGATGATATTTCTGTCGACGTCATGCCCATTGGGACTGGTCCTCAACTGAAGCTGGGTTTTTAGAAAAATCCTCAAACGATAGTTTTGTCCAGTGGACCTTACGCTTATCCCTGAAAAACCTCAAGTACCTTTCTTTCTCCATCTCGCGAGCCACGTCTTTCTTGCCTTCATGCTCATTGACGATAAAGACTTCTGGAGTAGCTTGTCTATTAACCTCAACTCTTTTTAGCAGATAGCGAATGTGAACATCAGCATCAGGGAAAGAGTATCCGCAGAAAACGAGCTTGTCGCATGCATTTAGAACCTGCTCGGCGGCATGCCATATTTGCCGGAGATACATATTTTCTAATGCCTTGAAATAGGTCGGTGGAATGACAATGGGGATGGATAGCGTTTCACATTTATCGCAAAGACAATCTTCAGGGTGCCATTTCAACCTACAAATCCCCTTCTCTTTGGGGGTAATTTTAAGCATCCTGCATGTCGGGCAATAAAGCCAATTCAAGCTTCCATGAAGTTTTAATAATTTGATACTGTGTGCCGGATTGGGCTTTGCCCATTCGGCCCCGAAGTTTATAAAATCGACTGCATAATCTAAGTCTAGTTTGCACTTTTCTCGGGCGCTCAGTAGAGCATTATCCATCAGGATGTCATAGTTGAGGCTGATGAATGATGTGGAGCTTAGCCAGTCAATCTTTTTTAATGAATCAACCAACCCAGGATGGTGGATGTCCTGACCTTTGAGTTTATGATCAAGGATTTCAGTTATAAGAAGGATGAGAACATCATGCATGTGTTGGAGGCGAGGCTTTTGTTGGGCATCAACAATGTGTGATGTTCCCCAATCCTTAAAACTTTCTTTTTGAGATTCCGCAAGCTCGATAATTCCGAGAACCTCTTCGAAGGTCGGGAAATTAGCTTTATCAATACTATTTGTGTCCCTAACGTCAATCCCAAAGAACTCAATAAAGAATGTATCCAGTTCGTATTCCCAAGTATGATGTGTTCTGCGTTCAGGAAGGCTTTGATAATAACGAAAGTACTCTCGGAAAAGCTCGCTCTGGATGGGCGCTCCATCGGCACAGGACGCGCCTGCACCTAAAAAGATCACTTTATCTGGCTTGATTAATGTGTTCATTCTCTTTCGTCTCCCGCAGAGCGATCTCACTTTACAAACCCCTTTTCTCGGAGTTGTTTGCCGATGCTTGACCACTCGTATTTGCCTTCCATGAGTTCTTCCCAGTAATCCTTGGCTTCCTTCCAGGGCACGAGTTCCCAGAGGGGGGTGATGTTGAGGATCACGCCGTCGTTGAGGTCGGGGGCTAGGTGGAGGTCAGCGGCGCGGCGAAGCTTGTCGGCGAAGTCGTGAAGCTCGGAGACGAACTGCTCCTGGCGGTCCATGTCCTTTTCAATCTGCTTGGCCTCGCGGCCGGAGCTTCCTGCAGCCTCCTTCCGCCCGCGCAAGGTCTTCAGGCGGTCCTCCTCCAGGCGAAGCTTGGGCTCCACATAGTTCACCAGCGCCTTGAAGAGGATGTCCTTGTCCAGACGGTGGTAATAGAGCCAGAGACCATAGTTGCCCTTGGCCGAGCGCAGATACCAGTAGATGGGGGCCTTCCGCCGGTTCTTGGAGTAACGCTTGACGTGATCCATCCAAAAACCACCGTTGCCAGGCTTGCGGAAATAATCGCGCAACTCCCGCACGCCCAAGATTTCACAGGCCTCCCGCTCTATGGCTTCGGCGCGATCTTTCCAGATCACCTCCAGCACATCTTGAACGCGACGGATGATGTCATCCTCATGGCCAGGGTCGTCCACCAGGACGCCATCCCAATCGATGCGGAGCGGATAATTGGAATCCGGGATGGTCGGGATCTTGGCCGCGCCCTCGAGCGGAAGGGTGTTCGCGTCCGGTCGGGCGCGGAGCCATTCTTCGCTGACGATTCGGTCCGGTTCCGCGGGCAGGCCGTCCGGTCCGACCAGCATCCCCGGCGGGCAGACCGGCAACGGGTCGAAGGGGTCGGGGAGTTTCGGGGCGAGTGATGGATCAGTGGCAATGCGGACGTCCCAGCGGCCGAAAACGATCCCAAGGCAATAAGCCAGAAGCGAATCACCATGTGGATTCAGAATATGGCCATCCGTAGCCTCGACCAGTGCCGACTCAGCAAGATCAGTGGTCGGCCTGACCACCTCATCTTCCACATCTTGCTGATAGAGGACCGAGACAGTCGCATCAAGCCGATCAGCGCATTCCCGATACCGCTCCACAAGATCGGAATGCTGACGAATCAAATCTTTGAAGCATGGGGATGTCTCTCTGAAAGATTCCAATTCGGCCATCAGCATCGTGGCGTCTTGAGCTAAAGATTCCAAGGATTGTTCTGTGTTTCCGTTCGGCCAGATGATAGGAAGCGTCTTGATCTTCCCAGTGTTTCCGGCCAAGCCCGCTCCCTGTTGGTAAAGGAACCATCTCAGGGTCCGAGAGTTCAGCAGGCTCAAGAGGATCATCGCCTGCTTGCGACCTTTCGGTATAACGACCGTCGATTTGGCCGAGAATATCTGATCTTTCGGCAGTACACGTATATTGAATCCGGCTCCTGTGGTGTTCAAGGCGGGACCGACCAGGCCGGATTTCCACCAATACCGGGAACTCTGGGCGACCTGAGCATCTGTGCCGACCTTGCTAATTCCGAACGCGCGCATCACCGCGCCATCGTTTTCCTTCGGCCAATCGATTACGTAAGGGGTGGATGAGAAGAAGGGTTGATATTCGCCGCCCTTCTGCCATCGTTGCCATCTGATTCCCATATCAACCGGCGAGATTTCCCACCACGCACGGATGAACCGATAATCATCGAATGTACAATTCCCCTTGGTGACAAGCCCATATGTCGGGGCAAGAGGTTTCTCGGCCCATCCGACCGAGCCACCACGTATGAGATCGGGAGTCAGAATGTAGTTAGTCCGTTTGTTCACCACTGCCCGGTCGATGTAATCCACTCGACCTGGCCCGGCCTCATTCAGATCAACAAGAACCGGATGAAGGGGCGAACTCTCAGAGCTGACTGTTATAGCGATTGTTGAAAGACCCATCTCGTCAAAGACGTCTTTGCCAAGACAAGACAATGTTTCCAAACGCTCCCGGTCTATGAATTCACTGCGCAGATTTCTCATCCGATACGCCGACAAAAAACCGTCCGGGCAAACGAAGCCGATGCGCATGCGCCCGACCGTCACTCCACGCTCGATGAATGCTGAATAGAGATTGGTCCAGTTCGTCGAGTAGCTTCTCTTAAGGAAGGACTGCAGATCTCCTTCTGTCTCGGAGTAGGGCGGGTTCATCAGCACAACGTCGTAACGTTGTCGGCAGATGTCAATGAAGGCGAAGCCCTGGGCGGCGTCCTCGGCGAAAAGTCGGCGACGGGTCGTATGCCCGTTTTCCGCCCGCTCTGCGTAGTCCTTTAGCGCATCCAGGATGCGGTCTTCTGCCTGTTCCCAGAACCTCTCATCGGTGACCCCCTTCACATCGAAGCGCAGTTCCTGCTGTTTGGGCTGTGGAACGGACATGCCAGGGAAAAAGAGAAGCTGTTGCTCCGGTTTCGGGCCTTGTAGCCACTGCTGCCTGGCCTCGGCAACAATGTCCCTGATCTCCTCTTCGATCTTGAGGAGTGAGCCCGCCTCGCCGGCGAGTTTCATCTTTTCGAACACCACATCCACGAGTTGCCCGAGCACCCGCGGCTTGAGTCCAGCACTGAACTCCCGGCGCATGTCTTCTTCGCCGGGCATAGGCTCGGCGGTGGCGATGTTTGACCTGACGATGCGGGGCTGCTCGGCTGCCTTGATTCCGAGGCTCTTCCAGGTCTTCTGCGCCCGCAGCCAAAGGGCGAATGCGGCGATCTGCACCGAGCGTGGATCGATGTCGATGCCGTGAAGGTTGAGCTCGACGATGAGCTTAGGGACGGCCCTGCGCAGGGCATCGAGTGTCTCGAAATCCTCGCGCAGGGTGTGTCCCGTGACTTCGGACTTCGGACTTTCAGGGTCCGTCCACGCCTCTTCGTAGATTCGTTCCAGCAAGTCGAAGGCATAGAGCAGGAAGTGGCCCGAGCCGCAGGCCGGGTCGAGCACCCGAAAGTCGCGCGGGTCCTTCTTGGGTTGATGCTCGATGTAGCTCGGTAGCTTGAGCAGGTCTTCCTTGGAAAGGTTGGCTTTGTTCTCTTCAACAGCCGGAGCAGCTTCCCCTGACACCAAGAATACCTCGTTCAACCGTTGAACCAGGTAGCGGCATTCGTGCTTAAGGATGGTGTTGCTCTTACGCATCTCGTACCAGATGCGGCCGAGGGTGTTGTCGGTGAGAAACTCCACCACGAATCGAGGAGTGTAGTAATTGCTCCTGACTGCGATTTCGATAGAATTCTGAGGTACCTTAGCCTTTTTCTTGAGCGAATCTTTGAGCTCTTTAGAGTTGAAATATTGATACACCCATCCAGTCGTCTCGTCCTCGGTCCAAATGCCATTGAGGTCTTGACTATTGATAAGGCCGAGTATCTCGTCCAGCACCCGTTGTGACGGGTAGATGCGGTTGGCCGGGTCATTGGGATTGAAGAGGACCCCGATCTCCTCTGAGAGCGTGCCGCCCAACCAGTCCAGGTAATTTCGGTAAGCCGCCTCCTGCTGGCCGGCGTTGTGGAGTTTTTCATCATTGGGATGATCCGCCAGATAAAAGAGAAAGCCCTGGGACTTGACGCCCCGGCTGACAGCCTCGCGGATAAGGCCGCGCGCCTCCATCATCTTATAGGCGCACAGACGGTTGAGGTGGGTAAAGGATATCTCGCGGATGAGTTGCTCCAGGGCCTCGCTGGGCTTGTAGCCCAGGGCCTGGATGTGTTCTAGATGGTCCAGGAGGTCCTGGCGGCAAGAGCGATCCTCATCGGTGAGATGCCCCATGCGGGCATCTTCCTCGATCTGGACCTCACCCTTCTTGCGCGTCGCATAGATTCCAAAGCGCCCCTGCAGCGCCTGGGCAGTGGCGTCTTCCAGCAGCTTACGGCACTGGGTGACCACATTGCGGAGCTTATTGCGGACGGCCTGGTCCATTGATCACTCCACCACGATCTTGACGCCCTTGTCGAGCAGTTTGAGCAGGTGGTCCTGCAGTCGGGCCACGGCCTCTTTGACCTGGTCCGCCGATTCGAAGGAGCCAGAGAAAAATGTGGATACCCGGACACGCTCGACCTTCAAGTCCGGCGGCGTGGTCAACCGCTGGACTTCGGAGACGACCTTGGCGAACAGGCCGCCCAGGGCTTCGAGGTCTGATTCCATCTGGTTCACACCGGCTCGACATGAGGCGCAAACCAGCACGATCTCTGGGAGAGCGAAATCATCACAGCGCCTCGATGTCAGCGGAGCCAGGACAGGATCACGCATGGACTCGGGCACCTGTTGCCACTCCGCGCGACCTTTGATCTTCTCGACTGCCTCCTGGTATTGCGAAGTTCGTTCAGTGTGGGCCTGCTCGTAAAGCCGGCGATATGCCGATGCAACCTCCTCCGTGCATGACTTTATCTCCGCCATTGACTCGAAGAAGGTCTCGGACTGGATCAGCGTGTTCAACTGTTGGGCCTTATTGGCAAGCTCGGTTTGACCATGCGCCTCAAGCTGAAGCCTCATTTCTTCGGCAGCCAGACGAGCCTTCTGCAGAAGCTTCAGTCCCTGCTCATTCAGGCATTCGGCGATCTTCCTGATTCGTTCGCGGCCGTCCTTCAGCGAGGCTGCGCCACTGGCCAGGATGTTCACGCAGTCATCGGCGGAACCGTTTTGAATGCCGGCCAACTCCTCGCGGTACTCCTCCACGACGGAAATAATCGGCAGGTGATGGGCCCGCACCTGGGCTTCCACGGGCAAGACGTGCTTCAATTCCTCTTCGGCAAAGGCTTTGGCCTTTTGGGCGATGGCATTCTTCTCCACATCCACGGTTTGTCCGGTCAAGGACTCGTAGCTTTGGACCGCCCGGGTGAGCGTCTTGAGATCAATCGGCTTGACGGGAGTGAATACGGCGGATTTGAACTTGGTGTTGTTGATAAACGGGTCGCGGCTTCGGGGTTCGGTGTAGGAGTCAAACTTCTGGCCGCCGAAAGAGACTTCGATTACTCCAGCCCGGAAAAGAATGGCAAGGACCAGTCGCAACATGTCGCGCTCCCAGCCGTAAGGAGTGCTGTTGAACTGGCGTTCCAGCGCTTTGCCGAGGCAGGCCTCGCGGTTGCCGTACTCATGTTGGCTGGCGAGATAATCGCGGACCTCCTTGGCCACATCAGCGTTCGGGTTAGGCACATGCTTCGCGCCTTCCTTGGTCACCAGGTTGAGGCCGCGCACTCCTCCGTAGAAGACCTGGGACAGGGCGGTGAGATCGGCAGCCTTCAGAAAAACTTCCGCCTCATCCCCTTTCAAGGGCCGCGATCCCATTTCCAATTTCGGATATAGGTCGGGGACCACCTGGTCCAGCAGCTTCTTGACGATCTCGCCCAGGGTCTTGCCCAATGATGAAGCATCGCGGGCCACGCCCCGGAACATGCCCGTGCCTTTCTCAAGCGCCTCGACAAGTTTATCTCGCAAGCGCGACTGGTAGTTGAGAACGGCGTTCTTTTCATCTTGGAGGCAAGTCGCCATTTCGCCGGAGATTTGGTGTTGCGCTCGGAGTTGGTCATATTTTTCGACCATCTTTCTCGACGCATGAAGTTGCGCCACAAGATCGTCGATCTCCGGAGACAACGAGAACACCCAGTAGAGGTCCCGCTCATGGTCCTTATGGCGGCTCGCATCGCGGGCTTCATTGATGCGTCTCGTTATGTCGCTATCATCGTCCGCCTGGGACAGCGCCAGCATGATGTCACCTTCGTCTCCGATGGTCGTGCCTTCAACACTGATGCCTGTTCGGAAGGTGCGAAAATCCTTGTAGCGGTAAGTTCGGAGCGCTGGCTCACTAAAAATATCGCGCAAGGTCTGTCGGACTATCTCGTTGCGATCCCGAGGTTTTGGATCGTGGGCCTTGCGCTCGGTTTCCCAGTTCTTCTCCTGGGCGGTTTGCAGCTTCCAGCCATCCTCGGTTTTTCGAATGAATTGCGCGTCATGAAGTTTCTTGATAGCTGCCTGCACTTCTGCGAGAGGGGCCGGACTGTCAACCTTATCCACCATGAAGGCGGCGATGTTGGCCTCTGTTCGCGGAAGGTCGCGCACGAATTCCAGCAGGCAGATCACCTTGGCCACCCGAAGTATCCAATCCCTATTTGTGGGATCGTCCTTGAAACGCTCACCAATCTCGTAGATGTCCGTCCGCCTCTCGTTGGAGAGGTTCCCCTCCACCAGCTCATAGACACGGGAAAGCGTAACGAGCGTCCCAACAGGTTCCTTGGCCAAATTGGTTCGCTCGGATACGAGCATTTCATAGGCCTGCTTGATAATCGTCCGGTTGCTGCCTCCGTAATGGCGGGGCGCGCCGGGCTGGAGCCGGATTCCCGACATGATGTTGATGCAGATGTCTATGTAGTGCGGGGGGTAGGGGTAGAATTGGATGAAGTCTGTTTCGTTGACATCGGTCCGGCGCGAGGTCTTTTCTAGTTTAAGGGCGGCGTTCAGTTGTCCTTGGTTTTCAGCATATAGCTTTTTCAAGAGGGGAACAGCTTCATCTTTCTTGGCAAGGACTCTCTTCGTAGCCACTTCCCTTATATCGGAAGGGGCGAGGTCAACCCGATACCGGAACCGGTCCTGGAGCTTGGCCAACTCGACACGCTTCGAGTCGATAGCAGCTACCACCTCGTCAATTTTTTCTTGGGAGGTAACGATGATCCAGCAAGGCGCTGGTATCTTTCTGGCTTTGAGCAGATTTTTGCCGACCTTGCCGAACTCCTCGACCGTGGCCCGAAGGTCTTCAATCTTGTCTCCGCTTCGCGCCACATGCTGCCCGACTTCGTCAATGACAAGGACAAGGGCTTTGCCGGGACGACGGCGGCCGATCAGCTCAAAAGTGCGGTGCACCACCTTACTGACGCTGATGGCAGCGTCTCGGCTGCGTTGGGTGCGCGCCCATGAGTCGGCTGATGGGTAGGTGGCAGGTTCCAATTCATGGAGAATTGCGCTGGCTCGGGAGAGCCGCTGCGCGCCCTTACGGACGATCCGCCATTCCTGGCTGTGAGCTTTCATGCACCTCGCGATGAATTGATCCAGCTTATTCTCCGCCTCAAGTTCAATTTCAAGCTCGGCAATGTCGAAGTCCTCGGCGTAGTCTAGCTCTCTCAACAGGGAGGTATAAATAAATTCGGCAATCCGCTGAGTCATGCGACGGGTATCTTGCTCTTTGGCGATGTCGAAAAGGATAACCTCGGTGGGGTATCTGGTATTGATGAAATCAACCAGTTCGGAAACACCTTTTTTATTGACCTGTTGCTTGAACAGGTCGGAGAAGGGATGACCGAGGACACTGCGATTTTGCAGAACATAGCCAAGGTTCTTGGCAAAGGAGCTTTTACCGGAGCCGAAGAACCCGGAAACCCAGACGCCCACGCTTTCATGCGGCTCGGTAGGGGCATCAGCTATTGCTTTAAGCAATGATGCATATTGATCCTGGATGCTGCTGGTCGCGACGTATTCTGTAATCTCCGAGTGCACTGATTGTTCATCAGCCTGATCAACCTGGATAATCTCTTCGATTTTCCGGCTCAAGTCCCTTACAAGCAGTTCGCCAATCGTCTTCATTTGTTCTCCTCGGCTTCAACCATAAATCTTTACTCGATAATTGCCCAAAGCATCACGGTCCTTAAGGGCCATGAACCTGAGTCCTGTCGTTCCCTCTATTGAGCCAGGATAAAAGAGTATTGTTGTTACATCGGTCTTTCCGTGCATCTGATCGAGGAGTTTGGACATGTGGTAGATGCCCGGGGCCATTGTTGCTGCTCTTAACAAGAAAACCACGTCTGTTTTTGAATCAAGCCCTTTCAGTCGAGCCGTCAGCAGACCTTCAAGAGGACACCAATCTCGATCCGACAGATAAGTGGTGACCTGTTCTTGGGCAGCAATAAACCCGCGATCCCTTTCGAGGTCGAGTATTGCTTGTATCCCCTCGGAATCATCAATGGCCTTCCATAGAAGCTCTGACATTGAAATAAGGTGCACCTTCTTGCCTGCCTTCTCCAGACGAGTTGCCAATAAGCGCGCTTGCCGACGAAGTTCCCATTCTTCAGAAGGATCATATCGCAGAATGGCGAAAGGCAGATCGTGGTAAACACTGATCCGAGGGGGATTGGTCTGTAAATCAGTTTCGAGTTGCTCAATTCTATTATTGAGTGAGGACATCAGCGTACTCCTCAAGAGTGGGGGCCGGAAAGGTTAAACGAATGACGTTGCCTGCCGCATGAAATTCAAGTAACCCATGTTGGTGAGCCTCAACCATAAAACGTTCAACGCCCTCCCGGGGAAGAAAGAATAAGCGCCAATCAGCAAGATCAAGTAGCTTGGCTCCTGATGGTTGGTGTTGCTTTAAGTAAAATGCAATGTACGCAAAGGCCTGAACAGGCAGGTAGGCGGGCGCGATGCTTTTATTGACCGCCCCGTGGAGAACTCCAAAATCACGAAGAGTCGAAAGAAGACCTTGGCATACTCTGCGTATGGTGTTTTCACTCCAGGGGGCCAATGTCTTTCCCTCATCAACCCACCTTTTCAGTACCCGTTCCATCTCTCGAACATCAATGTCCACTACCCCGTGTGACCATTGTGGCACCAGAACTTCCACGACCATATCATGCAACAGAGAATCCGCGCGGACAGAATGGAAATAGAGAATGCGTTCAAGTGTCTTCCCATTGCATTGATTCCTTACCAACCGAGCGAGGGCCTTGGCAACGGATTCCTCTGAAAGATATCGTTGGCGAAAAATGGCAAGCACATCTTCAGCCCTTGATCTCGATGCTTTCCCGAGAAGATTTTGCCTTCGAATCCGAGTTAAGTTCTCGCTGACCGTGAGATCGGGGTTCAAGCATGCCAGAAGGGCCTTCGAATCAGGGAGAAGTGCCCCCGCTTTGATGATCTTGCTGCTGTACTTATGAGAATCGCCTAAGTTGTTCTTACGGACAGGTCTCTTGTCGCAGACCATGTCTTGAGCGAGTGTTTTCGTACTGCTGTCTGTTTTCTTCATCGTGCTTGTTTTCCATGTGGGGGCTTCCTGCCTGCCTTGCCCTCACCGCCAACACGAACCCATTCATCAATTTCCGAAAGCTTGAAGCGGAAAAGTCGTCCTACCCGATGAGCCGGCAGACCTTTATCCTCTATCCACCGGTAAATGGAATCTTTGTTGACGCCAAGGTGCGCCGCAACAGCCGCTACACCTACCCAGCGTTCATCTATGGCCATATCAACCCCTCTTTGTCCATCATGGGGAACATGTGAACAAACACCAACGAAAGTAGAGGGAAGTATACTTAAACAGACGAACCCCGTCAAGGTCAAAGGGCGGTCAGGGATGTTCGGGAATCCTGGCTCTAAAATGCAGTGATTGGTTCACCTATGGTTTTCGGGCCAAGTTCCACTGAAGAGGCGTTCCCATTCCCGGCCTTCGGGGTCTCCGATATAAATCCATGCTATCGAGACCTGATCGGAAACAGCTATTGGCACAAGAACCCGTTTGTACAGGCAGGGACCGCCGGAGTGGAAACCCTCCAGCCGGTCAATGACCGGGAGGCGGGATTCGGGGTCGAAGAAGGTCAAGAGTTCGCCGCACACGCGGCCCCAGTCGCCTACGGGCGCGTCCGGGGGCTGGAGGGCGAGGTGTTGGGCCAGCTTCTTGGTGAAGCGGCGCTGTGTGGCAACGTCGGCGAGGGGAACCGGTAGGCCTGGAGCACCATCGCTCTTGGGTCGTGTCCTTCCTGGACGTGTTCCTTCTTGAGCCGGCCCATGATGATGGCGACGCCCTCGATTCCCTCCAGGGACTTGCGGCGGAAGCTGCCTTTCTCGAACTCCTCCGGGTCGCGCACGCGGAAGCGGATTTCGTTCGGGGTCTCGTCCCAGATCGCCTGGGTCTGCAGTTCGTCCTCGACATAAGCATCGAGCGAGGCCGCGGCCTTCTGCTCTTTGCCCCGCTTGCAGATGAACAACCGCTCCTTGGCGTGCGATGCCTCGCCGTGCTGCGAGGTAATCGAGTAGTGGTGACGTCAATCAGGCCGTGCACGCCCTTGGCGAAGAAGATGCCCTTGAAGTTGTCGCGCACAAACGTCCCGGCCTTGGGGTTGTCCGCGAGTAGCGCCTCCAGTTCGTCGTCCGAGAGCCGGACCTTGTCGTTCTCGATGATCGCCCGCGCGGCGTGGTAGCAGTACCGCAGCCGGTCGTTGGCCAGGACCTTGAGGCCCTTGGTCTTGTACATGTAGGCCACGACCGCCGAGCCGGAGAAGGCGTCCAGCGCCGACTCCACGCCCTCGGGCGTATGCTTCCAGATCCAGTCCACCAACTTCTGCTTGGAGCCGATGTAGTTGGTGATGTACTTGGGGCGCTTTTCGGCGGGAAGTTCGGGTTGACTTTCTTCACCGGCCAGGGCCGCCAGCGCCTCGAAGTCCAACTCCAAAGCCGCGTCGGTCTCCAGCAGAAATGCCAACCGTTCGTAATCAGTAGCGAAAAGCTCCATTCGGTTCTCCGGTTATTCCTGGGCCACGGCTCACTGGCCGAACCGACCAGAGAGATGGCCCTCGCCGGATACCTACCGGAGGTCGTTGGGATGTGTCGGTTTTGTATTCTTCTAGAATGAAACTCCAAGTGATGATATGGTAGAAGACAAATCGTTTTTGCCTTGTTAAGGTGACTGAGATGGCAAGACCCGGGCGAGAATTTGAACAAGCAGTACATTCTTTCATCCAAACGCTTGATCCTACGGCGGAGGTGATTTTTGATCACAAAGTCCAAGATCGGGATACTGGGACGATGCGCCAGTGTGATGTTTGGGTCAATGCGAAGATTGGAGGCCATTGGCCTATATCCATCTTAATAAGCTGCAAAGACCACAATCAAAAACTTGATGTCGGTGATATCGGGGCATTCAATGATGAGGTTAGGTCAACAAGTGCAAGTACTGGAGTTATCTATAGCAGGGCTGGTTTTTCTGAACCTGCTTTAGAAAAGGCTGTAGCAAATGGATTGTCTTGTTGCAAACTATTTCAAAACCAACCGCCACAGTTGCCTGCGAAACTCTGGTTTGATTCCTTTGCTTGCTCCGCTAAAATGGGCCTCTTTATTGTAGGCGATAACATCCCATCTCAGCTTTCAACGTGGGATGATCTCTTTAGCATTTCATTCGCAAATGGGGAATCGGTGTTGGACCTGTTGCAAGAGACCTATCATAAGTTCGAGTCAGCTGCCGTGTCGGAGATTACAAAGACCGGACAGTTCCCTAATAATTGGGCTGTTGACATCAATCTATCCTCAGAGGAGCCTGAAAGACCTGCTTTAGTTCTTCGAATAGAAGGCATTTGGAAAAAATATAGAGGCCGGGTTGAAGCCTCTTTTATAAACGGCTCATATTGTTTCAATAACGACTCCTTTGCTGGTACCCAATCAACTCCCTTCATTGATACTAAAAGTACTCATCCCGGTGAGGGATGGCTTGAAATTCAAGAGGCGAATTTCAGCATGCCCTCAAATCGCATTATAGCGATTCTCTATAGGCCACCCGTTGCCCAGATTTTGAAAGCTGAAATGGGACCTAAATTGATTCGCGGAACCAAACCAAGTCTAGCTGGTTAGCATTTGATTATTGATGGCTCTAGCACATGCCTCCGCTGAAGTGAACTCCTCATCCTCTATCACTGGCCCTCTCATACCATGATAAGGTGAAAGCGTAGCCCGGTGGTACTCAAGAAAATCCTCCGGCAGCGACTTGACCCCGTTCTCCACCATCCGATTGATGATCCAGTCGGCCTCTTCCTGTGCCTCGGGGTTGCCGGGGAGGTACTCGATCACAAGGTCGAGGCCGGGTCCGGGCCCCTGGACCCAGACGCCGATGGGTTTATAGTGGGGATCGTGGAGGCGGTCGCGGAGCGCGTACTCGATCATGTAGCGGAGCTTGAGTCCGTGACTCTTCATTCCCATTCCTCCGCGATCCGGATGTGTTCTTCGAGGATGCTCTGATCGGCGGCCTCGAACCTCTCCTTGTTCTCGGCCTTGTACTTTTGCCAGGCCTTCCAGTCCTTGATCATCTCCGCTTCCGCCACATCCATAATCAACTCCGCGTGGAAGCGCCGGTCCCGGTCATCGTCGAGGTCAATGAGGTAGGTGTCGTCCTGCTCCCAGCGCCGGACCTTGATGGTGTGCGAGAACTGGAAGCCCTGATCGTAGCCCGCCATCTTGAAGAGGAGCCAGAAGTCCGCATGGGTCATCTCGCCCGAGGCGTTGAAGTGCGGGGCCACGCGGGTGACCGTGTAGCCGTCCACCAGGCCCAGGCGGATCGGTTTCTCGCCGCGATCTCTCATCTCGATCCACGAGCCTTGCCGGTTGAACTCCGCGAACAGCGCCTGCAGCCGTTCCTTCTCCTTTTCGATGAACTCTTTCATGCTCACCTCGCAATCACAATGTCCTCGACCTTGCGGCCGTCGGGAAGTTTCACGATGCCCTTCTTGCGGAAGGACTCCAATATCTTTTTCCGCTCGTTCTGGCTCCCGGCCACGATCACCTCGATATTGTCGAGCACGGTCACCGAGTATTTGAAGATGGTCTCGTTGCCGCTCTTCTTCGCAAACCTCTTCCACTCCTCGGGCGTGCTACCGCGATGCTGGGTCACGTAGTCGTCCACCACCTTGCCGTAAGCGTCATGGTCGTAGCTGATCGCGTCCATCCGGCGCAGAAGCCGCTTCTTGAAATACAGCCCGGTCTCGTCCGGCCCTTTGTCCGGCACCTTCTTTATCCGCGTGAAGAAGTAGCTCGCGCCGCCGGTCTTCATGTCTTCTTCCGGCGACATGCCGCCCACCTGGACTCCGGCCCGCAGCTTCTCGATGGTGCTCACAGCCGCGCCATTCTGCTCGACCACCTTCTCGATGAAGGATGACACGCTCTCGCCGTTAGTGAGGTGGTGATGGAGCGCGTAGCCCTTCATCTGCTTTTCCATGTCATCGTCCGAGATGTCGAACCGGTATTGTTGCCGGTAACCCGCGCCCTGGCCCGGTTGCTTGAACGCCAACTGGTACTCGCCCATGGGATCGTAGCCCGGCATGCGGGTCAGGTCTTTCACGCCTAGCCGCTTCTCCCAGAAGCCGCGCATTTCCCGGACGCTGACTTCCTTGCTTGCCGAGCGGCGTTCGAGGTCCGCGATCATTTTCTTGTATGCGGCATCTTTGTCGGCCTTGGACAGGTAGGCTTGCTTGTGGAGGTAGAGGAGTTCCGCGTCCTCGGCGGTCGCGGGGGTGGACTTGAGGCCCAAGGTTTCCATGTGGCCCATTGCCCGCTCGATGCCCTTGGCGTCGGGACGGTCCGGAAGCACCATCTCGAACTCGCCGCGCTGGGCATAGAGGTTTTTCTCCGACCAGGGACGGTACACGGCCTTCACGCCGTCGCCGAAGTCCACCTCGTATTGCTCGCCCGCCTTCACGCTGTGGCCCTTGAACATGGCCGAGTTGTCCGCGTCCTCCTTCACCACGACCAGGTCGCCATTCTTCAGTTCGCGTTTCTCGTGCAGTACCTTCGAGCGGGTGGCCGGGTCGGTCTCGGTGAACAGCGTGACCATCTCGTCCTTGTTCGCCCACTGCCAGTGCTTGAGCTTGGTGTCCTTGGCCAGGGTTTTGAGGTCTCCCGACTTCATGGCCGCGACCTGGTCCTGGAAGAGTTTCTTCTTGAGCGCGAGTTCCTTGGCGTTGGACTCCAGCATCTCCTGCGGCAAGCCCGCGCCCTGGGCGAGCGCGGCCTCGACTTCCTTGGCCGCCGTGAGAAAGTCCGAATACCCGCCCGGTGACTTGGGCACGACCACCTTAGCGGCCGCCTGCTCAATGGATTCCTTGGCCTTCTTGATTTTCTCCTTGCTTGCGCTATCGAGGGCTTCCTGCTTGGTCTTCTCGGCCAGGTCTTCCGCGCCATCCCCTGCTCGCTAACTCTTTGAAACAAGCGGCCCTTCATTTTTCGCTCTCCGGTGTTATGCGCCATCTTTTTTACGTTTTCGCCCGCGGGCTGGCTTCTCCTCGGGGTTTTTCTCATCCGCCAGCTTCTTGACCAGGGCGCTGGCCCACTGCGCCGGGGTCGCGCTCCTCTTTGTCGGGAGCTCACCCTCGCGGGTGATCTTGGTTGTCTTCAAGTCCTTCAAGTGGCAGCGGATCATCCGGTCCAGGCGCTCGGCCGCGTCCCAGTTGCCCTCCTCCTGGGCGCGGCTCAGCTTGATGAAGTAAACCGCGACCAGCTCCACCTGCATGAAGTCCGAGCTCTTGTTGAACACAAAGTCCTTGTAAAGCTGGGCAATGATCTTGTCGAAAATCTTCTTTTCGTCCTCGGCCAGGAAGCGGCTGGCGTAGATACCGTGCTCCATGCCGCGCAAGTTCCCCTCGGGCGCGCCACGGCCCTTCTCGCGCACCTTCTCGTTGCGGACCCACTTGTCCAACTCCTGGGCGTCGCTCTTGCAAATCTCCCGGCTCGCGTCGGGAGTGTTCTGGTCCTTGTCAGTCATCGTCGTGTGAATTCTGCACCGATGCCTCCGACTCCGGCGCGAAATCCGAATTAAGCATCAGACGGTATTGCCGGATGTTGTCAGGAAAGGCGCACGGAGGATCGGCTCTGAAATACACGTCAGGCTCACGCTGAATAATTCCTCGGACCCGTTCATTATGTCCTAACGCGTTGTTTTTGAAGAAATATTAAATTAAAGAAATCACTTGACATTCTTACCCCTGATATGCTATGGAAGGAAAGTACAAAATAGAAACAAGGACTATAAAACGGGCTGATCAAATCTTGGAACGAAACTCGGATGAAGGGTATAGGGAAGTGAGCTTAGCCCACATTGCACGAAACAAGGCGCCTGCTGGCATGCACCTTTACATGCCACGCTGGCGCTTTTTTATTCATGATTTTTAAGGCATTTTGAGTGATGGAGGCTGAATTGATGAAAAAGTTAATTTTCATGGCGGTGGGGATTTCAACCGTTATTGGCGCTTTGGTTTTAAGCCGGGATTGGACAAAGAAGGCAAAGGAGAGCGGCCCTTTCCCGAATCGGGAGAAGACGGCTCGGCTGGATGCCCCCCTCTTGGCCCAGGCGGACGTGCTCGCCGCCAGCGACCCACCCGCTCCTCCCCGAAATACACAAGAAATGAAGGACATTCGCAAACTCAATTTCGAGGAGTGCAAAAAGGCCGTGAACAAGGAGCAACTGGAAAAGTGCATGGTACGGATGTCCGAGGAATCATATCGCCTGTCCCAAGTGAGAGACCCCGCCTTGGTCCCGGGTTTGATCGAAATCGCGGAGCAGAAGAGATTCAAATTTCCTCCGGCCTATCTCACTGCCAATCCAGTGGAGAAAATGCTATATCGGCAGCGCGTATGCGATTTGCGCTACGGCGCGATCCGTGCCCTTGGTGAGATCAAGGACCAGGCGGCGGTCGAGCCGCTGCTTTCGATTATGGAGGAAAAATACAGCTTGGACGCGGGTTGTTTTTTTGCCTGGGAGGGCCACGATCAGAATTCGATCTGCACGGAGGCTGGCAAGGCGCTGATTAAGCTCGAACCGGCGGATGTTTCGGCACGTTTGTTCAGGGATCTGGAAAGGAGTTGGCCGGCCTATGAGGTGGCGGAGCGAAGCTTGACAATGCGGGATGGAGGTGTGGGCTATTTGATGCTCTCCGCGACCAACGCAATTGATATGTCAGCCATGAATTCCATGCTGGCCGACTTTAACGGCCCGGGGTGTTATTTGACCGTGCTGGGGAATTTTAACGACGAGGAAACCAAAAAACTTATTATAAGCGAGCTCGGCCGGAAAAAATTGTCCGATTCCAAGGCGGCCATGTATTTGACGGCCGCGGGATATTTTTCTCTTAACCTCGAGGATATTGAGGTTATCAAGCCCTACCTCCAACTGGACGCCGAAAAACCGGATGAAAAGCTGCAAAATATCGCGGTCGCGGCCGTAACCAATAATCCTAACCCGGCCTATGTCGGGCTTTACATCGAGCTGGTAAATCACGGGTTCGTGCGCGAGGGGTTCGAGGCCATGGGCAAGACCAAATCGCTGGAGGCTTTGGCCTTTGTCTCCCAGGAACTCAAGGGAAGATACTCCGTGGATGCGGCCAAGGCCTTATTCAACTTTGAAGGTAACGACATCAGGCCGTTCGTGCCGGCTTTAGTTGAATTAATTAAAACCAGCAAGACCATCCCCGATGAATCCTATTATAACGCTATAATTAAAAGCCAGGACCCATCGGTAATACCATTTTTTATTGAACAGTTTTATTTGATTCAGGGTAAGGATGCCATAAGAGAGAATAATAATATAAAATCGATAGGGCTTATTGTTTGTCCCGAATCACAGGAGGCATTGAAAAGATTAATTGCGGATGATAATGTTAGTCTCCGCTACCGAGCATTAAAATATCTTGTGTACCAGGTGGGGCAAGAAGGAATTGATTATGGCATGCAATATTTAGATCCGGAAGTCATAAAGGATAGTCGGGACTTAATAGGAGCATTGCATTATCATGATATTAAAGCATCTCCTGAGTACTTGATTAGAAATAGGTATTAAATTATATCATTTTATCGATCAGATTAATGAGGAGGTTGAGATGATTAAATCGCTTAACAACCGAAAAATAGCCTTGATATTGACTTTGGTTTGTCTTGTTGCGATTCCTCTTGCGCTGAAATCGTGGTGGGCGGTGCCGACCCTAAATACTCACAACTCCATGACTTCAAAAGCGATAGGCATCATCGAGGAACAGAAAGGGCAAGAATATCCGGATATCATCCGATTTAAGGGAGACATCATCGAAGGAAGCGCCAACATGGTCGCCGACGCCACCATCATCCATAATGCCAAATCCATCATCGGATGGGGGAAATATGGCTTCGACTATAAAACATTGTCCCAGGATAAGTGGGATGCATCCATTATACCGAATTATCAAAAGGGATATATTCTGGGAGAACAAAAAGGTTACTGGTGGCTGGGGAATATTGCTCACCTTGTGGAGGACATGGCTGCCCCACCTCATTCACTTCGGGCTCATGTCGGGTATAGAAAATCGCCGGATGCATTCGAGAACGCCGCCGCTGAAAGGCACATAGTCCCTGATACTAATACATATTACCATGATGGCAATTGGAAGCCATCTGAATATCCTTTAGGAATGGAATTAGAATTGCAAAAATATTGTTCAGATAATGGTAAGGGCGTATATTCTCAAACTTGCAAGAATCTATTCCACTTTAAATGCAAGCCGCCCGATGTAAATCTTCACTGGGACGGGTATAAGATGGTCGAGTTAATTGATGATGACAGTGTTGAAGGCTGTTATTTGAAGAAATGGGAGGATGTCCCCGAGGCTGATCAGAATGGCATGACCAAAGAGTTGCAAAATCTTGGTGTAAATTATACGGCCGGATTCTTGATGACCGCCTCATAGAAGTTGCCGCCGATTTTCTCCGACCTGATCGCGATAAAGCTGCACGGGAAAATCCCCTGCGGGTACATTGAGTTCGAGGTCAGTGAAAACCGCCGGCCGGAGATCACCTATGTTATTTATGTCAACGGCTCTAGGCAATACGACGGCAATGACACCTTGGACGAGAATTCTAATCATTCCAAACTTCCCTTCAGAAAAGAAATCAAGGTTGACTATGACAAACTCGGGATTGCCTCCCAAGGTGATTACACTATTATGGTACTAGTTTATGACGAGGACGGCAACGAAGCTTTTTCAATACTTGACGCCAAGATATTTGAAAAGAAATGCTTGGGAATGGGCTGCACCTCGGAGGGATCGAACAGATCGCGTCCCTGGAGGTGCATTTTTGTTTCCAAGCAATGGAGCAAGTGATTTGTGGAGGTTAAGGCGATGAAAAGAATTGGATTGGGATTAATGGTTGCCATCATTTTGGCGATCTCTTACTTTTGGTTCGCCTCCGGCCAGGAAGAAGCCACGCCATCCGATGCAGGTTCATCTCAACCCCGCACGGAAAAGCAAAAACATAAACCTTTCAAAGGATTCCTCTCTAAACCTGACCAGAACTCCGAAGAGCCACTGATTAAAGATGTTTCTGATCTTGAAAAGCTATCTCCTGATCCAATCAATAACAAAAAGGAATTGAAAGAGCTGGTGAACAGGATTGTTCATCTTGAGTTTCCAGAGTGCGAGCTGGCCAAAGAGCATGACCCCAAGAATTGCCAGGACCCGGTATTAAGAGAAAGTTTCGATAACTGCATTTTGAGGATCAATTACGAAGTGCTTCGGATCAGAATGATTCGAGACAAGAACCTGGTCCCGGAGTTGATCAAGGTCGCGGAGAAAAATGAATACCAATACGGTTCCTGGATAAAAGGCGCCTGTGATGAGAGGAAGGTTGAAGTTAACCAAATGATTTGCTCGATGCGATTCAGCGCGATTTACGCCTTGGGTGAGATCAATGATCCGAAAGCGGTGGAGCCTCTGCTGGGCCTCCTTGACGAGCCGGTTCCGGATATATCAAATTCGCCAAAAGATTTTCTTAACTATGGCTGCGCCGTGCTTGTTCCCGGAGAGGGAGACGATCAAATTGGTTATATCTGCAGCCAGGCGCTGAAAGCCTTGTTAAAGATAGAGATTCCAGAATCCAAGAAGGGCCTGGTGCCGGATTTGATAAAGGAGATAGACAAGATCGAGGAGGGCGGTGATGAGGAAAATCTCTCCCAGTCCATTCAGGCCAGTTGTAAAATTGCCGCCGCCTCAAAATTAGGCGGCACAAAACTGGACTCCATGCTGGAGAAATATTATAGTCCGAATACATCAGAGGCGAAAAAGCAAGCTCTGTTATATTCCATCTCCCAAATCCGGGATCCGAATGCGATCCCCAAGCTCAAGGAACTGATGCGCCACCCCGAGTTGGATCCTGGCCAGCATGGTTATGGGAAGGCGGGGAATTTGTCTCAAGCCTCTGCCCAAGCCTTGATTGGTATGGCCTTGCCGGAACTTATACCTGAATATATCTGGATGATAGAGAGTGGGGAATACGTTGAGCTAGGATGTGAGGCGTTAGGAACAATCAAGGATCCGAGCACGGTGAAGTACTTGATTCAGGTGCTTCAAACTAATTACGGTGAGCATACTGGTTACACTCATGATTTTGCCGCCCGGGCTCTTACAGAGATGGGTCCGATGGCTCGAGAGGCGGTTCCGGTGTTAATTGAAAGATTAACTACATGTAAAGACTGCCAATACATTGCCCAGGCCCTTGGCGCGATCGGCGATGAAGCGGCGGTGCCGGCGCTCTCTAAGTTTGTTTTAGAAAATCCCCAAGGTGATGTAGGAATTAGTGCTTTAGGGATGATAGGGACTGACTCTGCTATGGAAACATTGAAAATGGTCATCATTAATGAAAATCGTAATATATCAGTTAGGATTTCTTCAATGCAGATTCTTGCAAGAGAGCGGGGAGATCAGGAAAGGTCTTTTTTCTGCGGTCTGAAAGACGATCCGAAGCTTCATGATGTTGCAATTGCTTTTTGCCAAGACGGTCCGAAGTGAGACCGTAAGGAGGCCATGACCATGAAGGCAATAACAAAAGGTTTTAATGGACTTGTTATAGCAGCAATCATTATCGCAACGATCTTATTTTCAGGTCTTGCCAAGGGTTGGCGCACTTTTGGATTTGCTCCTGGTGATGGTCCTGACACTCATGAGTATATGTCTCGGCGGGCAATCGAATTGGTGATCCCGGAGTCTAATTATCCTGATGTGCATAAGTTCAAAGAAGCAATTATAGAGGGGTCGAGCAAGACTAAAAACGACAGCCCGGTGGATTATAATGTTTGGGGAATTATTACTTCTGGGCTAATACATCATTATCCTCCAGGGCATGAGGCAGAGAATGCTCAATATAATTATACTAAATTGTGTGAAGAGAAATGGAAGGGCGTCAAATATGGCAATAATAACGCAGGCATTCTTGATAAATATAATAAAAAGGATTATCGGGGAGATATGAGCGCCTATTGGTTGATTGGTAATATCGCTCACCTGGTCCAGGATATGTCTGCCCCTCCCCATGCTTATAAAGCTCATGGGACAAGCACTCATCCAGGCGATCCTCTTTTGCCATGGCCACCAGGAGACCAGATCGAATATTTTGCTTCCCAAATTGTTGGCTTGATCCCGTCACTTGGGCAAACGGCTACTTATGACAGTGCCATTGAGGTTTGGGGGTATCCAGATAAAACAGGGACAGCCATAAGAAATTATTGCGAAGCAACTCAACCTTACTGCGGAAAATATTATGATTATGAGGAAGGAGCCGCTATAGGAAGTTATGGCGTGGATGGAGTTGATGATTTTCCGGCCAAGCCTGAAGATGGTGAGCCGGGTCATACCGAGGCTGTAAAAGGCTTACTGGGGATCGGCATCGAACACACGGCCGGCATGCTGATGAGCGCATCGAAGAGACTGCCACCGCTAATAACCAAAATTGATGGAGATCAGCATGTACCGTGCGGCTCACTTAGGATTGAAGTTCACGAGAACCGGGTGAAGGGAATAACCTATTCAATCTGGGTAAATGATGAAATCAAAATCACGGATAAACCTAAAGACCTTGACAGCAACGATAACCAAAACGAGTTGCCTTGGAAAGGGGAAATTGAAGAAAAATACAGTTCCCTGGGAATTTCATCAAAGGGGTCATACGAAATAAGGGTGGAAGTAAAAGACGGTGAAGATGGCAATACTGTTTCAGAAAGAAAAAACATCAAAGTGGAAGAATGCGATGGAGGCGGAGGTACCTGCCCCTCGACAAGTGAGCATTGCGAGACAGGCCAGAGCACATACTGCGCCTCTGATTCTAGCTGGGGTGATTGCGATGGCCCTGGCGGTGAACCCAGGCCTCCTGATGAGAATTTGATTATCTCAGATTGGTACGACCTTGATGTTCCCACCTATGACCCGGAGGCGCTGGTGGGGATCCTGACCTCGGGTTACTACCCTCATGCCATTGCGCTCATGGGCAAAATGAATATCCCTATTACATTAATACAGCCTGATTATGATTTTTATCCAGGACTGGCCCAGGACGTTCCGGTCCTCATCATCCCAAGTTCAGGTTTCACCAATTACATTTATTCATACAGCTTCGAACAAACGCTCAATGATTATATCAATAATGGCGGCTCCATCATCGTCTTCAGCCAACCAAGCCAGGAAGAGTTCAGTTTATTGCCGGGATATCTTGATGCCTATGGCTACACCCAGGACATGTCGTGTTATCGGCGGGGCGCAAGGTTGAAAATAACGCACCCCATTCTTTCTAGCGAGGAGACGGCTTATTCGGACGTCCACATGGACGGGTTTTTTGTGAATTATCCTCCTGACACCGAGGAGCTATTGATCCGGGAGGCCAACGGGCAGCCGGCGGTGATCGTTTATCCTTATGGCGAGGGCACGGTAATCGCCACAGACATGTACCCTGACTATGCATACTGGACCGGGCAGTACAGCGCGGACGAACTGCATTACGTGCGGGACATGATCACCTGGGCGCTCCATCCGACGACGCTCCGGGAGTACCAGCCTGGGGATTCGGACTCTGATTTCACCTTTACTTTAGAGTTGCCGGCCGACGTTCCCTCTGAAGCAGTGCTCGCTAACGTGATGGTGCTGGACCCGGACCGCAGCCAAATCCTCGTTGACGATCACCTTCCTGTTTATCTCGCACCTGGGGACCTGGTCCAGGTTTCGCTGGCTCTTCCCGAGCTTCCTTACAAGCTCGGCATCTGGCACGTGGCTTATGAGCTGGTGGACGCGGACGGCAACACCATTCATGAAGAGCGGGAATGCCTGGACGGCCGGTTCGTGGTGGCGGACTGGCATTTGAGCACTATATCCATCCCCGGCCTCCAATATTTCCTGACCCAGGACAAGGACACGCATGAGCTGGGCGAGGTTGTTCATTTCGAGTTGACCTTTGTCAACGATACCGCTTCCGACATGATCGTTCCGGAGGCGCGGTGGGACCTGAACCATCGGCCGCAATGGAATGGAGTTCCGTGGGAGCAGAACATCCTCGTGCCGCATAACGGTTCCACGACCATCAGCAAGGACATCTCCACCGCTGATCCCCTGATGCATTGGAATTATCGGTTCTGGGCGCATATCAAGCTGCCGAACGGGGGTGAAACTGCCATATCCACTTGGGGCAAGGTTGAAACAAAACGGAGCATCAAGCCGCTCAGCCTTGTCTCCGATCATCGGTCCTACTATACCTGGGACACCATCTGGCTCGACGCGGTGCTGATGAATGATGGGGAAGTGGGCAACACCGCGGACGTCGTGGCGCGGATCACTGACTCCAATGAATCCGTGGTTTTCGAGGAACAGCGGAAGACGGACATCATCCTCGGGGGCACCGCCCACGAAATCTTCACGGCCCAGTTGAACCTGGCGCCTGGAACTTACAAGGCACAGGTGAGGACCTTGATTCACGGCCTGGTGCAGGGGAGCCGGGAATGCATTTTCTCGGTGGCCAGCGACGTACGGGTTTCCCTGGTCCTTCCCTCTACGCTCGAACCTAATGCCGTTAATACAATTGGGGTCAAGACCAAGAACAGCACCGGCGCCATAATCCCGGATTCCGAGGGCACGGTCATGCTCGATCTTACATCCGGTCAAGAGACCATGTGGTCGGGGGAGGTGGCGCTTCCCGGTCTGGAGCCCGGAGAGAGTGTTATCAAGTGGTTTGATGTAATGATACCCCGGGTCGTGTTCGAAGGGCGGGAGGATATGCTGCATATAGGGCGTCCTTTCTGGGGATATTGCGTCGGAACATATTGTTTTTCAAGAGGTTTCATATTTTTATGTAAAATCACTTGACAAGAGCGGGAGGGGTGTGCTATGGATACGGCTATACATATAAAATACAACCAAGGACTATAAAACGGGCTGATCGAATCTGTGTGAACGCAATTCGAATGAAGGGTCAAGAGAAGTGAGCGTAGCCCAACATGTACTGAATAATACGCCTTCCGGTGGGTATTGAACCGCGCCGGCTGGCGTATTATTATTTTAATGCCAATCGACATGAGAGGTCAAGATTTTCGATTGACAAAACAGCGCAAATAAATATTCATTAGAGGTATAAATGAACATGTTAAAAAGTAATAAGACTTGTTCAAGAAAAACAACGGCCTTATTATTTTGCGTTTTGACGGGAGGGCTTATAATCGCGTTCTATTTATACAAAATAATAGATAGTCGAAATAAAAGAGAGATATATGTCCAAAATGAATCTGCTTTGGACAATAATTCATGTCTGCCTCATAATTTGCTCATAAAATATGTCAGCACTCGTATTTTTACTGTACAACTTGGAGACTGCAATGATTGTCTTGATCCTTGGTTTCCAAAATCATTTGATATTGACCATAATGACAATATTTACATTTTAGATAGTCGCGCAGGCAAGATTCTGATGTATAACAAACAAGGCTCATTGGAAAAGATCATTTTTCTTGAATTTGCCAATGAACTAATGCGAGACAAACCTCTCCTTTACGATTTAACCGTTGGGCCACATAATTCATTCTATCTTTGGAACGCTGAATTCTCATTTATTGAAGTATACAATGAAAACGGTCAAATTATAAAACGATATGTATTGCCGGCGTTTGCAAGGAAACCCAGAGACGAGAAGAAAAGGTCCCTTTACGATGAGCTGGTAAAAAACAATCAGTCAATCAAAATTGATATGCCTGATACAACCTCAATTCGAATTAAAGAAGTGCCTTCTTTCCAATTAGTTGCCAACGCCAATACCGGAGAAATATGGCTTGAATCTATGTTGGCGAATTACCGAGATAAAAAGAATGTAATAGTATATTGGCAACTCGGCACCCCTCCATTGTTCAAAGGCATTTATTCTCGTAATGGAATAATAGATATTAAAAATATGAAGCGAATTGCAATTAATGGAGATGTTGGTAACCAATTCTATCTTTCAGAAGACATTGGAGGTTCTAACATATCAACTCGTAAAAAGCTTCAATCATGCGTTAACTTGAATGGTAAAAATGATATACTATCATATGACATCATTTCCGCTGTGGACCCCAGGGGACACTTGTTCATAAGAGCATGGAGAGGCGATGGTGTTACGGCACTTACTGCAGAGATAAACGATAAGGGAAATATTGTTGCGCTTTTGCCATTTTCCATGGACTTTCATCTTATTTCTACAGCCAAGTTTACCGGACGAAGCGGCATTTACGAAATGGTCAATAATGACAAGAATATCGAGCTTATTAACTGGAGGGTACAATGAAAAGGCCGGCAATTTTCATATTGCTTAGTGTGTTATTTGCGGTTCTTTCACCATTTAATGTTAAAGGAAACGAATTAAGAACAGGGAATGCATTAGTAACACAAGGTGAAAGCTATTTGGGGCGAGATGATACCTGGCCCCTTGCAAAGCCGGCGGACATTCTTGATGAATACGGAAATTGGGTTTGGGAACAAGATGATGGTCAATGGGCGGACGGTTTTGATTGCTCTGGTTTTGTAGGTTATTCGATGAACGTTCGCAGACATTACTCAATTAACAATGGTCAGTGGATGAGTTTTTTAGAACCTGTTTCATGGGAGAATGCAGAGGTCGGATCAATCATAACAAATTATGGACACACTTATCCAGACGAGTCCGCTCATATAATGATTCTTGCGGGAAAATTCGAGAGTGATGGGAAGGCAAAAATCAAACTTCTGCATTCTTCATATTCGGCGCATAAGGTAGCAGAAGTTGAAGAATTAGATCCGGCCTATCCTGATGCAAAATGGATAACCCTAGGACTCGAAGGTGATCAAGATCGATACAGCCCCTACAAGGTAAAAGATGATAATAAGGGTCCAGTTATTACCGTCAACGGTGTAGAGAATGGCGGAGAATATTCTAATCCCAGGACTATAACAATATCCGTCAAGGATAATGTAGAGCCACCATACCATTTTGTTTATGCGTATGTACACCTAATTGGCCCAGACGGCCTTGATTGGGAAACCGGCGGGACCGACAAGAAAGGAGCGGTGAAAAAAACAAAGACGGTATCAAAACCCGGCCAATATAATTTACTTGTTAAATCTATCGATTGGGCAAGAAACGTAAGTAAAACGGAAATTACCTTTGAAATTAAAGACGAATGTCGTCCTGATAATATGCCACGATGTTGTCAAGACTGTTGCCCTTCCGAGGAAGCAACCTGCAATATTTCTGGTGAATGGGAATGTACACCTTCAACTTCGCCAGACTTCAGTTGTGATCCTCCAGGGGACCAACAGCCGCCGGACGACAATAATATTGTTGCGGATTACGAGGACCTGGTGGTGCCGAATTTCGACCCGAACGCGAAGGTGGGGGTTCTTACCTCCGGGTTTTACCGCCAGGCCATCGCCTTCCTCGACCAACTCGACGTGTCCATCGTCCTCATTGATCGGGAAGCCATGTATCAAAACTTCACGCCGGACCTCGCCGAGCGCGTGCCCGTGATCATCATCCCTTCTTCCGGACTCACCAACCATTACTCGTCGGAGGTCTTCCGCCGCAACTTGGAGGAATACACGGCCAACGGCGGCAACTTGATCGTCTTCTCCCAGCCGCAGGCGGAGGATTGGTCGGCTCTGCCCGGGGAGATTGACGCAATAGGCTATTCACAGGACATCTCCTGCTTCCGAAGCGGGGCAAGGCTAAATCTAAAGCATCCGTTGCTATCGAGCGAGGCAGCCGCATATTCGGACGTGCACATGGACGGGTTTTTCGTGAACTACCCTCCCCACGCCCTGGAACTCCTTATTCGCCAAGCCAACAGCCAGCCCGCTGTGATTCTATATCCTTACGGTGCGGGCACGGTGATCGCCACGGACATGTACCCGGACTATGCCTATTGGACCGGGCAGTACAGCATGGACGAGCTGCATTACGTGCGGGACATGATCACGTGGGCGCTTCAGCCCTCTGACCTTCGGGAGTACAGCCCCGGCGACTTGGACCCTGATTTCACTTTTACATTAGAACTTCCGACCGATGCACCATCCGATGCCGTGACCGCTCATGTTACGGTGTTGGACCCTGACCGAAATCTAGTCCTGGTTGATAGTAATCTTCCGGCGTACATGGCACCGGGGGACAGGCTTCAGGTTTCGGTGGCGCTTCCGGCGCTTCCCTCCAAGCTCGGCATCTGGCACGTTGCCTACGAGCTGTTGGACGCCGGCGGCAACGTGATCCATGAGGAGCGGGAGTGTATGGACGGCCGCTTTGTGGTGGCGGACTGGCATTTGAGCACTATATCCATCCCCGGCTTCCAATATTTTCTGACCCAGGACAAGGACAGTCATGAGCTGGGCGAGACGGGCGAGATCAGGATAATTAAGGTGGAGACGGAGCGGGAGAATTATGAGGGAGGAGAGGCGGTGGGGTTCGGGGTGTGGATCGAGAACAGGGGGAACTGGCCGGCGGCGCTGGATTTGTACGTGGAGGCGGGGCCATTAAACGCGTTGGAGGACGGCGAGCCTTATTATTGGTTTGTTGAGCCGGTGGTGTTGGACGGGGATACGGTGATGATATTCCGGGACGGCTTTGTACTGCCGATGGAGGCGATGGAGGGGCCGTGGGAAATCCGTGCGGAGCTTTGGGACGGAGATACGGTCAGGTCATCGGGGCAGGTTTTTTTCCTGAGAGAAGAGTCATCCGGTTCGCCGGGAGGGCCTTAAGTTCGAGAGGCGTGCAGTAAAGCGGGGTTTGTGGTTGGTAACGTCTTGATATGGCTAATTTGTGAAATTCTAATGAAATAATGCTTGACAAGGGCGGGAGGGGTGTGCTATGGATACGCCCATACATATAAGATACAACCAAGGACTATAAAACGGGCTGATCGAATCTGGGAACGAAACTCGGATGAAGGGTACAGGGAAGTGAGTATGGCCCAACATGCACTTAACGAGGCGCTTGACCGTATGTAGAAAGAAATACGGAGCAGGCGCCTTTTCATTTAACATTTAATGGAAGGAAGGGAAAAGACATGACCAGAAAGATATTGCTGGCGGGACTGGTTTTGATTTTGATAGCGGGCTTCGCCTACGTGATGGCGAGCAAATGCAAGATCGAAACGGCTTCCATAAGCGGGGAAAGCAATCCGTCCACTTCGGAAAAGATAGCTGCGGTTAATACCAAATCGGTGGAGTTGGCGCAAAACGATAGACCCGCCTCGGATGCCACCGCCGAGGAGCCTCTGATCAAGGACTATAAAGAGGATTTTATGAAACTTGCATGGCCGCCGGCGGCGCCGAAGAACAAGAAAGAGTTGAAAGACCTGGCGGATCGGATTGTCCGGCTGGGGTTTCCGGAATGCGCGGCGTTCTTGCGAAATCCGAACGCGGTCAAGAGCGACAAGGAGGTGGCGGAGTCGTTCTATAATTGTCAGCAGCGTCTCTATTACGAAAGCACCAAGATTTCCCAGGTCCGCGACCGGGAGCTGGTCCCAGAATTAATCAGCATCGCGCTAAAGACCAAATACCAGGAAAGCCCCCTCACTCCGAATGCACTCCAGGAGGCGCAAGTATATTATCACATGCAAATATGCATGATGAGGTTCAACTCAATTTCCGCGCTGGGCGAGATCGGCGACCCCCGCGCCATTGATCCACTGCTTGAACTTGTTGATGAGATGCAGACAGATAAAAACGATCCTCTCTCTTTTTGCAGACAAATTGTTCCCTCGCGAGGAGACGAATATATCAGCTTTACCTGTTTAGAATCCGCCAAGGCACTCAAGAAGTTCGGAAAAGAAATTACAGATAGAGATTTGCTGCCCTCTCTTCTGGCCCAAGTGGACAATTATCCTCCGAAGAACGCGAGCGATGAGGATGCGTATAATGCTTCCATTTCCATGGTTTGTCATCTCATGTTGGCCCCTCAATTCGGGGCCACGGCGCTGGATGAAGTTTTGAAAAAATATCAAGATCCAAGCCTCTCTCCGGAGGCCAAACAGGCCCTCCTGGGCGTAATCAAGTTGACGGACGACCCCGCCCTCGTTCCCCGGCTGAAAAATTTAATGCACTCCTCTGAGGACAAGGGCATTGCCGAGAGCGCGGCCGAGGCGCTCAGCGACATGGCCAGCCCGGACCTTACCGAGGAATACATCTGGATGGCGGATAACGGGTATTTCGAGCAGGCCTGCGACGCGATGAAAAAACTCAAAGACCCGGCCATGGTTCCGTATCTTGTAAAAATTCTCGAGAACAATGACTACTTGATTGCAAGCAAGGCTGCATATGTACTTAAGGAATACGGTCCTCTGGCCAAAAACGCGGTGCCGGCCTTGAATAAAAAGCTCGAATCATGCGATGAGGACCATAATTATTGTGGCGATTATGCAAAAGCCTTGGGCTCGATTGGCGATGAACGAGCTCTTCCTTTCCTGTTTGAATTTGCAATTACACATCCAGGCGGATATGGATCTGAATCTATAAAAGCTATAGGCAACATTAAATCAAAAGCTTCCATCGATTTATTAAAGGAGATTCTTAATAATGAGGGCAGAGGAGAGAAAATTCCGGAAAATAAGACATACGATGTATATAGCCAACTGAGGTTGGCTGCAGTAGATGGGTTGCTTAAACTTGAGGGGCAACAAGCCCTTCCTTTTCTCTGTAAATTCCGCGATGATCCGGAACTCAGGGACCATCTGACTAATCATTGCAAGGGCCGTGATTGAAATCTTCAAAATGAATGAAAGAAGGGGATAAAATGAAAAGCTATTTGAGGCGCAAGAATTCAGTGACTTTAGTTGTAATCTTCATTTTTAGCTTGCTTCTTTCGAGCATTGTTTGGGGGTGGAGAACATTCGAAGAACTGCCTGTGCCTGAGGGAGGTAGAGATAGCCATAAACAAATGACCGAGGCAGCCATCAAACTGCTCAAGTCCGAAGAATATCCAGACATATGCAAATTCCAGAATGAAATAATTGACGGTTCGGGCGGATGGAGAAATGATCTCAGTGCCGACCCGGAAATATTAAAGAAGTGGGGCATTACTCCCGGTACAATTCATACCGCCCCCTATCTTCCTAATGATAATGAGAATTTTGAATATACTAACATGTGCCGCACTAAATGGAATGAGTACATAAAAGAAGCTTATGATGAGAAGCTATATCAGGGCATTGAAAACGCCTACTGGTGGCTCGGAACCATCGCGCACCTTACCCAGGATTCCTCGGCCCCTCCTCACGCATTCAAATGCCATGGGACCAGCAAACCCTGTGAATTATGTCTGCCGTTTGATCTTCTTCCCCTCGGAGATCAAATAGAATATCACGCCTCGCAAGTCGAAAATATAACCCAACTCGGCAGTGACCCTGCTTACGATCAAGGACGCGAGGTATGGATATATCCGGATGCAACCGGTATAAAAACGAAAGCCTGGTGCGGGTTGGACGATTTTTGCAAAAAACATTTCACTGATGGCAGATACGGCGAAACCTGGGTTGACGACTTCCCCGCCTATGCATATGAAACCTACTATGAAAAGGCGCGGGCAGTTGTTATACAGGTTGTTGGTATCGGCATCAATCATACCGCCGGCATGCTTGAAACTGCCTCTAAAAAATTGCCGCCGATTGTTTATAATGTTGAGGCACACGGCCAGGATCCGGGCTGTGGATTCCTCACTCTCACCGTCGAGGAAAACCGAATGCCCGAGGTTGACCTGGAATTCATAATCAGAGACCGTTGCAAAAATCCCTCATTCCCGGATTTGTTTTGTGATATAATAGGCCTGCCGTCGCTGGATTACGAGTTGGAGGTGGGTTATGTACAAGCGGGAGAATCGGCAGAGGTCGTTTTATGAT
>Ga0307379_10001717_pt1 | contig 33895 bp, 31 predicted proteins | sample UN2MG_FD_202237 | JGI IMG/M metagenome (GOLD analysis project Ga0307379, IMG submission 202237) | Soil microbial communities from Risofladan, Vaasa, Finland - UN-2 | ecosystem: Environmental > Terrestrial > Soil > Coastal area > Acid sulfate soil | place: Finland: Risofladan, Vaasa | collected...
AGATAAATACCGTGGCAATAAGCGGTACTGCATAGGGTACGAAGAAGATAGATCGAAAGAAGCCTCTGCCCTTCAGATTCCTGTTCAAAAGATAGGCAATAGAGAAACTGAAAACCAAAGTAGCCAGGACATTGAAAAAGGTAAAACGAAGGGTGTTGTATATAGAGTTGGCGAAGCGATAGTCGGAAATCAGCTTCACATAGTTAACCAACCCCTTGAATCGGGGAGCAAAAATTCCGTCGAAAGTTGTCAGGGACAAATAGAAACTGTAGGCCATGGGAAAGACATTGAGGAACAGGAACATAGCGATCCACGGCCCGATCAGCAGGTAAAATACCCTGGTCTCTCTCTTCATCTTTTCTTAACTAATACTTCCTTTCCTCACAAAACACCCCGCCGGGGATGAGAATCTGAACATGATTCGGCTATCCCCGGCAGGGTTTTTTTGCTCTTGGCCTCTGTAAGGGCCTACATCTCTTTAGCGATCACAGAATTGATCTGTTCGGCCAGATTCTTCAAAGCCGTGTCAAAACTAATGGCGCCCTTCAATGCCGGTTCCATATGCTGGTTAAAGGCAGACACCAGCGCGGTCTCCCTCAGGTATGACGGGAACTGGAGGATGATCTGATAGGGAAGCTCTTTCTTGACCTGGTTGAGCCGGTAGGCGTCAAAGGATGTGTCCTGGGGGCAGTATTTCAGCAGAGACTTAAAAGCCGGCAGCCCCCAGCCGCTCTTGGCCCTGGCCACGGCTTCGTCCTCCAGCATGTAATAGGCCCAGAAGGTCCAGGCGGCATCATAGGCCTTGGTGCCGTTGAAGATCACATAACCGGTACCGCCACCGGTGGCATTGACCCGCTTGCTTCCGTGAATCGGAGCCGGAGCAAAACCAAAATGATCCGGAGGGATCTGGCCGCCTTCGTTGATGATGGGACCGAACCAGTAGCCGTCCCACATAATCGCAAGACGCCCGGCCTGCAACAGGGGACCTCCCCAGTCGGGAGCCGGGTCCAGAGGACTGGGCATGGCGTGGTGCTGTTTTGCCTCGTCAAACCACCATTTAAAGAGGTTATAGACGTCCGGATCATCGATGTTCAGTTTGGTCCCGTCCTTGGTGAAGAGCCACTTGCCCTTGGAGGCCAACATGGTGAGGAAATACCCGTTGAACTCATCGTCGGTATAGGCAAATCCGTAGCGCTCCACTTTACCGCCTCTGTACACCACGGCTTTGTTGATCATCTGGGTGAACTCAGCCGTGCTCAGCGGGGTATCGTCGCTGGGATTAGCCACACCTGCTTCAGCCAGAGCATCCTTGTTGTAGTAGTACATGTAATCCAGGGACCAATCCTTGACCAGGCCGTAGTACGGTCCTTTGCCCTGGATCGATCCGTCGAAACGGTACATACCGTTGACCGGGAACAGATCCTTCATATCGATCTCTTGTTCCAGCTTAGAGGTGATGTCTTTCAGGAAATCCTTCCTGATCCAGTAGGGCAGCCCGATAGCGTTGACCCTGAACACATCCGGAGGGTTGCCCCCGGCTATCATGGTCATGAGCTTGGTGAAATCGTTTTCCACGACATCTACCTTGACGTTCGGGTTCTTGTTTTCAAAATCGGCGATAACCTCATCCGGCATCTCCGCCGCATCACGCATCAGGGTAATGGTCGTCGTTTTTTTCTCCCCCTGGCCACCGGCGAAAACGAAAAACGCCGGGATAATAAAAAGCACCAGGCAGAACAGTAAAAGTCGTCTGGTTTTGTTCATTTTTTCTCCTTCAAATGTGAATAGTTAGTATGAATTCCCCGATTCCATCTAGATCACTATCAACCTGTATCACCTCCTCTTTAGATATAAATTTCCGATGGAATCATTTCCACTTTTTCTGCTGAAATGCTACCATAGTAGTCCAGCATTGTCAACGGCCTTTATAAAGTCATATTACTATTCTTGACACGAGGGTACCGCTTCGCTAAGATGGCGGGAATTAGTTCCGGGAAGATCACGAGCTGAAGGAGGGGTATCATCGACACGATCACAGCCGGAAGCTCAGGGCGAATCTGTTTGCTGGGAGACAACGCCGATCTCATTGAAAAACCAGCCATCGCCGCGGCCATTTCCGCTTACATGACGATTACCCTCACCAAGCGAAAGGACGACCGCGTTGTCCTGACCGGCCGGGATATAGGCTTTCAAGAGGAATTCAGGTTGGGGGACAGCCTTACCTTCACTTCGCCCTTGAAATACTTCAAGGCTGTATTTCAGCGTCTCAAAGACAAAGTGGATACCGGGTTCGAGGCACAAATCAGCTCGCAGATCCCGATCAGCGCTGGGCTCTCCTCCTCCGCGGCACTGTGCATTGCCTCCATCCGGGTGCTGGGCAGGGCTTACGGCATCCCGTTCACTCCCGGTGAAATCGCCGAGCTGGCCTTCCAGATCGAGAGCGGCGATCTCAAGGTCGAGTGCGGCAGAATGGACCAGTACGCTATCGCCTTCGGCGGGATCACCTACATCTGTACCGGCGCCGATGCCGGTGTGGAAAAGCTGCCCGGTGACTCACTGCCGGTTGTCGTGGCCGACACCCAGGAGCAGCACGACACCAAGGAGCTCCAGATCTGGCTGCGGAAACGCATCGAGTCCAGAGAAAAACTGCTTATGGATTGCCTGGGTCGGGTCGTCGATATCGTTGAACAGGGCAGAAAGGCCTTGCTGAAAGGGGATCTGGACACCCTGGGGCTGCTCATGAACAAACAGCAGGCGGAGGAGAAGCTGATGGGCACCTCCACGGACCGTTTGGAGAACTTTTGCGCCGCCGCGCGGGAGGCCGGCGCCCTGGGCGCCAAGCAGATGGGCGCCGGTGGAGGGGGCTGCATGATCGCCCTTTGTCCGCGCGAGGGATTGGAAAGCGTAAAATCGGCGCTTGAATCTCTGGGTGCCCCGGCTTGGGCGTTTAAGATTGTAGAGGATTGATGTTCATTGCAAGGACTTTATACTTTCAATCAGGTAGTCCAGGGCTTCCCGCGTCTGCCGGGGGTTGATAGGCAGGGTGACCAAGCGTTCCGCTACGGCTTCCGTCACGGGATACTGCCCCTTCTTGAATCCCCTGCGGGCAAAAGCCCGGCTCAGGTGAATGGGCGTATAGTGGGTGCCTACTTTGATGCCCCTCTCATAGAGCATGGCATAGATAAAATCGTCTTTCCCCATCCCGTACCCCTCCGGGTCAATAAGCACGGGGTACAGATGGAACACATGTTTGTTTTCAGCTTTGACAGTGGGCAAGGTCAGCCCGGGCACCTCTTTTAGCCTTTCGGTGAGATAGGCGGCGTTGTCTATCCGGCGCTGATTGAACCCATCCAACCTGGTCAGCTGGATACGTCCGACCGCGGCCTGTATATCGGTCATACGGAAGTTGTAGCCCACATCGTCGAAGTCCTGAAACCAGAAACGTTTGCCCATAGGGACTTTAGACTCGTCGAGACGACAGTATTTGGTGCTGTTGCCGTAAACCCTGGCGCAGTGCGATCGGTACAGGGAGCAGCGCTCGTAGAGATCGGGATCGTTGGTCACCACCATACCCCCTTCCCCCAGAGTGGAGATGTTTTTCTGCTCGTGAAAGCTGAAACATCCAGTGCTGCCCATGCTTCCCGCTTTGCGGCCCTTGTACTCACCCCCCACGGCATGACAGGCGTCTTCAATTACTGCAAAACCCATGGATTCGGCCATTTCCAGAATGGGGTCCATATCGCAGCACTGTCCGTAAAGATGAACGGGCAGCACCGCTTTAGTATTGGCCGTGATCTTGCCTTTAAGCTGTTCCGGGTCGAGATTGTAGGTGAGGGGATCGATGTCCACAAAGTCGACATCGGCTCCAAGGGTGCCTGCGGCGGCGGCCGTTGCGATCCATGTCATGGGAGAGGTCAGGACCCGATCCCCTTTTGTTACCCCTGCGGCTACAAGGGACAGAAACAGAGCCGCCGTCCCGTTGGAAACAACCCGGGCATATCGGGTTCCACAGTATGCGGCGAACTCTTCTTCAAACTTTTGGCAGGCGATACCTGAGGTCGGCGCACCCTGCCGGAGCACTTCGATAACAGCCGCCTCCTCTTCGGGCCCGTACTCGTTGCCGTGCTTGATCTGCAGGTCGTATTTAATTTCAGGGCTGCTCATAACACTTTGTCTCCCTTGTTTTCGATGATCAGTTCCAACGCCCGGTCGAAATCGAGCATCGGTGTAGCCAGAACTGCCCTCGCCTTGACGTTAGTCAACGATACGTCCCTGGGCCGCTGGGCACGGCCGCTGTCTACAACCGGCTTCTTGTCGATCACTGACTCAGGTGGATATCCCAGCTTGTCCACAATCCTTTGAGCCATTTCAAATCGGTTCATCGTATCGTTTCCGGAGAGGTGCAGGATACCTGTGTAGTCGTTTCCGGCCAACTCCAGAACAGCTCGGCTCAAAGTGATCGCGTCCAGCGGCGATCTGATTTCTTGCTTGGGAAAGGCGACGGTCCGGCCTTTCTTGAGCTCTTTGATCATCCGCCAGAGGAAGGAATTGCCCGCTTCCAGCACGGGGAGTCCTACGATCAGGGAAGGCCGGATGATGACCCAGTTGTCACAGCCCTGCTGAACGATTTTTTCACCCTGAACTTTGGTCTGTCCATAGAAGTGCAATGGTTCGGGCAGATCTTCTTCTACATAGTTGCCCTTTCGACCATCGAATATGCTGTCGGACGAGAAGTAGATCATACGCACGCCCGCGCCGGCACATAAATTCACCAGGGTTCGGGTGATTCCAACATTCACTCGTTCCGCATCCTCCTGGTGGGCCTGGCAGTAGTCGATATCCGAAAGTGCGGCGGTGTGGATGACCGCTTCCGGTTGAACTGTGGAGAAAATCTCCCCCAGGGCGTCGGAGTCCTGAAGGTCGAGAACATGCCAGATCAGGTTGTCCCCCGCCAAATCCGTCGGCACTTTTTCCAATCCATGGAAGGTCACTTCCTCCCCGGCCTGGGTAATGATATTTCCGGCTACAAAACCGCCGGCACCGGTTATCAACACGTTCCTTGCCATAACTGCTCCTCTTGTCTGTTTTTACTGCATAGTTTTTACTTTGTCAACAAGCTTTATTAAGCCGGCTAAGAAACTTGCTGTTTTGGAGTAGTTCAGCCGCTGTACACGACTTTTCCCGCACGGATCGTCTTCAAAATCTGTAGCCGCGGCTGCCGGGGCTCATGTGTAAAAAGCACGAGGTTTGCCGGCGCCCCGGGATCGAGGGATCCATAACCCGGCTCGAGTCCAAGGAGGTGAGCCGGATTGGTGGTGACCAGTGGGACGATCTTGCCCAGGGTGAGTCCGGTGACGGCGGCGAAGTGGGGAATATCCCAGTCGAGCAGGTGGGCCGCTCCGGCCAGGATCTCCGTGCCGGGCAGGCCGAGGTGCCCATCTTCGAACACCTGGGTTTCGATATTGCCCCGGCGGTAGATGCCGGGTTTGAAGCCGGCCAGATGGGCTACATCGCTGACCAGGATCAGCCGCTCCAGTCCTTTGGCACGGGTAAACACCTTGAGGACCGCATCGGGCAGGTGAAAGCCGTCGCTGATGATCCCCGCCGGCAAACGGTCTTCGGCCAGCTGTTCCCAGATGTAATTGCGCAGCCTGGGGATCATGGTGTGGCTCCCGTTTCCCAAATGGGTGGACATACGGGCACCCGCTTCCACGGCCGCCCGAATCTGCTCCCCACCGGCCGCGGTGTGCCCGATCGAGGCAATGATTCCCATGGCCGTGATTTCTTCGATGAAACCCGGCGCTCCTTCCCACTCCGGTGACAGGGTAATGATACGGATCCGGCCTCCCGCCGCCTCCTGCCATCGTTTCACCTCCTCGATGTCGGGGGGACGAACAAAGGAAGCATCGTGGGCGCCGCGGGCTCCATCCTCTGGAGAGATATACGGTCCTTCGATATGAATTCCCGGAATCCCCCGTTCAAGGTCCTTGTCCGCCTCCACTGCCCGGGCGATGGTGCTGAGGTTGCGGAGGATACGATCTTCAGGGCTGGTGACGATCGTGGGAAGGTGCTGGGTCGTTCCGGAACGGTCGAGGTAGGAGACGATCTTCGCCACCTGGTCACCCGAAAAATCTTCCAGGCTGTAGTCACTGTCCATGTAGCCGTTGACCTGTATATCGAGAAACCCCGGGGCGATATACGGCAGATCCCTGCTCTCTTCAAGAGGGTTGACCGCGACGATGCGCTCGCCTTCAAGCTGCAGGGCCACTGGCTTGTTTGTTGTTGTTGAAAATACCGAAATCCCTTGTACAATCATAGCCCTACATTCTACAGGAAATCGGGCTGTCGTAAAACTGAGTCTCGGTGTATATATATCGCAATCTTCGATAGCAATTGAAAGGAAGATTGCGATGTCTTCCTATGTCATAATGGGATACCGCTAGGGGGGAAGGCCATGCTGGAGATTTGCGAAGTTACACCACCGGATGGAAAAATTATCAACCAGTTTGTTGATCTACCCTTCCGCTTGTATAGAAATGTTCCTCAGTGGGTCCCCCCCTTCCGTTCGGAGATGGCCAAGATCCTGAGGAAGCAACACCCCTTCTTCGAGCACTCCGAGGCCGCATTCCTGTTGGCCCGGCGGGAAGCAAAGCCGGTGGGGCGGATTACCGTGTTCGACAACCGGAGGTTCAACAGTTATCGTAATCGCAGAGAGGCGCGCTTCTACCACTTCGAGTGTACCGAGGATGAAGAAGCGGCGGCCGCCCTGTTCGCGGCCGCCTCGACCTGGGCACGCAAGCGCGGACTTGAGGAGCTTGCAGGCCCACACGGATTTTCCGGTATGGACGGCAGCGGGTTGCTGATCGATGGGTTTGAGCACCGGGCTACCATGACCATGATGCACTACCATTTTCCCTACTACCGCCGTCTGCTGGAGAAAAATGATTTCGAGAAGGTCCGGGACTATTACACGGCGGTGATCGATCGCAATGCCTTCCAGCTTCCCGAGAAGATCCGGAGGGTGGCGGAGATTCACTACAAGCGGGGGCATTTCAGAGTCCCCGTGTTTCGCAAGCAGAGGGAGTTGTTGAGGATCGCCCGGCAGATCGGAGAGGTGTACAACCGCGCCTTTATCGTCCATGAGGACTTTTGCCCGCTGATGGAGGAAGAGATCGACAGGTTGGCCAAAGATCTGATGCTGGTGTCCAAACCCTCCCTCATCAAGGTCCTTTACTACGATGACCAGGTAGCCGGATTTCTCTTTGCCTTTCCCGACCTTTCCGGGGCACTGCAGAGAGCGAAGGGCAGGCTGAATCCGATCAGCCTGGTCGATCTTTTGACTGAAGCCGGGCGGACCGATACCCTGATCGTAAATGGTGCGGGAATTCTGCCGGAGTATCAAAAGCTGGGGGCAAACGGCTTGCTGTACTACGAGCTGATTCGAACCATCGAGAATGCAGGCTTCAGGAAGGGTGAGATGGTCCAGATCGCCGATACTACCTCCCTGATGCTCGCCGATATGAAGACCTTGGGCGGCCGGGTCTACAAGACCCACAGGATCTATCGGCGGAAGCTGTAGAAGGAGGGAAAATGGAAGCAATACCAATGCTCGCCGCCGGAACTTTCTGGCCCGCCTTTTTTGTTCACTTCTCTCTCTCTCCGTGGGAAACACGTTCGGCATGATCCTGCGGCGTAAGCCGGGCGTGGGTTTTACTACTCGGCGATATGGTCCTGATAGAAACGGCGCATGTTGACCTTTAAGTTCGAAGAAATCGGAAAGCGGACGGGTTGCTTGGCCGTGATCAGTATCGCCGTGGTCTCCCTGGAGGTTGTCACGTCCATGTACTGCTCTTCACTGATGGGGAAGAAGGAGACCTCTCGAACCTCGTTCTTTAGCTGTTGACGGACTCTGCGCTTCTTATCTTGGGAAAGGCGCATATCTGCGCCGGAGCCGCGGATGATCAGGGATTCCGTGTCTCGAATATAGAGGAGCTCCCTGCCCACGTGTTCCATGACCAGGTAGATCGTCTTGGATTCCTCGGTGTCTATCAAACGAACGCTCAGGCTGAAGGTTCCCCTGGTGTCCTTCTTGACAATGGTGGAACGCAGGTATTGCACATTCTGCTTTGCCGGCTGGTCGTAACGCGTGCCCGCGTAGTAGGTCGAACAGCCCATTAGAACAACGGCCAGCAGCAGGATCATTCGTCGTATACTTTTACCCCCTGTCTGAAAACAAAGGGTAGCCCGTATGCATGATACTTTCAAGGCGGTTGTGATTCGCAGTCCCCCGCTGACCTTCCCCCGGATTTCTGCTATAGAGGGGCCACGGTGGAACTGTTGCTGTCCATACCGGCATTGGTCAAAGTATTGGGAACTCTCAGCCTTATCCTCATCCTCAATGTGCTAACCAGGAACCTAATGGCGGCTATCGCCGCCGGCGCTCTTGTTCTGGGGCTGTGGTCCGGACAGCCCCTATCGGCAGTGGGGCGTATCGCCTGGGCCCGATTCTCCTCCCTCGACAACCTCCTTCCCATGCCCGGGGGCGTGTTGTTCCCCGAGCGCAACTTCAGTTATACTGGCCCAAGGGAAAAAAACTGATCAAAGGAAATCGGGGAGGATATGATGGAGATTAAAAATGTCGGCTGGATCGGCACAGGCGTCATGGGCCGCTCGATGTGCCTGCACCTGGTCGAAGCGGGCTATACCGCTTTTGTCTACAACAGGACCAAAGCAAAAGCGCAGGACCTTCTTTCCGCCGGGGCTGCCTGGTGCGAAAGCCCCTTCGAGGTAGCCCGCAACAGCGACTGCGTCTTCACGATTGTCGGCTATCCCGCCGACGTGGAGGAGGTCGTTCTTGGCGAACGGGGCGTGCTTGCAGGGGCCAAGGCCGGATCGATCCTCGTCGAGATGACTACCTCGGAACCGACTCTGGCCAAACGAATCTATGAGGAGGCGATGAGCAAGTCCGTCTCCGCCTTGGATGCACCGGTGTCCGGGGGAGATGTGGGCGCTCGTTCGGGAAAGCTGGCCATCATGGCCGGCGGGGATCGGACGATCTTCGATCGGGTGATGCCGCTGTTCAAGCTGATGGGTGAAAATATCGCCTACATGGGCCCGGCCGGAGCAGGCCAGCACACGAAGATGTGCAACCAAATCCACATAGCCACCACGATGATCGGGGTGGTGGAGTGTCTACTCTACGCCAACAAGGCGGGAGTCGATTTGGAGGAGATGATCGCCGTGGTCGGCAGTGGAGCGGCTGCTTCGTGGAGCCTCAACAACTACGGACCTAGGATCGCCAAGGGCAACTTCGATCCGGGTTTCTTCATCAAACACTTCGTGAAGGATATGGATATTGCCCTCAAGGAAGCCCGGCGGATGAAACTCAGCCTGCCGGGGCTGGCTATGGCTCACCAGTTCTACGTCTCGGCTATGGCCATCGGCCTGGAGAATATGGGAACCCACAGCCTCTACAAGCTATTTGAGCGGATGAACCAGGCATGACAGTCCCGGATCCGCAGAAAAGACGCGGTGTAGTGGGGCTGCCGGCTCAGCGGGAGCGAACCGTCAAAATCTTGAGCGAGTGCTTTGCCAAGAACGTGCTGGAGATGGAAGAGTTCGAACGACGAGTCTCGCTGGCACATCAAGCACGATCCGTGCAGGAATTGGCGCAGCTGATCGACGACATTCCCGGGGAACTGGCGGAGGATCAGCAGGAGGCCCCGGAGCCCGCTGCGGCCCGGCGGATCGTTCTCCGGGAGGATGAGCAGCCCGTGTACGGGATCATGATGAGCCGCAGGTGCCGGGGGCAATGGCTGAAGAGCCGCCTCGTGAGTACCCGAACCCTGATGAGCTCGCTGGAGTTCGACTTTCGCGACCTGGAGCTCCCTTCCGAGATCGTCGAAATCAACATTCTGGCTCTGATGAGCAGCATTACCATCACCGTGCCGGAGAGCCTCCCGGTTCAACTGGAAGTGGTGCCGATATTAGGGGACGTGAAAGAGGGAAAGCGGGTGAAGACCGAAGCGCCGAGGGGAGGGCCGGGGGTGCGTATCACCGGCTTTATCATGATGGGCGATGTGAAGGTGAGGACTCGCTGAAAACAAAAGCTGATATAATTGAGGTCCTGATTCTCGTGGGCAGGCCCGCCTCCGGGAAGAGCGAGATAATCGACTATTTGAGCAAACTCGACCCGGACCAACGCCGCAGCCGTTTTCATCTGGGAGAGCTGGAAGTTGTGGATGATTTTCCCATGCTCTGGGCCTGGTTCGAGGAGGACAAGCTCCTTGCGGAAATGGGAAAACCCCCGTTGCATACCGGGGAGGACGGCTATTTCAAGGAAGATTACTTGTGGGATCTGCTGATACGCCGTCTGTGTCTGGAGTACAAGAAACGGAAAACAGAGGATCCGAGCCTTTACGAGGGAAACACGGTGATCATCGAGTTTTCCAGGGGAAGCGAGCACGGGGGCTACCGGCGTGCCTTCGAGCAGGTGAGTGTTGATGTCCTGGAGGCCGCAGCCGTGCTCTACGTTCAGGTTTCTTTCGAGGAGTCATTGCGGAAAAACCACAAGCGTTTCAATCCTGAAGCGCCGCACAGCATCCTCGAGCACAGCCTGCCCGAGGCGAAGATGAAACGATTGTACGGGCTCGATGATTGGAGCGAGCTGAGCCGCAGCGATTCCCGTTTCCTTCTTGTTCAGGATCTGAAGGTTCCCTGCAGTGTATTTGAAAATGAAGCGGATTTCACCACCACCGGTGGAGAGGAACTGGGCCGACGCCTAGCCGGTTGCTTCGAGGCGCTGTGGCGGATCTACCACACAGGATAGGCGTACAAAAAAAAGGCCCCGAAGGAAACCCTTCAGGACCAAAGACCCCATAGTTTGATTACTTACATTATCGGATGGGAGCTCGACATATTAAGCACAAAGTTGACATTTATCCGCTGAAGTTTACACTACTATTCTAGTGGAGGGAGGAACCAGTCATGGGGCTGTCCGAGATGCTGCACTACCTTGAGGAGGAAAAAGAGCGGCTGCTCGCCGGCGCAGCGGATGTGAAAGATCTGTACCGATCTCTCGCTGACTCGATCCGCACCCTGCCCGTTCCCTTCCGACGCTCTTTTTCCCCGGACAGCGGCATCACGGCTGGCCTGGACTCGGAAAGAAAAAAAATCGTCTTTCATAAGCACAACCTGCAGAGCAGCGAGGGAGAGGTCCAGAACAACACCCGCTGGCTTGCCGAGCTGGTCAACAATGTATACGCGATTCGCAACTCCTTCATGAGCAATGTTCATTTCGTCGAAATGAAAGAGATCGCGGAAATTCGCCGGGTTCATGCGGATATCCGTCAGTTCCTCGAAGAACTGTATTTGAAGAGCAGCGTCTGGATTCTGCAGGATCCCACCTCCGAAGCCTCGGTGCTGGCCCGGCAGAAGCGTAAGGACATCGAAGAACTGTTGAAAGATCGAATCGATCCCTTCTTCGAAAGATTGGAACAGATCAAGATCGATGAGTATTCCATCAGGCTGAGGATGGAGATACGGGATGACATCGGCAGTCTGCAGAACTACAGAAAAAGCCCGGAGAAATTTGATGGTCTGATCAAGGAGCGCTGCAATCGGGTAGGCATGAGCTATGATCCGGAACTGACCAAGGTCATGCTCCAGGAGCTCGAGCAGACCGATGAAAGCTTGGAGAAGAGGCTCCACGGAAAGTACGAAGCCGAGGACAAACAGACCGCCTCGCCGTCGATCCGCCGGAAGTATATGCGAATCTTACACCGCTACCTTGCTCGGACCAAGGATGTAGCCGCCCTGCTGCCGATTCTGGAGAATATCTATTTTCTCTATCAGGCCAAGCCTTCGCTGGTTGCGCGGGTGCGTGCTTTTTTTGCCAGGATGGCCGGTCGGGAGGAAAAGACTCCACGGAAAGATATCAAGTACAGCTATATCATCGGCCGGCAGAGCATTGAGAGGAAAGAGGCATCCCTCGAGTCCCTGATCGGCGAAGCGAACCGGCTGGAGAAACACCTGCTGCGGGTCAGAGATTCTATACGTTCGGCACAGGTCAATAAAAAGATCAAGACAATATCAATTGCCAAGATCCGTGATACCATCGATTCGATACGCAGCACGATGCGCCGGGTCTTTGAAGATAGCTTCGGACTGATTCAGTGGCTGGGAAAGAGGAGCAATCGAGACAAGCTGGCCAGACTGCCGGAGAATATGCAGCGGGATCTGAATTACCATCTCGATTCCATCTACGCGACGATCATCATCAATGCGGAGCGGATGAAAGAAGTCAGCCGGAAGAACAAGGGACGGCCGGTCAGCGAAAAATGAAAGACAAGCTGATTCTCATTACCGGGGGCAGTGCCGGAGTGGGAAGGGCCGCCGCCCTCGGTCTGGCCCGGATGGGTGCGAGAATCGTTCTGCTCAGCAGAGACCGGCAGCGGGCCGAACAGACACGGCAGGAGCTGGCCGTCTCAACCGGGAACGAAGGAATCGAACTGCTTCAGGCCGATCTATCGGAGTGGGCTTCTATCCGCCGCGCCGTGGAACAGTTCAAAGAACGCTACGACAGCCTGGATGTACTGATGAACTGTGCCGGCGTGCTGTACCTGCGACGTACGGTCAGCGTCGAGGGGGCGGAGATGACCCTGGCTGTGGAGTTCTTGGGGCATTTCCTGCTCACCAACCTCCTGCTCGACGTTCTGAAGAGAAGCGCTCCGGCCCGCGTTCTTACGGTAACCGGGAATGCAGGTCCGTTGCGGTTCGCCCGCATTCACTTCGATGATCTTCAGCTGGAGGGCAGCTACAACCCTGTACGGGCCAAGCTTCAGGCGGAGCTGGCAAAGGCGATGTTTACGCTGGAGTTGGCTCGGAGATTGGAGGGCACAGGCGTCACCGCCAACGCGTTCCATCCGGGTCTGATTCGCTCCCGGATCGTTCGCAATCTACCCTGGTATCTGCGCATTCCGGGAGCTGTGGGTATGGCTCTCCTGAGCAGGGAGACGGGCACGGGCCTGTACCTGGCCGGCTCGCCGGGGGTGGAAGGGGTAAGCGGAAGATTTTTCGAACGGGTGGGTCGGGAGAAGAAGGTTCCCCTCGATTCCGAGAAAGCCCGCCGTCTCTGGGCCATTGCCGAGTCGCTGACAGGGTTGTAAAACCAAGCCCAAGACTATCGGACCCCTTTGGAGTCTTCAGCTCCGGTAAACCTCCAGATGCCCAGAGAAATCAGTCGATCCGCAGTAAGAGCGGCCCAACCCCTATTTGCCTGCGGGCTGGCCGGGCTGGGGTGGAGAATCCCGGCAACTTTCATGTCTTTCCAACGGCCGGCCTCTTGAAGAACCCGCAGGCGCTTTTCCGTGAACTTGCCGATTCCGATCAGCCAGTCCGGTTCCAGCGCTTCGATCGTAGCCCGCAGGTGATCGTCACAGCAGTGAAACAGGGCTTCCCTGTCGGCGGATCGGAGCTTGTCCGGCGTGATGTTTTTTCCGTCCCGATCGAGGAACAGGAGAGGACAATAGTTGCCGACGAAATGGTCACGGAAGAACATCTCAGCGCTCCCAAAGCGCTGCTTCATCAAGCCCCAGAGACGCTTGCCGCTGACCTCGTTGCGGGTCACTGTAAATCCCATCACGGGTCTACGGGGATGCTCCCTCTTGGGCCGGCGGACCTGCTCCTCGATTCCCATCCATTCCCGGACAGCCAGGATTTCTCCAAAAGGCACGCCGGTCTGAGCCATGCCCCAAGGTCCGGGATTCATCCCCAATAGCATCACTCGTTTCGGCGTATCGGCGAAGCGTTCGAGATATCTGCGATAGGCTGCCCAGGCGTAAACCAACGGATTGTAGACATAGGCAACAGGGGCGGTGAAATTTAAGTTCTCGATGCAGGCAACGAGCCGCTCCGCAGCCCGGAGCAGGACCCGGGACGTATTCCCCGGCTTCCTCGATTGTTTTGAGTCCATCCCGCCATTATTCCCGATTGACCGGGTTTTGACAAATCAAGAGAAAACCCGTACAGTGCCCTCGTGAACAGCAGCATTACTTACCTGCTCGTTGATCTGGATGAAACCCTGTACCCCGCCTCCAGTGCAATGGTGGAGGAGATCTCCCGCCGGATGACCCGCTACGTTTCCCAGTATCTCCAGCTCGACGAGAACAGGGCGGCTCGCCTCCGCCGTGAGTTGAGTCAAAAGCACGGCACGACCCTGACCGGTCTGATGACCGAGTATAATTTTAACGATCCTGAAGCCTATCTGGAATTCGTCCATCCCACCGATGTGGGCCGGTATCTGCACAAGGATCCGGAGCTGGCCGTGGCCCTCAGCTCCGTTGCCCTACCGAAATCAATCCTAACCAATGCTCCTCAGGAACATGCCCTGCGCATCCTCGAGTATCTCGAGATCGCTCACCTGTTCGAGCGGATCTTTGACATTCGTACCAACGATTTTCAGGGCAAGCCGGAAAAGGATGTCTACTATCGCGTGCTGACCGAGTTGAATCGAAAAGCTCCGGAGGTCCTGTTTATCGACAACAGGATCGACTACCTGCTTTCCTTCCAAGCAATCGGCGGCAAGATTCTGTGGGTAGCCGAAGAAGACCCGAAGATGAGCCCAACTGTGGGGGTGCCCCGGATCGCCAACATCAAGGAACTGCCGGATTTTCTGCTTCGAAGCCTTTCCAGAAGTCCTCGGCCAGATAGAGGTTCTCTCCCTCCCACCGAAGCTTCTGCTCCTGTTTAAGGCGCAGAAGCAGCCGGGAAAAGGTCTCCGGGATCGTGCCGATGGCCGCGGCGATGTCCTTCTTGCTCATGGGGATGCGGTACTCCCCCTTCCGGCCGTACTGCTCCTCGAGAAAGTAGAAGAAGCGTTCCTCCACATCGTGTCCGGTCAGGAAGAGGATGCGGTCGGCCAGATAGCGCTGCTTTCGCATGAGCATGCCGATGAAATCCCGGCGAAAGCTGTCGGAGATCAGCAGGCAGTCGATCTGCTGTTTGGGCAGTCGCAGGAGCAGGCTCTTCTCCAGGGTAACGGCGCTGACCGGATATTCATTCTCCTCGAACAGCACCACCTCGCCGAAGATCTCTCCGGATTTGATCGTCTTGATCACGATCTCCCTACCGTCGGCCGTGGTTTTGTACAGCTGTACACCCCCTTGAGCCAGGATGTACAGGGAGTGACCCTCGTCCCCTTCCATAAAGATGAGCTTGCGCTTTTCCACCCTCTTGGGAATGGAGATGGCCGCTAGAGAGCGAATGCTCCTGTCGGAGATCCCGCTGAAAAAGTCGGCGTTTTTCAGCAGTTTGTGGGCGTCGAAGGTCTGCATTGCCACCGCTGTACCTCTTCCTTTCAAATTTACGAGCTTGAGTTGAATAATCAAGAAAAAAACATTCATTCTCCTTGACCCAAATCAAGGAAGATTTCCTCGAAACAGGCGATCTTTACTGCATCATCAATTGTCGCGGAGGCGCAAAATGAAGAGAAAGATCATTTATATAGACGATGAGCTGTGTAACGGCTGCGGCCAGTGCATCCCCAACTGTCCGGAAGGAGCCCTTCAGATGATCGACGGAAAGGCCCGTTTGATCAGCGATCTGTTTTGTGACGGTCTCGGGGCTTGTATCGGCGAATGTCCCGTGGGGGCCATTACGATCGAGGAACGCGAGGCAGAGGTCTACGACGAGCGAAAGGTTATGGAAAACGTGATTCTCCAGGGGGAGGGAGTTATCCGGGCGCACCTCGCGCATTTGGACGGGCATGGGGAGCAGGAGTATCTAAAGCAGGCTCTGGCCGTGCTCGAGGAGAAGAGTATAGATGTCGTTTTGGAAGAGCCGAAGCACTCCGTACACGGCGGACACCAGGTCAGCGGTTGTCCCGGTGCTCAGATACGGGAGTTCCAGGCGGAACCAAGCGCGGCGAACACCGATCTCGCCGCCGCACCTTCCCAACTACGGCAGTGGCCTGTTCAGCTTCACCTCGTTCCGCCCTCGGCTCCATATTTCAAAGATGCGGACGTGCTGCTCGCGGCGGACTGTGTTGCCTATGCGTATGGGGATTTTCACAAGCAATTTCTGCAGGATAAACGTCTGGCAATCGCCTGCCCCAAGCTGGATTCCAACCAGGATATCTACCTGGACAAGCTCAAAGCCTTGATCGACTTCGCCGGTATACGCTCCCTCGCCGTACTGACCATGGAGGTTCCCTGCTGTCGGGGACTTCTTCAGTTGGCCCGCCAGGCCGCGGCAGAGTCGAAGCGCAAGATTCCGATTCAGTGGTTAGAGGTCGGTGTACAGGGGGATGTTCTTCAGGAGCAAGCGCTCAGCTGATCCCTACGATCTTTTTCATGCCTTCCCGGGGTCAAGGGTTGGATCTTGGTAGGGTTTCAGAGTCTCCGCAAGGGCGGGAGAAACGAAAGCCCGCATACGGGTCCCGCCCTGTCCATCCTGATACCACTGCACCGAACCCTGGCTGAAGATTCTGCTTCTCAAGGCTCCTTCGGTGTAGGGGATATTCACTTCCACGGCAATGAGGTTCTTCTGTAGAACACCTTCGACGGCGGATAGCAGATCTTTGATTCCCGTTCCCTTTAAGGCGCTGACTCGAAGAGTCCCCGGGCTGAAAGACATCCACCTGGGCACCGCATCGGTTTTGTTCCAGACCTGTAAAGTAGGTTTGTCCGCAACGCCGAGTTCGGACAAGATCGATCGTACCGCATTAATTTGAGCATCGGCCTTATGATGGGTCATGTCCACGACGTGCAGAATGAGATCGGCTTCCTCGATTCCCTCCATGGTCGCTCGAAAAGCGGCGATCAGGTTGTGGGGCAGCTTTTTGATAAATCCTACGGTATCTGCGAACAGCACTTGTGTGCCGGCGGGCAGCCGTACCTTTCGCGTGATTGGATCCAACGTGGCGAATAGTTGATCCGCGACGTATGCCTTTGGCGGACCACTCCCGGATTGCCCGTTCCCGCCAGAGGTCTGCGGATACGAAAGGGCATTGAGCAAAGAGCTCTTGCCGACATTCGTGTAGCCGACCAGGGCTATGGTTTTCAGTTCTTTTCGTTTTCTCTGCCTGTAGTGCTGACGCCGGGCTGCTCGAACATCCTCCAACTCCAGGCGCAGGGTAGCGATTCGTGTTCGAATTTGACGGCGGTCGGTTTCCAGCTGAGTTTCTCCGGGACCCCGCAGACCTACTCCGATCGCACCGCCGGCCCGTCCCCCGGCCTGGCGAACGAGATGACGCCACATCCCCGTTAATCGGGGCTGCAGGTACTCGTACTGGGCCAGTTCCACCTGGATCTGCCCCTCTCGGGTATGGGCATGCTGAGCAAAGATATCCAGGATCAGTGCGGTGCGATCGAGCACCTTGATCCGCTCTCCGAAGGTTCTCTCAATGGTGCGCTGCTGTCCCGGGCTCAGCTCGTCGTCGAAGACTACGCTGTTGAGCCCGGAATTCAAGGAGAACTCCTGGCGAAGCTCCTCCAATTTCCCCTTGCCGATGTAGGTTACAGGGTTTGCTCGAGACAAGCGCTGTACGACTTTGCCCTCCACCTCGATGCCGGCGGTGCAGGCCAATTGGGCCAGCTCGTCCAGAGAATCCTCGGCACTCCAGAGCCGCTGTCCGTTATTTGTTTCCGCGGCTACGAGTACCGCCTTCTCCGCTGGTTTCAAGAGTTCTTCACGGACCGTATTAGGCATAGAGCTTGACTAGTTGAACGTAGTTGTACAGTTTCTGATAGTTGTGCACAAACAGCTGACCCATGTCCCGCTTCGAACGGTTGGCAATCTCTCTCCAGTTGAGGATCATCTGTGGGTTTGGCTTTTTATAGTCCTCGTACAGCTGTTTCAGCACTTTGCCGAGGGTGATCGTGCTCTGGCAGGAGCGAACCAGCATGCTCCGTGCTCCGTCGTTGATCTTTTTTAGGCTCTTCCGGGCCATGTACTGGGCTTGAGAGTTCTTGTCAGCCCGGGAAACCATACTCTGGAGCCGTCTGCCCTCTTCATTTTCATCGCTCAACATTGCATCGAAGCCGTCGATTTCTTTGCTCAAATCCTGAAGTTGGTGAAAGGAGTCGGACAGAAGCTTCGAGGGGTTGGTGTCCGTCCACTTCGCCGGAATGAGCAGCAGCTCCATCAGCTGCCGGAGATCGCTCTGGACGATATCTTTGAGAAAGGCGTGGAGGCAGTTGAGGGGTAGAGTCAGGGTGTACCCTCCTAGTCCTCTCTTGGCGAACAGATCGTTGGACTCTTCCGTGTAGTTGATGAGTCTGTTGTAGGAGCCGGTACCGAACAAGGATTTCAGAAGACCCTGAATCTTGCCGGTGCGCTGCTGCTTGGAGATTTTCTGCAGGGTTGTGTCGATTTGGTAACGGGTTCTCGACAGGAACTCATCGACGATGTTCTCCGAGTGCGATCTGAGTTTTGGTTTGTAAAAAGGATCGTCATCCACAAGCTGGACCAGCAATTCCAGCTCTCGGGTCCTGCGCAGTTTGCGTATGAGCGTCAACAGCTTCCGCCAGGCATCTTTGGGAACGATCTCAGCGTTCCTGTACACCCGGAGCATGTCCCAGAGTCCGTTCCAGTTCTCAGCAGGATCGAAAACGGGAAGGATTTCGAGGAACTCTTTCAGTTCTTCGCTTACGTACTCGGCATTCGTGCTTTCAAAACGGGGATTGTAAGACGGCTTGCCCTCGGGCAAGTGAGGGTCGAACTTTCGGAGGAAGTAGTGATAGTCGAAGTGGATCAGGTTCAACAGGATGGCGAGAGAGTGATAGGTTTCGTTGATCTCCCTGGTTCGATTGATATCAAAGCAGGCGAAGAAATCCTTCGTTTCGTTCTTGATTTCATTGACCAGGTGTGAATAATCCGCACTTTGGGCTCGTTTGAAGATCGACTCTTCGGACAGCCGTTCCTTGAGGGACAGCTGATCTTTGTTCAGTACGCTTTCGATAACGATGGTCTTTAACACCTTCGACGATTTGGCGTGTTTCAGTATTTTCTGCGCCGGAGCAAGGGTCATGTAAAACTCAATAAACACCTTGGCCAAACCCGGTTCAACCTTCCCGGTTTTTGTGTTGTAGTATTTGGCGCCGATCTTTCGCAGGGTCCTGGCGACCGATTTGAGCATGCGCTTTTTCTCTTTCTGGGGGTCTAAAGTCCCCATAAAGAGATCGGCTATATTCTTCATGAATCCAGTCTGGGATTGGGCAGAGCGATCTGAGCCATCGCCTCTCATGGCAATAGGGTAAAGAAATCCACATTCACTGTCAATTCTCTGGATGTTGCCCCGTTCCGGCGATTCCGCTATTATGATTTGCTATGAACCGGCGCCCGTTCCTCCTCATGTTCTTCCTGCTGTGTGTCGCTTTGCCCTCCTTCAGCCTCTGGAAGACGCTGAAGACCGAAGCTTTTACTGTTTTCTACCCGGAGGGGCGGGAGCAGCAGGCAGCGGAGATCCTGGAGGTGCTGGAGTATTACTGCGGCTACACCAAAGATCTGGTCGGTGGAAAAACCCGGAGAGTCGCGGTCGTGCTCGAAGACGTCGGTGTGGAGAGCAACGGCCTTACCGACGTGGCCTACCATCGAATCCTGCTGTTCCGCTCTCCTCCCTCTACCGGAGCGCTCGCCTTTCATCAGAACTGGTGGCGCCTGGTGGGGATTCATGAATACACCCATTGGCAGCATCTCAGTGCTCGTGAAGGATTGCCCGCCCTGTTCACAGCCCTGTTTGGAAACGCGATGGCTCCCGGAAACTATACCCCCTCCTGGCTCAAGGAAGGGATCAGCGTGGTTGCTGAATCGGGCATGTCCCCGTACGAAGGCAGGCTCAACGAGGGATTGTTCGACGCCTACGCCACGATCCTGGCTCAGACCGGGAGCCTTCCCTCGATCGTCCAGGCCACCTACAACCTGGATGTTTTTCCGGGCGGTGCCGGTCCGTATCTATTGGGAGGGGAGTTCGTAGAGTTCCTCCTTCGTAAGTACGGCAGGGAGCAGGTTGCCCGTTTTTTCATGCATTTCAGTGCCTCGGTTCTCTCCTATTTCTCCCCCGCGCTGCCCGCGGTGGGTCTGGACCGCAGTGCCCGCAAGATCTTCGGCGACTCGATCCGCAGGCTCTGGCTGGAGTGGCAGCTGGAGGTCATGAAGGTAAGCGTGTCTTTCAAGCGACCCACAAAAGCTCTCACCGACGACGGCTGGTGGCTCGACAGCCCCGTAGTCTGGAAGGGCAAGGTGTACTACCAAAGATCCTTTCCTGTGAAGCCGGCCCCTTATTCCACAAACTGGAAACACCAGCTGGTGCAATTCGATCCGGATAGCGGCAGGACCAAGGTGCTGTTTCGAAGTTCCGCCCCCTTCACCGGGCCCATGCGGGTCCGCTCCGGTGTACTGTACTACGCCGTACGGGAGATCGAGGGCGGCTACGACAATCACGTGTACGACCGTTTCGGATTCACTTCGGTCTTGTACAGCAGGGATCTGGAAACCCCCCGCAGCCGAAAGCTGTTGAAGGAACCGTTTCGCACCTTCGAGATCCTCGAGGACGGCATGATCCTGACCGCCAGAGACCGCAGGGACGCCTTCGGATCGGAGATTTGGCTGCACGACACGACTACGGGGTCCTCCGAGTTGGTGCTGGCAACCGATCTGCTGGTCGCCGATATCGCAGCCAAGCCCCAGAATCTTTTTATCAGCGCGCGGGCGGATTGGGACAATTTTCAGTTATACAGGCTCGATCTTCCCGGCTGGTCCGGCGGCGGGCAAGCTCTGTCCCGGGTGAATCCGGCGGACATCCGTCTGGAAAGGCTGCAGGATACTCCATTCCAGGAAGGAGAGCTCTGTGCCGCAGAGGATCGGGTCTTCTATTCCGCCAACTACCAAGGAAAGCGTACCCTCTACGAATACGAGCTGGGAACCGGTGCCGTGATGAGAGCGGTGAGCAGCGACTTCGCCCGGGCGCCGGCCTGGGATCAGGAGAAGCAGACTCTCTACTACATCGGACTGAACGCCGGGGGGGAGGACCTGTATCGGGAAAAGCGGTTGGAGAGCAAAATCGCCGTACCCATAGAAGCCGCCGGGCAGAGCGTGCCCACAACCACCGATCTGGCAATCCCCGAACAGGCGATCCGTCGCGGCGGCTACTGGGACAACCTGGCCAGCCTGGCGCCCCGCAGTCTCTTTCCCGTTTTTTCCCTGGATCCCTACAAGATGACCTATCAGGCCGGAGCCGGCATCGCCGGAGTGAGCGCCTTGGGGGATTTTAGCTACACCCTGCTTGGCTACTACGATTCCCTCGACATGCGACCGGAGCTGGAGGCTACCTTGCAGAGCAGCGTCCTCGCTCCGCTGACGGCAACTCTCTCCTTCTCAGTCTCAGACCTGTATGAGCTGTCGGCAACCCTGGAATGGCCCCTGTACCGTAGCCTGCGAAAGGGCTTGTCCCTTCTTGCTCTCGGCCTGGCCGGAAGCCTGGAGTGGGGACCGGCCGAAACCCAGGGTCTGACCCCGTTCACCGTGCTCGGATTTCAGGGGGCAAGTTCGTTCCTTGCCCTCCAGATCAGTTTCCCCTGGGCGCATATCGTGGACTGGGCCGGCTCTCGGACCCAATATGCCCTGATTCCGGGGCTCTATGCTTCGGTTGCCTTCCTTGGCGCCGAGTTTTCCCTGCAGGCTACGGGGCTGTACGACCTCCAGGGCCTTGCAAATTGGACCTTCCCGGCAGTACCAGGGTACCCGACGAATCTGGAGGCTGGCTGGGGGGGACTTGTTTTTAGCAGCCTATCCATTCCTCTGCTGCAGTTGCGGGGGGGATTGTGGAATCCAGGATTGTACTTCGGGGACATCTTCGTCGTCCCCTTCCTCAACCTGGCCTTCAATCAGGAAGGGGAGCTGCAGCTGGCCTACGGCGGCGCTTTTCATCTCGAGCTGAAAACTGGCGCCATAGACGAGGGTTTTCCCCTGGATCTGTATGCCGGATATGGTATGACCCTCGAAGGGCAGCCCTTCCTCCTGCTCGGCGTCGAACTCCCCGGCCTGTCCGGCGGATACATTCGCGAAGATCGTAGCGGTGGATTTCCACAGCCGGTGCCGAGGATCGACATTTAGTGGTACCCTTCGACACCGAGCTCCACGCCGAGGAGCTCGAAGCTCTGCTCCGCGATCAAGGTTTTCACAGGGTCGCTTTTCTATCCACCAATGGGCTTCCCCGGCGGCTGGCCGGGCACCCGCAGATCTCCGCCCTCGGACAGGGGACCTTCCTGCTCGCCGCTCTGTCTTGCTACCGCCGGGAGCAGGATGACGCATCCGCTCCCGGGGATCCCCACGCCTTGGTCGCCCCATTCGCCAGGAGGAACTACTACGGCGAGGCGGTTTCCCGCTTGAAAACCGTTGTGCGCACCCTCTGCACGGATCACGGTCTGAGCAAGCAAGCCCTAAGGATCTTCTGCAACTCCCGCCTTCCCGAAAAACCGTTGGCCCGCTTGAGTGGATTGGGTTCCTTCGGGAAGAATACTCTGATCCTGATTCCCGGGATGGGATCCTTGTTTGTCATCGCCGGGCTCTTTCTCCCCTTGCCGGTGGCCGGGGTCACCGACTCTGGCGGGCCGAACGTGAGTTTTGACCTTTGCGGCACCTGCCGGGCCTGTCAGGACGCTTGTCCTGTAGGCGCCCTTCCCGAAGCGGGCCGACTGGATGAGAAGCGCTGCCTCCAGGCATTGTGTACGGAGACCGTACCCTTCTCCGAGGCGTTCCGCCGCGCCTGGGGTTTCCGTTTCTACGGCTGTCAAAGTTGCCAGGAGGCCTGTCCCCACAACAGAGCCTTGAGCCTGGAAACCGAGACCAATCTCGGCGAACTGGGTCCCAGCCTATCCCTGAAGCGTCTACTCTCCCTTTCGTTGCCTGAGCTGAAGGAGGTTGTTCGAGGAACTGCCCTGGCCAGGTTCTGGATTCCGCCCAGGACCCTTCTTCGCAACGCCTTGATTGCAGCGGGAAACCACAGAGATCCGGTCCTCCTGCAGGCTGTGGTTAACCATCGTTCCAGTCGGGATCCGCTGGTGGCGAAGGCAGCCGATTGGGCGGTGAAGCGCATAGAGTGCGGCCATGATTGACTGGCGCAGGAATCTGTTCATGCTCTGGATCTGTCAGGTTCTGTCCCTGATGGGATTCAGCTTCGCGTTGCCCTTTACTCCCCTGTATATCCAGGAGATGGGAATCACCGATCCCGAGGCGCTTCGGCTGTGGAGCGGTCTGATCATGGCCGGATCCGGCGTGACCATGGCTATCATGATGCCGATTTGGGGTTTTCTTTCCGACCGCTGGGGACGAAAACCCATGACCTTGAGGGCCAACCTGGGCGGAGCCGTTGTCTTATTTGCCATGGGTCTGGTTCGTACCCCCGAGTTGTTGCTGGTCCTGAGGATGGTTCAAGGGGCCTTTACCGGAACGGTGATCGCCAATCTGACTCTGGTCGTATCAAACACACCGGAGAAGCGCATCGGCTTTGCCATCGGTATCATGAACTCCGCCGTGTTCGCAGGCAATGCGATCGGACCTCTCGTGGGGGGATATGTCGCCGATCTGTTCGGCTTCCGCATAGCTTTCTTCCTCTCCTCTATCACCCTGTTTCTCGCCTTCTTTATCGCCCTGTTTTGGGTCAAGGAGGATTTCTCTCCCCAGGCGGCTCCGGGACCACCCCGCATATTCAGAGATATGGCGCACTTGATTCGGGAGAACCGAATCCTCCCCTTCGTTGCGCTGTTCGCCCTGTTCGCCTTGGCCCGCTTCTCTCCCCGACCGATGTATCCGCTGTTGGTCAAGGAGATCGCCGCCGCAGGCTTGGGCGTTGCCACCCAGGCGGGGCTGATCAGCGCCACCGCCGGAATCGCTGCGGTGTTGGCGGGCATTGCGGTAGGACGACTGGCGGACCGGGGAAAGCCCTTTGTCATCGGCATGTTTTGCTCCGTTCTGGCCGGGGTGTTACTTCTTCCTCAGGGGTTCATGCCCACCGTCTGGAGCCTCATTCCCCTTGTCTTTTTCGCTGATTTTTTCTCCGCCGGGATCGACCCGATTATGAACATCCTTCTGTCGAGAAAGGTGCCCGTGGAGAGACGGGGAACAGCCTTCGGCCTCTCGGGAAGCGCCCGTGCGGTCGGTTGGTCTTTGGGAGCGATGCTTGGAGGTATCCTGGCAGCCTATCTGGATTTCAAGGCGGTGTTCATCAACGCCGCTGTCCTGTTTCTGATTGTTGCCTTTCTGCTGTCCCGCCTGCACCGACGGTCCGGCGCATCCGGTCCTGATACAGATCGCCGGTAGGGCTTTAGAGTTTCACATCCACTCCGAGTACGATCTCCAGCCCGGTGAAGTCCAATCGGGCGTTTTTCAGGATAGCGGGAAGCGGTTCGTTGTCCAGGGGGGTTCCTGGGGGCTCTTCGTCGTAGGCGTCGTAGCTGCCAGAGAGCTTCAGGTCGGCTCCGCCGATGTAGTAGTTGGCTCCCACAGAGATGCCGATCTGTCCCTTGATGTAGTAGGTGGCGCTGCCGCCGAAGACAAACCCCCAGCCCCAGCGGCCTGCGGAGCTGACAGTCGAGGTTACCGCCTCGTAGGTGACGCCGCTGGTGGCGGTAGCCAGATAACGGTCCAGGCTGCCGGTCATCAAGGGGGGATCGATGTTGTAGCAACCGAACAGGCCGCCGCTTACTTGGAGCTCCAGGTCTCGGATCGGTAGAAAAACCTTAGCAACGGCGGAGCCCAACACGGAGAAAAACGGACCCACCAGTGGATCGGTCATGTCGATCGGGTTGTCATCGCTGTCTTTGATCCCCATGCCTCGAATGTTGTACAGGGAGACAGAGCCCCCCACTCCGAGGTAGCGACCGAAGCTGAGGTCTATGTTCCGCAAAGACAGGGGCGGTACCGGATGGGAGAACCAGCCGTTTCTGGGCAGGAGGTAGGAAAAGCTCACACCCACGGTGTGGCCGGCCAGGACCGCGAACATCAGGAAACACAGTAAAAGGATTACAAATCGGAACGATCGACTCATGGCATCCTCCCCACCAATACTATAGTCTGTCTTGCAGAGAAAAAGCAAAACCCTGCCGGCACAACATTGACGCAACGGCAGCCGGTACACCGACTGTCGGCCTTGACAGGGCTGCGGCAAATCCTTAAAAGTTTCACATCATGTCGAATCAGATCCCGTTCATTTGGGAGACTCACGGGATCCATGTAGGTACGGGCAAGGATCACGTGAAACACGGTATCGACAATATCGAAAGTGTAGTCGATCGAGCCGTGGATAGGAGTTTTCCATCCCTGTCCTTCGTGATTCATTCCCCCAGGTTGACTTCCTTCCGCTACCAGAGTGAACGGGATACGGAGGTCAAGTTCATCCGCGGGGATGCGGCTTTTTTCAACTATGCCGCCACTATGGAGGCTCTGAAGCAGCGATACAGGAATCGGATACAGCTGCGCTACGGGATCGAGCTGGAGTGGATGGGCCCTGAGCTGGGCTTGCAGTGGAACCGGTCCAAGCTGTTTCAAGCCTACGGTGTCGATTTCGTCATCGGGTCTGTGCACTTTTCCTACCAGGGCATCCCCTACGATGGGTCGAGACAGGATACCGAACGTTTGATCGAATTGCGGGGAGGTCTGGAGCCTTTCTGGGCGGGCTACCTGGATGAGATGATCGAAATGATCGACACCTCCTGGGAGATGATCCAAGTGGTAGGGCATCTGGATCTTCCCAAGCTCTACGCTCCGCTGCCGGAAGCCATGAAGGATGTGGAGCATTCCTCCCACTTCCTGGCCCGACGGATGCGCACCCTGCTGGAGATGATCAGCGATCTGAATCTGGCCCTGGATGTCAATCTGTCGGGCTTGAGAAAGGGTTGCGGACTGTATCCCGATATGGAGTTCCTCAAGCGGGCAAAATGCTTGCAAATTCCCATCGCCATCGGCAGTGATTCCCATCAAAGTGATGAGATCGGTCGGGACTATGCGCAGGGCATTGAACTGGCTCGATCGGCAGGGTATCGTCACTACGTGACCTTCTCCCGGGGCATTACGGAGAAAAGGCCCCTCTTTGCAGAGGAGGACGGTCATTTCAAGATCCTCAATCTCGGGGTGGAGATTCTGAAATTGCGCTTCGAGCCCCGCCTGCGGCAGAAGACACCCCGGTTTTCCTTAGGCGGTTCCTTTCGGGGCCTGCTGAAGGTGTTTGACGGCTCCGTGTCGTTGGGGGAATACGACGCGATCCGAGTGCGACGGGATGATCGCTCCATAACTTTGAGTGACAGCTCCGAGGCGGCGTATTCGGATGCAGCCGGAAGAGGTGACCTGACCTGCCTGTACTCTCATCACACCGATACTCCGGGAACTCTGTCGATCCTGTTCAACACCCTGGCCTCGGAAGCAATCAACGTGGAGACCACCCAACTGTACTCCCTGTCCGACGGCACCGCTACGGCTTATCTCACCGTCGGCGGACCGGAGAAGCGCATCCGGGAGGCCGTGGACTTCGTTATGGGCACCGCCTCCGACCGCTTCTTTGCCATCGAGACTGACGCCCAGATAGAGCTTCCCCCGCTGAAAGCCGCGCCGGCCTACCTGCTCGAGGTGGATGGGGTCAGCCTGCCCATACCGATCTCCGGTCATATGGTGCTTACTGTCCACAGCAACCGTCCGGGGGTCCTGCTGATTCTTCTCTCCGCTCTGGCCTCGCGCAAGGTCAATGTTCTCGATCTGCAGCTGGGAAGCAGGGGCGAGAGAGGTTTTGCCGTCCTGGGGATCGAGGGGGATGAGCGGGAGGTCGCTGTCGTGTTGACCGAGCTGGGGCCCCAGTTCTACGAGGCCAGCCAGATCGTGCTGAGAGGATCTCTGTAGCAAAGGGAGAAGTCAGGATTCCGGATTCCGCATGCAGAAGCGCAGGCCGGAGAGGACGTGCCAGGCGATCCCCAGAGAGTGTGGAGATATGCGGGCGCCCTCCGGATCCGAGTAGATCTCGAAGGCGTGGTCGATCCCCTGTCGCTGCAACAGGGCCTCAAAGCGCCGGCAGGGTCCGGCAAAGCCGAACTCATCCGATTCCTCACAGTTGAACAGGAGCCGCACACCCTGAAATGCTTCAGGATGAGATTCGACCAGGGGGCCGAGATCGGAACGGGCCCAATTGTTCCGGGCGGAAGAGTCCATCTCTACGACACGTCCCTTCTCATCCCGCTTCAGGGTGGGCACCAGGCGCCGATCGTCGGAATACACCAGATCGCAGGTGTCCAGGATGTCTTCCAGCTCCAACCGTCCCATTTTCTCGGCTTTGGCGTCACTGAAGAGGATCCGGTTGAACGGAACAACCAACCGCACGTCGAGGAGGTCGAGGCAGCTGATGCTGGGGCTCAAGGCGACGACCGCCTCGAACAGATCTGGATACAGGATCCCCCCCAGAAGAGCCCCGTAGCCTCCCATGGATGCCCCCATCAGGGCGCGCCCGTTTTTTTCGAAAATAGTGTGGTAGTGACCCTCCACGTACTGCACCACGTCCTCAAATATGTAGGTACTATATTTCCCGGTAAAGGGTGAATCCGTGTACAGACTTCCCTTGCCGCCTACTTTTCCGTTTAGTCCTTTGGCACTGAATTTGTTCGGCAGATGCAGGCTGCCGTCGGGCTGGACCAGGATAAAGGGAGGAAGCTCGCCGCGGAGGATCAACTCGTCCAGGTCTTCGAAGGTAAGCAAGCTGGAGAGGACCTTTCTGAAAAATATTCGCAGTAGGATGTGGTATTTTTTCCGTATATCTTTCCGCGAGCCGACGATCGAGTTGCTGCTGTCCGCGCCGTATCCGTGAAGGAGATACACGACGGGATAGCGTCCGTCGGGGGACTCGAAGTAGCCCGGAGGCAGATAGATGCGGATCCCTCGCTCCACCGGGCTTCCCAGGGGATTGCCCTTCAGGCTCTCTCCGCTGAATCTGTCGATCCGGTAGCGATCTTCTTTTCTGTTCATGGAGCTTCTCCCCCTTCTACCAAGCAATAACCCCGGTTAGAATCAACAGGAACCAGGCAAAGGCGAAGCGAAGCGGTTAAGATCATCAGCAGCCGGAAGGGGATGTAGGAGAGGCTCATGCCTCGCAGAACAAAACCGGCCCCGATTCCCCCAACCCGGGCCGTATCGTAGAGAATCGGGAAGACAAACTGAATGATCTTTTCCGTCGTGGTGATTCGGCGGCTGTAGTACTTCCCGAGCACGATCAAGCAGACGGTGATGCTGAAAAAGATCATACCCAGGATGCCCCGTTCCACGGCAGGGGGGAATGTCGGGTTTGAGTCTTCATGGCGTCACTATAGAGTAGCCTGCACTCTTTGCACAGCCTGTCGAAAGGTGTTACTGTAGGGTGCAATGAAGACCTACGAGCAGATCAACGCCAAGATCGAGACGGGAAAAGCGGTGGTTTGCACCGCCGATGAAATCATCGACTACGTGGAACGCAAGGGATTGGCGGCAGCGGCGGAGGAGGTGGATGTGGTTACAACGGCCACCTTCGGTCCGATGTGCTCCTCCGGCTGTTTTCTCAACTTCGGACACAGCACTCCGAAGATACGCATCACTGAAGCCTGGATCGATGACGTGTCGGTGTACTGCGGTATCGCCGCTGTGGATGTATTTCTCGGCGCCACCCAGCTGCGTCAGGGGGATCCGGCCAACCTCTACTATCCGGGAGAGTTCCGCTACGGCGGAGGGCACGTTATCGAGAAGCTGGTGGCAGGGGAAAAAGTGCAGCTTTTCGGTCTCTCCTACGGAACCGATGATTATCCCCGCAAAGAGATCCGAACCTGGTTCACGATCCACGATCTAAACCAAGCCATCATGGTCAATCCCCGAAACTGCTACCAGAACTACAATGTGGCCATCAACTGCTCCGATCGCCCGGTGTACACCTATCTCGGACTGCTCAAACCGAACATGCAGAACCTGACCTACTGTTCTGCCGGACAACTGTCGCCGCTGCTCAACGATCCCCTGTACGAAACCATAGGGATCGGTACCAAGGTTTGGCTGGCCGGTGCTCAGGGCCACGTGTATTCAGAAGGTACCCAGCACAGCCCTACTGCTGAGCGGGGGGCGGGCGATGTGCCGACCGAGGGCGCCGGCACACTCGCACTGACGGGAAACATGAAGGAGATGAAACCTGAGTTTGTCCGCGGTGTCAGTTTGATCGGCTATGGTGTTTCCCTGGCTATTGGGGTAGGCATCCCCATACCGATCCTGACACCTGAGATCCTCAAACGTACAACGGTCCGGGATCGGGATATCTTGGCGCCGGTCATCGACTACTCCCATGATTATCCCAAGAAGACCGGCAAGGTGATTTGCCAATTAAGTTACGCCGAGCTGAAAACCGGGGAGGTTACGATCAAAGGAAAAACGATCAAGGCCGGTTCGATGTCCTCCTACTCCAAGGCCCTCGAAATCGCTCATCTGCTCAAGGATGAAATAAAACGGGGAGATTTCCTCCTCTCCCAACCGCTGCAGAGCCTGCCCCGAAAACAGGGCATGCTGGGATTGAAAATTATCGATCAGAACAACAGGGAGGTGAGGCGATGATCACCAAGAAGCTCATGCTCTACTTTCCCAAGAGCGAAACCGAGAAGCCCATCGTCTATCACCTGGTCAAAGATTACAACCTGGTGATAAACATCTTCCGTGCCAAGGTCACCCCGGAAGAGGACGGATACCTGGTCCTCGATGTTACGGGAACGGATGAAGACATTCGCCGCGGTATGGAGTTTGTAAAGACCTTCAATGTGCAGGTCGACGAGTCTCACAAGGGTGTGCGCTGGGATGAGGCAACCTGCACCGGCTGCGGTAACTGCACCTCCCACTGCCCGACGGCAGCCTTGCACATCCCGGATCGGGCCACGATGAAGATAATCTACGACAGCGTTCTCTGTGTTGAGTGCCTGAGCTGTATTTCCAACTGTCCTTACGGAGCCTGTTCTTCGATATTCTGACGCCGCGTTTAGGTTTCCGACTCTTCGGGTGCCGCTTCGATCACAACGGGTTTGCTCCAGGCGCCCGGTCCGGTTGTCTTGATGGCCCGGATACGGTACATCGTCGATCGGTCAGGATCAGGGTTGGGATCGGTTATATTGGGTTCGAGGGCGTTTTTCTCCACATACGTCCACTTGCCCGTCGTGGGGATCCGCTTGATCACTTCGTAGTGTCGAAGATCCCGCACCCAGTTCCAACGCAGGTTGACGGCATTGCCCGTGTGTTCGGCCTGAATGTCTTCGATCTTCTCGGGTATCTCGCTTTCCTTCGACTTCTGGATCTCCTCGATCTCGGCTTTTCTCTTCTCAGCCAGCTCGTTGATTCTTTCGGCGAAATCAGGATAGTGCTGGATGACTCTTTCGAAATTGTCCTTCTCGAGTCGGTACAGATCGCAGTACTCCCGGGCCCGGATCGTCGCGGTGCGGGGCATCGAGAGCAGCAGGGCGATCTCGCCGAAGAACTGTCCCGCGGTGAGGGTGGCGTACGCGGTCTGCTCGTCCGCGGAAAGCACGTCCACGCTCCCCTGGCTGATAAAGTACATCTCGAAGCCTACCTCCCCCGCCGTGACGATCATGTCTCCCGGCGTGAATACAACGGGATTGAGGTTCAAAACGATCTCCCGGATCAAGTCCTCACTGGCTGTTTGAAACAGGGGAACCTTCTCGATGATCCCCCTGTTGATCTGAAGAGCCACCGTGGTTTTCAGAGCGATGGGCAGATCCTGTAAAACGGCGGATTCGTCATACCCGCGACGGCTCTCCCAGAGATAGCTGTAGTAGTCGTTGATCTTGCGCTGGAGGGGGTGGGGGATATTCCGGTAGTTGAGAAAGGCGTTTATCTTGTCGAGCCTGCCTTTGTACTGGGACTTGGCGATATCGATATTGGCGATCAGGTTGGCGATATTACCGATGATCATACCGTACATACCCGCGCCCAGCAGCTCGATGAAAATCACGAATACGGTTTGAAATTCCCCCTGCGGGGTGATGTCTCCGTACCCGATGGTGGTCAGGGTGGTGATGGTCCAGTAGAACGCCCGGATATAGAGCGGTACCGAAGCGAGCCCTTGAGGATTTCCCGATATCAGGATCCAGCCGCAGGAGACGAGGTGAGCGACCAGCAGGATCCAAAAGACCAGAAGGACGAGGCGCAGGATCGCCGGATTAACCCGGGCGCCGCCGATGCGGTAGAGGGTCGTTCCCGAATGGATCAGCTTGAGAAGCGGGTTGAGACTGAGCAGGAAAAGCAGGGTGGCTGCAGATGGGACGAAATATTTAAGGGCAAGCCCTATGGGCAGGGCGGCCAGCAGGTCAAGCCAGAACCAGCCCTTAAGGTACCTGAGGGCAACGGCGCTGCGTTTGACGACCGTTTTCCCGAGACGATAGAACCCCGTGTTGAAATGAACCAGGATATCCGCAACGAACACACCCAGGATGATCCGGACAGCAGCGGCCACCAAGGTGGAGGAGAGGTCAAAAACCATCGAGAGAGGGATTTCGATGACAGCGAACACCGTAACCGCCAATACAAGGGAATCCCACGAGGTTCTGAGCTTGTTTTCCGAATGAAACATGGTACAGAATTTATATCGGAATCTTCTACCGCAATCGAAAGGAAGATTCCGATGTCCTTAGCGTAATGTCGGAATCTTCAAGCGTAATATCGATACGATTGGGCATGAAATCAAGCATTCCTTCTGCGTGCTGACGGATGGGGCATTTTGGCTAATCATTTGACAAAATGATATACATCCTGTCAAATGATTTGACAGAATGTATGTTTCGTTATAGAATGATACTCCTATGAGCTTTCAAGACCTTCTTGAACTGGATCGTTTAGCTCGGCAGGACAGCAAGGGTTATACAAGCCAACGATACTTATACTCCCGCCTTGCATCCAGACCGGGCCGTCATTTTGTGGGGATTGTCGGGCCTCGAGGTGTCGGCAAAACTGTTCTTCTCAAACAACTCGCTTCCGAATCGAGTCAATCCTTCTACTTGTCTCTCGATACGTTGGAAGATTCGGAGGGCGGAGATCTCTTTGAGATCGCTAAAAGGCTTGTTGAACGCTACGGTGTAAAACTACTGCTGGTCGACGAGATCCACTTCGATAGAAAGTTCCATCAGAAACTGAAAGCGATTTACGATTTCCTGGATCTGCGGATCGTCTTCACCAGCTCGGTAGCCCTGGCTCTGTTTGAATCGGCCTATGATCTGTCGAGACGGGTACAGCTTGAAACTCTTTATCCATTTTCGTTTCGGGAATATGTGTATTTCAAGACCGAGAAAGAGCTACCCAGGTTATCTCTCCACAGAATCGCGTCTGAATCAGAATTTGGAGAATATTTGCGATACGAGGATCTCTTCGAGGACTATATCAGAGGAGGATTGATGCCCTTTTCTCTGGAAGAGCCCGATGTGCTTCCCGTGCTAGCCAACATAATCCAGACTGTTATCCAGAGGGATATACCGGAAATCGCTCAACTACGAACCGATGAAGTGGCCTCTCTCGGAAAAGTGTTGAACTTTGTGGGTCGTTCCGCTGTGGATGGAGTAAATTACTCTTCCGTCTCCCGAAATGTTGGTATTACCAAGTACAAGGCAGAACAATACATCCGTCTTCTGGAGAAAGCTTTTCTGCTGAATCCCGTGTTTCCTGCGGGTACGAATGTCCTGAGAGAGCCTAAGGTGTTGATGTATCCTCCTGTTCGGCTGCTCTATCGGGATTACCCGGACGTTCTTGGCGGGTTGTGCGAGGATTTTTTCACTCTCATGTTGCGGATCCAAGGGGCGGAGTTCAATTATCTGAAAAGTACAAGGGGTAGCAAGATACCGGATTTTCTTATTCGAGACCGGGAAGGATCGATCGTCGTTGAAATTGGCGGGAGAGGGAAGGGGCATGAGCAGTTCAAAGGCATCTCAGAAAAGAAACGACTCATCCTCACCCATTCGGATCGTATCGACAAGATGCGAAAACCTCTTGTCTTGGCCGGGTTCCTCTGACTCTGCCGCACCAGATGCTATGAGACACTACCAGCGTTTCGTCCACCGCGGCGCCAACTTCCGTATTTGCTCGACCCATCCGAAGGTCATCCGCGGGGAGATCCGCAGGCAGCGGATTACCCTGGAAAGCTACATACACAGACACCCCGATTTTGCCACCGCCCTGGAACCGCTTGGGCTGTTGCCTGGAGCGCCGGAAGTTGCCCGGCGCATGCAGGCCGCCTCCGCAGCGACCGGGGTGGGACCCATGGCTGCGGTGGCCGGAACCATGGCCCAACTGGCCGTCGAAGCGGCCAGGGCGGCGGGAGCCGGGGAAGCGATCGTGGAAAACGGCGGTGACATATTTCTGATTTCCCCCGAAGTTGTTACCGTGGCACTGTACGCGGGGAACAATCCTCTCTCAGGGAAGCTGGCCTTTCGCTTCCTCCCGGAGCAGATGCCCCTGGCGATCTGCTCCTCTTCCGGTTTGATGGGCCACTCCCTGAGCTTCGGGGATTGCGACCTGGTCACTGTCGTTGCCCCAGACGCCGCCCTGGCCGATGCCGCCGCGACCCTGGCCTGCAATCTGGTGAACAGCGCCGAGGACATCCCTCGAGTGCTCGAGCGCATCACTGTACTCTCCGGGATCTCTGGAGTATTGATCATCAAGGCGGACAAGGTGGGGATGGCCGGAGATCTTCCAGAGTTGATTCGCCACAGCGATCCAAACTTTTCCGGCAAGATTACTGCAGATGCCCGCAGCGGCGGACTCCCCTCCAATCACGTTTTTGTAACAGGAGAGCATAGTTCTTTCCGTTCTGTAATTAAAAAAACGGGTTGCCGAAAGCGGGGGAAAAAGCCGCCTCAATAAT
>Ga0307379_10001720_pt1 | contig 33839 bp, 28 predicted proteins | sample UN2MG_FD_202237 | JGI IMG/M metagenome (GOLD analysis project Ga0307379, IMG submission 202237) | Soil microbial communities from Risofladan, Vaasa, Finland - UN-2 | ecosystem: Environmental > Terrestrial > Soil > Coastal area > Acid sulfate soil | place: Finland: Risofladan, Vaasa | collected...
GGCGTTCGGCGGGGTAGTCCGCGTACGACTCCTTGAAGACGCCCGAGTGCAGCAGGACCGCAGCGGCGCGCGCGCCGGTGTCGGCATCGGTGATGGTGGTGCGAACCCAGGACGACTCGGTGCGGCGGCTCTGCCCGAGACCGACCACCTCGCGCTCGAGGACGTAGTTCTGGCCGACGAACAGCGGTCCGTCGATCAACCGGATCTCGAGGTCGAGGAAGAGACCGACTGACGGTCCTCGCACCGGAAACTCGGTGCCGACCTTCTGCGCGAGGACGCTGATCATCTCCAGCGGCAGGATCGCCCGGCCCCACGGGTTGTCGTTGCTGGCGTACCAGGGCGTCGACTCGGTGATGCCGTCGAGCTTCTGACGGAGCGAGAACGGGTAGAGCTCACCGTTCGGGGTGTCGAGGTCGACCGACACGGTGACCGGGGCCGAGCTCCGCTGGCCGACGCGCATCTGGTCGAAGATGAACAGGTCACCGGGATCGTTGCTGCGCGCGAGACGTGCGTCGAGTTCGGTCTCGTCGTCCGCACCGATCGACGCCGTTCCGGTCAGGACGGGGGTGCCATCGGTCTTCACCGCGTCGATTCGCCCTGAGGCCGAGGTGGTAGCCGTGAGTGATGCCGTGACGTCTTCGCCCTCGATCACCATGGTCTTGAAGTGAGCGCTGATGCAGCCCGACTCGAACCAGGCCTGCCCCCATTGCTCGAAGGCAAGGGGGTCGAATTGCGAGAAGTGGGTGGGCCCTTCGATCGGCGCACCGGCGAGCCCCAGATCGTCGGCGATGGCGCCGTCGTGGACCGAGGCGTGCCCGCCGTAGCTCTGGTCGGCCAGCATCTGTCTGGGCTGGCGCGGCGGTCCTGTCAGCGTGATCGGAGTGTCGAACACCGTGCGGCTCCCGCGTCGTCGTAGGGGCGGCGAACCTAGCTCGACGGGTGGTTCGTCGCTTCCGGCAACACACCTTTCGTGTAGGTCGCGTACCATCAGTCACCCGCCCCACCCGGAGGATCGTCGTGAAGGAACTCATCTACCACCGCCTGCTGCTGCCAGCCATCGACACGTATGCGTCGAAGGTCGGATTCCACGACCAGGGCAAGGAGCGAACCTTCGAGCAACACGGCGACCGGCTGTTCCGGCTGTGTCATGCGCTCAAGCACCAGCTCGGGGTCGAGTCGGGTGACCGGTTCGCCGTGATGGCCACCAACAGCCACGAGTACCTCGAGCTCTATCACGCCGCGTTTCTCGGCGCAGGCATCATCAACCCGTTGAACCTGCGCCTCGCCGGCAAGGAGCTCGACTACATCGTCCGCGACTCGGGGACCGAGGTCGTGTTCGTCGATGCGTTCTTCGCCCAGATGTTCGCTGACGCCATGGAGGCCTCGGACGAGCCCAGCCCGATCCGTCACATGGTCCTGATCGGCGAGGGCGACGTGCCCCACGACATCACCTACGACGACCTCATCGCGACCGGAGATCCCGTCGTGCCACCCGAGCCCGAGGAGAACGACGCAGCGCTGCTGATGTACACCGGAGGAACGACCGGCCTGCCGAAGGGCGTGCTCCTCGAGCACCGGGCCGAGATGCTGAACCTCTACCACGTCGGCACGATCATCGACTTCGACCCCGAGTCGGTGTACCTGCACCAGACGCCCATGTTCCACGCTGCTTCGATGGGCGGCATCATGGGGACGCCGGCATCGGGCGGCAAGACGGTCTTCATGCCGTTGTTCGATCCCGCCGCTGCGATGGGCCTGATCGAGCAGCAGAAGGTCACCCAGACCGTCATGGTGCCGACCATGATCGGGATGATGCTCAACCACCCGGAGTTCAAGCCCGAACGGCTCTCGTCGCTCGAGCTGTTGACCTATGGCGCGTCACCCATGCCGTCGGCGATCCTCGACAGATTGCTCGACCTCTACCCCGATCTCGACCTGTCCCAGGGGTACGGCATGACCGAGTGTTCGGCCGTGCTGACGTTCCTCGACGGCCGGGACCACAAGAAGGGCGGACCTCGGCTCCGCTCGGCGGGGAAGCCCGTGCCAGGAGTGGTGCTGAGCATTCAGGACGCGGACGGCAACCGTGTCCCCCGCGGCGAGACCGGCGAGGTCTGTGCCAAAGCGGGCAACTTCATGCGTGAGTACTGGAACAAGCCCGATGCGACCGCCGAGGTGTTCGAGGATGGCTGGTACCACTCCGGTGACGCCGGCTACCTCGACGACGGGGGGTACCTCTTCCTGGTCGATCGGGTGAAGGACATGATCGTCACCGGCGGCGAGAACGTCTATTCGGCCGAGGTCGAGAACGCAGTCGCGAAGCACCCGGCCGTCGAGCAGGTGGCCATCATCGGCATCCCCAACGAGACCTGGGGCGAACAGGTCCACGCCATCGTGGTGGTCAAGGACGGCGCTGAGGTCACCGAGATCGAGATCATCGAGATCGCCCGTGAGCACATCGCCGGCTACAAGGTGCCCAAGTCGGTCGAGTTCCGTACCGAGCCGCTGCCCCTCTCAGGCGCCATGAAGGTGTTGAAGAAGGACCTGCGGGCCCCCTACTGGGAAGGCCACGAAAAGGGCATCGGCTGATTCAGCCGACAACCGCCGGATCCTTGTTGTTCTCCGGCCAATAGTTGCCGGGAGAACAACGAAGATCGGCGTTGGGGGGCCAGGCGTGGCCGCTTTCAGAGGCCGGCGGCGATGGTGGCGTCGATGGTGTCCTGGCTGATGCCGCAGTCGAGGCCGGTCTGGATGACCAGTTTCAGCGAGTCGTTCTCGCGGTCGTCCTCGGTGATGGCCTGTGCCAGTCCGCCGGTGAGCAGCGACGTCTCGTCGGTCCGCTGGAGCAGGGTCTCGGTGGTGCAGACCACCATCTGAGGATCGGCGCCCTGGGCGACCAGCTTGTCGAAGAGCAGCGGTGCCACCGTTCCCTCGGTGGGGGCCTCGGTGCCGAACGTCGATGGGTCGACCGCGCCTCCTCCGGAGGCTTCGGTCGTGGTCGTCGTGGGCGGTTCGACCTCGGTGTACGCGAAGTCCTGCGCGGAGGCGGTGGACGTCTCGGCGCTCGACAGCATGCCGATGATCGCTCCGGCGAAGAGGATCGCACCGACCACGGCGCCGACGAGGTGCTTGGTGCGCGAACCCTCGTTGTCGGGCGAGGCGGCCGCTTCTTCCTCGGTCAGGTGGATCTGGCCGGCCAGAAGGTGGCGGCGGTCAGCCCAGACGAGGACCGGTGGCATCACGACCAGCGCGGCCAGCAGGGCCACGGCAACGTTGACCGTCACGATGATCCCGAAGTCGCGGAGCAGCGGGAGTGCCGAGCCGATGAGCACCGCGAATCCGCCGATGGTCGTCGCAGCCGACGTGAAGAAGGCTCGGCCGGTGCGGGCCGCCGCCTGGTTGGACGCTTCCGGGGCCGAGAGCCCGCGTTCTCGCTCCTCGACGTAGCGGGCGACGATCAGGACGCTGAACTCGGTACAGGTCGCGACCACCAGCGGCCCGCTCACCGTCGTGAGCGGGCTGAGGCTCACTCCGAGCACGGCGATCAGCGACGACGATGCACCGACGGCGAGGCCGACGGGCAGCAGGCTCAGGCCCGTACGCGTGAGGCTGCGGTACCGGACAGTGATCCAGAGCCCGACGATCGCGAGTCCGAGATAGGTGAGCAGCGCCCGGTTGGCGCTCAGGTTCTCGAGCAGGCTCACGCCGACGATCGCGAGCCCGGCCGGAACGGCCCGGATCGGGGGCTGGTCGTCTTGGAGATCGACGCGGAGGGGAGAATCCGCGGGGACCTCGATCGCGGCGATGCGGGCTTCGAGATCGGTTTCGAGCACCTCGACCAACTCGGCTCGCTCGTCGAGTGACCCCGACAGACGCAGGTTGATCTGCGTCGCCGTGCGGTCGGGCGCGATCAGCACCTTCTGGAGGTCTGGTGGAAGGAGTGTCGCGGCCTTTCGGATGTCGGCCTCGGTCGGTGCAACCTGGGTCGCGCCAGGGATCTCGGTGATCTTGGCGACGGTGTTCACCATGCTCGACGTCGTCGCGATGTTGGGCAGGTCGGCGGCGAAGAGGTTGAACTCGTGGATGGCGTCATTGAGGTCGGCATCGAGCACGTCGTTGGCCTCGATCAGGATCCCGAGCGTGCTCGAGAACCCGGTCTCGTCCTCGAGGGTGTTGAGATCGGTGACGACCTGGGAGTCCTGGTTGACCCACTGGATCGGGTCGGACTGGATCTCGAAGCTGCCCTCGAGGGCGATGCCGGCGACGAACAGCAGGGCCGAGCCGATGATGAGGGGCAGCGCGGCCTTGGGGCTCAGCGACCCGAGCTTCACGACGATGCGTTCTACCCGGCTCTCCTCACGGACGGCGGTGCGGCCTTTGTACTCGCGGATGCCGAGCGTCGATGCGGTGAGCACGACGCCGGTGAACAGCAGGACTCCGACGCCGACCATCAGGAGCACACCGAAGTCCCGGATCATCGGGACCCGCGACACCTGCATCGCGGTGAACGCGAGGATTGCCGAGATCGTCGCGACCGACAGCGGGGGGACCAGCGCCGCGAGCGTCGTGGCGATCGGGTGCTCCTCGCGTGCCATCACGACCTCTTCCTCGATCCGGTTGTGGATCTGGATGGCGAAGTCGATTCCGACGCCGATCAGGATCGGGAGACCCGAGATGGTCACGAGCGAGAGGTCGAGCCCGATGATGCCGACGAGGCTGAACGCCCAGATCACTCCGACGAGCACGGCGGCGAGCGGCAGGAGCCGCCAGCGCACCTTGAACATGAAGATCAGCACGAAGGCCATCACGACCATGGCCGACGCTCCGAGGGCGAGCATGCCGCCCTGGAGGTAGTCGTTGATCTCGCCGAGGAACACGGGCGAACCGGTGGTGATCACCGTGAAGCCGTCGAGCTCGGCGGTCTCCATGACGGCGACGACGCTGTCGGTACCAGCCGACAGGGTGTCGAGATCGGCGTTCGGCTCGAGGAGGATGCCGCCGACCGCGACGTTGTTCTGCGGGTAGGTCGACTTCAGGGAAGGTCGGATGACCTGTTCCTCGACGGGCGGTGCCACCGGGTTGCCCTCGTCGTCGAAGGTGTACCCGACGTTGCCGAACAGCAGGAACTGGATCCAGTCAGGACTCTCGAAGTTCCGTTCGTCGGGCGGGATCGCGCTCAACCGTGCGAGGCTCATGTCGAGGTCGGCTTGGCGGAGCGCCTGCGATTCGGTGTCCGGGTCGTTCTCGATGGCGCTGGCGAGGGCGCCGGTCCCGACCTCGTTGACCAGCGTCTCGGTGTAGCCGAGCGTGGTGAGCGGGGCGACGACCGAATAGGTGCTGTCGATCGCCCGCAGCTCGGATTCGAGCCGGGCGAGCTCGGCCTGGTTGGCCTCGGTGAACAACGAGCGGACGTCGGTTCCTTCATCGGCCTCGAACAGCAGGATCAGCGTCTCACCGCCGAACGCGTCCTGGTACTCGACGTTGTCGATCGCGGCACGCGAATCGGGCTCGAGGTAACTGTCCTGACCGGTGGCGAACTCGAGACTCCCGAGCTGGCTCCCGAGGGCAACGGTGATGATCAGCATCACCGCGAAGACTGCGATCCAGTACTTGCCGAGCGCGACCCCGAGCCAGCGCCAGAACTGCTCCATCATCTGCATGCCCCCTCAGGCGTGTGGTGGCGTCGTCGGTGTCGACGCCGCCGAGAGGGTAGTCGGCAGCGCCCCCAGGTTCTCTTGTGCCGCCTACGTTGTGACCAAGGTCCCGGACTGGAGGTCCAGCACGTGCGTCTGCTCTACGTCGACATCGACACGCTTCGCCACGATCACCTGGGTTGCAGCGGCTACCACCGCGCCACGACACCGAACATCGACGCGCTCGCAGCCGACAGCGTTCGCTTCACCGACGTCTACGCATCCGACGTGCCGTGCCTGCCGAGTCGTACCGCGCTCATCACGGGCCGATTCGGCATCGGCAACGGCGTCGTCAACCACGGCGGAGCCGCAGCCGACCTCCGGCACCAGGGAGCGCGGCGAGGATTCTTCGCCCGGAACTACCTTCACTCGTGGGCGATGCAGATGTACATGAAGGGCTGGCACACCGCGTCGCTGTCGAGCTTCCCATTCCGGCACTCGGCGACGTGGTGGAACAGCGGGTTCATGGAAGCGATGAATCTCATGCGCGGCTTCGGCGTCGAGCAGGCCCACGAGGTGATTCCACACGCCCTCGACTGGCTCGACCGGCACGGAGCGAACGACAACTGGTTTCTCCACGTGCATCTGTGGGACCCACACACGCCATACCTCGTGCCGGACGACTACGGGAACCCGTTCGACTCTGATGCGGTCCCGGTCTGGCACACCGAGGAGGTTCGGGCTCGCAACTGGGAGCTGTCGGGCCCCCACTCGGCGCAGGAGCCGTGGGGCTTCGCTCCCGACGAATGGGGCCCGCCCCCACCTCGGCAACCCTGGAGTGCAGCGTCGATGGACGACGTGAAGGGGATCTTCGACGGCTACGACGTCGGCGTTCGGTATGCCGACGATGCCGTCGGAGACCTGTTGCACCACCTCGACCACCTTGGCGTCCTGGATGACACCGCGGTGCTGGTCAGTTCGGATCACGGCGAGGCCTTCGGTGAACTCGGGGTCTACGCCGATCACCAGGGAGCCGACGAGGCCACGTGCCACATCCCGGCGATCCTGCACTGGCCCGGCATCGCGCCGCAGGTCGACGAGGGCCTCCACTATCACCTCGACGTGGGTGCCACGGTGCTCGATCTGATGGGCATCGACGTGCCCGAGTCGTGGGATGGCGTCTCGGTCGCGGCGGGGCTGCGTGGCGGTCCCCCGGCCGGCCGCGACCACCTCGTGCTGTCGCAGGGAGCCTGGGCCTGCCAGCGCGGCGTGCGATGGGGCGATCATCTCTACCTCCGCACCTGGCACGACGGCTATCACGGCCACTGGAACGACGAGATGCTCTTCGACATCGCCGCCGATCCGCACGAGACCACCGACCTCGCATCCGACGAACCATCGCTGCGGTCCGCCGGTGCCGACCTCCTCGAATCGTGGACGTCCGATCAACTCGACCGCTCGGGTCTCGGTGATCCGATGGACGTCGTGCGGGCCGAAGGTGGACCGTTTCACACCCGCCGCCACCTCCGCGGCTACCTCGAACGTCTTCGAGCCACCGGCCGGGCCCACTGGGCCGACGTCCTCGCCGAGCGGCATCCCGCCGAGCTCTGACCGACCCGTTCTGGAGCACTTCCCTTGTCACCTCCGACGACGATTGTTTCCCGGAACGTTGATTCCGGCCTGCTCGAGCGGTCGCTCGTCGGCGCGAAGTCGATGGGTCTGGCGCACGCGGCATCTCTCGGCATTCTCGTCCCTCCTGCCTTGGTGATCACGGTGCCGGCGTGTCTCGGTTTCCGCGAACGGGGCTCGTTCGACGATTCGGTCCTTGCGTCCATCGGTGAGTCACTGTCAGTGCTCGAGGACGAGTGCGGCCGTCGTCTCGGTGACCCTTCGGACCCGCTGCTGGTGTCGGTTCGGGCGAGTGCCGTCGAGCCGATGCCGACGATGCTGGCTGCCGTCCTCGACGTGGGGATCGATCTCGACGTCCCGGAGGTCATGGAGGCATGGACGTCTCGCGGGTTCGCCAACAACTGTCGTGACCGCTTCGTGCAGTCGTATCGAGCGGTCACGGGGGAGATCGCTCCGAGCAACCCGTTCGCGCAGCTCCAGGGAGCGATCGAGGCGGTCCTGGCCTCCTGGGACGATGACCCGGCTCAGGCGTACCGACGCATGCGTGGCATCGACCACGGCGCGGGGATGGCGGTGATGGTGCAGGCGATGGTGTTCGGAAATCGGAACGAGCGGAGCGGAGCAGGCGTCGTGATGAGCCGCAGCCCGACCACCGGCGAGCCCGGGTTGTGCGGCGACTTCCTCGTATCGGCGCAGGGCGACGAGGTCGGCGCCGGGAGCCGCGACGTGCGCCCGATCGACGAGCTCGCGGACCTGCTGCCCGGGACGGCCGACGAACTGGTCCGCGTGATGGCGCTGCTCGAAGCCGAGGCCACCGATCTGCTGACGGTCGACTTCACCGTCGACGACGGCCGTCTCCACGTCTTGCAGGTCGATGCCGGTGCACACTCAGCCGAATGGCGCGACGAGATTCGATGAACCGCGGGCGATTCGTCCGGGTACGTCGCGCGAGACTGCGTGCTCCATGCACGTGAGTGATCGCATCCGTCCTCGTCGAACCATCAACGGAATGTCAGCCGTGCTGCTGCCGCACACCCGCGATGGCCGGATCGACTGGGTTGCGACCGAGGCGCACGTCGCCCGCACCCATGCAGCCGGCCTGACGCCGGCGGTGAACATGGACACCGGGTATGTCCAGCTCCTCGGGCCAGCCGAGAAGCGCCGGGTACTCGAGCTGACCCAGCGCATCACTGACGGCAGATTCGTGGCGGGTGCATTCGTGCCCGACGAAGCGGGCGATGTCTTCGACCTCGACGCGCATGTGGCCGCCGCGACACAGGTGGCCGATCACGGCGGTACTCCCGTGATCTTCCCCTCGCACGGGCTCAACGCGCTCGACGAAGCCGAGTGGGTCGAGGCGCTCTCGGCGATCGGTGCTCGGCTCGATCGGTTCATCGGGTTCGAGCTGGGCGCGATGTTCGTGCCGTACGGGCGGATCTACTCACTCGAGGCCTATCGGGGCCTGATGGCCATCTCGCAGTGTGTCGGCGCCAAACACTCCTCGCTCAGTCGTGAGCTCGAGTGGGCGCGGCTCGATGCCCGCGACGATGCCCGCCCCGAGTTCACCGTCTTCACCGGCAACGACCTCGCCATCGACATGGTGATGTACGGCTCGGACTACCTGCTGGGGTTGTCGACGTTCGCTCCCGAGGCATTCGCCGCCCGAGATCGGATGTGGGCCGAGGGCGACCCGCGCTTCTACGAGCTGAACGACCTGCTCCAGTACCTGGGTCACTTCACGTTCCGCGCCCCGGTGCCGTGCTACCGGCACGATGCCGCGATCGCGTTCGAGCTGCGGGGCTGGGCCGACAGCGACCGCACACCCGTCGGCGCTCCGCGACGGCCCGACAGCGATCGGGCCGTCCTGGCCGACATCATCGAGCGGCTCGGAGACTTCGCGTGAGGATCACGCAGGTCAAGAAACTCGACACGGTCGAGGCGTTTCGAGCACACATCCACGGCCTCGGCGTCGAGATCCCGATCGACGACGAAGTCGATCCGGGTGGTGCGCTGTCGACGAGTGTTTCCTTCAGCGACACCTCGGCCGGCGAGGTGACCATTCCGAACCGTTTCGCAGTGCTGCCGATGGAGGGCTGGGACGGCACCACCGACGGCGAGCCGACCGACCTGGTCCGACGGCGCTGGGGTCGTTTCGCAGCGAGCGAGGCCGGTCTCGTGTGGGGCGAAGCCACCGCCGTCCGTCCCGACGGTCGCGCCAACCCGAACCAGCTCGTGATCAACGAGCAGACCGTCGACGCGATCAGCGGTCTGCACGACCTGCTCGACCCAGCGCAGGTCACCGGCCTCCAGCTGACCCATTCGGGGCGCTACTGCCGCCCCGTCGACGCGCCGACGCCTCGGATCGCCTACCGGCATCCGATTCTCGACGGGCGAGTCGGTGCGGGGGCCGACCAGGTCTTCACCGACGACGAGCTCGACGAGCTGGTCGAGCAGTACGTCGTCGCGGCGGTGCTGGCCCGGCAAGCGGGCTTCGACTTCGTCGACGTGAAGCACTGCCACGGCTACTTCCTCCACGAGCTGCTCAGCGCGGTCGATCGAGCTGGCCGCTACGGCGGAGACTTCGACGGGCGGACCAACTTCTTGCGCTCGGTCGTCGTCGGCATCCGTGACCGGGCGCCGGGCCTCGCGGTGGCCGTGCGGCTCTCGGCATTCGATCTCCGCCCGTACACCGCCGGCGACGACGGGGTCGGCGTGCCGGACGGTCGGGGTCCGTATCGCTACGCCTTCGGCGGCGACGGCTCGGGTGCCGGCATCGACCTGACCGAGACGCACCGGCTGTTCGATCTGTTCACCGAGTTGGGCATCGGTCTGGTGAGCACCACGGCAGGCAGCCCCTACTACAACCCTCACGTGCAACGTCCGGCCTACTTCCCACCATCGGATGGCTACCAACCGCCCGAGGACCCGCTGGTCGGCGTCGCCCGACAACTCGCAGTGACGCGCGAGCTGACCGAGGCGCACCCCGAGGTCACGGTCGTGGGCTCGGGCTATTCGTACGTCCAGGACTGGCTCGGACACGTCGGGCAGGCCGTCGTGGGCGGCGGAGGAGCCGATCTCGTCGGCCTCGGTCGAATGGTCCTGAGCTACCCGCACCTTCCCGCCGACGTGCTCGCGGGACGTCCGGTCGATCGACGACTCGTCTGCCGGACCTTCAGCGACTGCACCACCGCACCCCGCAACGGGTTGGTGTCCGGTTGCTTTCCGCTCGACGAGTTCTACAAGGACCATCCCCAACGGGTGGCACTGACGAAGGCGAAGAAGCAAGCGAAGGCGAGGCTTCGATGAGTCGGTTCTCGGTCCTGGTGTTCCACCGGGCGGTCGGATTCGTGCACCAGTCGATCCCCGACACGGTCGAGGCCATCACCACGCTCGGCGCCGACCACGGCTTCGATGTCACCTCGACCGACGACCCGGCGCAGTTCACGCCCGACCTGCTCGGCCTGCATCAGGTGGTTGCGTTCGCCCACACGAGTGGCGACGTGCTGCCCGAGCCGTCGCAACGCCGAGCGATCGAGGGGTTCATTCGTTCCGGTGGCGGCTTCTTCGGCATCCACGGTGCCTCGTCGATGGACGCCGACGTGCGGACCGACTGGCCGTGGTTCGTCGAACTTGTGGGAGCGAAGTTCAAGGGGCACACCAATGCCTGCTTCTACTGCGACGAGCCGCTGGAGATCCCGGGGGTCGCGGCCGGCGGGTCGCTCGACCGTGCGCCCGTCGATGCCGAGTGGTTGGGTGACGACCTGGCCATGGTCTCGTGGGAGGACGCAGTGCTCCACGTCGAGGACGGGGCGTGCCCGGCGGCCCGTGGGCTCCGCGACGGAGCCACTTATGCCGAGGAGTGGTACGGCTTCGAGGAGAACCCCCGCCCGTGGGTCAACGTCGTGGCCACCGTCGACGAGGCGACCTACGAGCCCCACAAGGGGTGGATGGGTGACGATCATCCCGTCATCTGGTGGCGCGAATTCGACGGCGGTCGAAGTGTCTACAACTCGATGGGCCACGCCAAGGCGAGGTGGCGAGAGAAGTGGTTTCTCGAGTCGGTCCTCGGTGGTATCGAACTCGCGGCGGGTGCTTCATGAGGCAGTCCTTCGCCTGGTGGGCGTTCACGCTCGCCAACCCGGATCTGGATCCCGTTGCGTTCCTCCGGTCGGCCAGACAGATCGGGATCGATGGCGTCGAGATGTTGCCCGACGAGCTCTGGCCCGTGGCCGGGGAGGCCGGGATCGAACAGGTCACGATCACCGGGCACGACATCGAGGTCGGGTTCAACGACCGGTCCAACCACGCGGCTCTCGGTGATCGCGTGTCCGAACGGATCTCCTCCGCAGCCGCGAACTCGATCCCGATGGTGATCGTCTTCTCGGGCAACCGGGGCAACGTCGCCGACGCCGAGGGCATCAGCGCCTGCGTCGACGGGCTCGGGCCCCTCGCCGAGCGAGCGGCAGATGCTGGGGTGACACTGATCCTCGAGCTTCTCAACAGCAAGGTCGACCATCCCGACTACCACTGTGACCACAGCGCCTGGGGCTTCGAGGTCGCGCGGCGAGTCGGCCACCCTGGGCTGCGGGTGTTGTTCGACTGCTACCACATGCAGGTGATGGAAGGTGATCTGTTGGCGACCATGAAGGCCGACCTCGACTTGATCGGCCACATCCACACCGCCGGGGTCCCGGGTCGGCGCGATCTCGACGACCGGCAGGAGGTCAACTGGCCGGGGATCGCAGGCTTCCTCGGTCATCGGGGTTACCAGGGCTGGGTCGGCCACGAGTTCATGCCGAGGGGCGAACCGCTCGCAGCTCTGGCCCAGGCCCACTCGTTGTTCGCCGAGGACCCGAGATGACCGAGCCGCTCACCGTGGGACTCGTTGGCGCCGGGCCGTGGGCGTCGATGGTCCACGCGCCGATGTTCGCGGCCGGGCCCGACACGAGGTTGGCCGGCGTGTGGGCACGCCGCCCCGAGGCGGCGGCCGAGGTGGCCGAGGCGAATGGGGCCACGGCGGCGGCCTCGATCGACGAGCTGTTCGATCGGTGCGAGGCAGTGGCGTTCGCCGTGCCGCCCGGCGTCCAGGCCGAGTTGGGGGTGCGGGCCGCGCAGGCCGGCAAGGCCTTGTTCCTCGAGAAGCCGATCGGCGCCGACGTGGCCTCGGCCGAGAGGCTCGTCGAAGCGATCGAGGTGGCACGGGTCGCGACGTCGGTGCTGTTGTCGTGGCGGTATGCCGAGCCCACCCGCTCGTTCCTCGCCGGTGCGGCCGACTTCGATGCCATCGGCGCCGTCGGCCGTTTCCTCAGTCCAGGTCTCCTGGGTGGCATGTTCGCCACCCCGTGGCGCCTCGAGCGTGGGGCGCTGCTCGACCTCGGGCCGCACGTCTTCGACCTGCTCGACGCCGCGCTCGGTCCGGTGGTCGACGTGAGGGCGTCGGGTCGTCTCGACCGGTGGATCTCGGTCGCGCTCGACCACGACTCAGGCGTCACGAGCACGGCGTTGATGTCGGGGCACACCGCACCCGATCACTTCCGCTCCGATGTCGAGTTGTTCAGCACCGGTGCGGTGCTGGGGGTCGACCTGGCCGCTGCCGTCGGTCCCGAGAGCTTCGCGACCGCCTGTCGCGAGTTCGTCGAGCACGTGCGCCACGGACGGACCAGCCACGACCTCGACGTTCACCGTGGACTTCACCTCCAGCGTCTCATCGAGCAGGCCGAGCAGCAGCTGATCCGATGAACGACATCCACCCGGTCGCCCTGGCTGCCCTGGCTCGGATGGTGCCCGCCGACGCCGAACATCCATCGGTCGTCGATGCATCGCTGGTGTCGTCGCTCGAAGAACGGGCGCGCGGCTTCCACCGGACGCTCTGGTCCCGATCCATCGAGCCGGGCTGCGCCGAGCTCGACGCCGAGTCTCGGGCCCGGTATGCAACCGCCTTCGTCCACCTGACCGATGAGCAGCAGGACGCCGTGTTGGGTGATCTCGAAGCAGGGAATCCCCAGACCGACTGGGCTGGGGTCGATCCCTGGATGTTCGTCAACGCGCTGACCAAGGTGGCGAACGAAGTCTTCTATGCCACCCGTCGGTCACCGGCGTGGGCGATGATCGGCTACGACCCCTCGCCTTCACGTGATCCGGGCGCGCCCATCGAGTTCACGCGAGTGACGACCTCGGAGTTCGGCACCATCAGAGGCAGCTACGACGTCGTGATCGTCGGCGCCGGAGGAGGGGGAGGGATCGCCGCCGGCGTGCTGGCCGAGGCGGGTCTCGACGTGCTGGTGGTCGAGCGGGGTCACGCGCTGTCGTACGAGGACGTGGGTCGCGACCACCTGGCCAACCATCGGCTCTCGGCGCACGGCCACAACACCGGGCCGGATCGAGGTGGCGACCCCCGGGTCCGGGTCGACGACAACGGCACCGAGCGGATCATCGACAAGCCGTGGGATGCCGACTGGTCGAACAACGCCATGACCGTCGGTGGCGGCACTCGCGTGTACCAGGGCATGGCATGGAGGTTCCTGCCCGAGGACTTCGGTCTCGCCAGCCTCTACGGCGTCCCGGAGGGCAGCGCCCTCGCCGACTGGCCGATCACCTACGAGGAGATCGAGCCGTTCTACACCCGTGCCGAGTGGGAGCTCGGGGTGTGCGGCGACGGCGCTTCGCACCGGGTCCAGGGCACACGGAGCCGCCCGTATCCGATGCCCCCGTTCGGACCCGACCCCGAAGCCGAGGCTCTGCTCATCGGGGCGCGGCGGCTCGGCCTGTCGACCGGCCCGGTCCCGCTGCTCATCAACTCCGAGCCACGCGACGGGCGCGCCGCTTGCGTGGGGTGTGGTGAGTGCGTCGGGTTCGCCTGCCCGTCAGAGGCCAAGAACGGATCGTGGAACACGTTGCTCGTACGTGGGCTGGCCACCGGGCGCTGCCAGCTGGTGACGGGCGTACGGGCAACCCATGTCACCACGTCGGCGGGTCGGGTCGGGGGCGTCGCACTCATCGACTGGGCGACGGGGGAGCGGCGTGACGTGCGCGCTCGACACGTGGTCGTCGCGGCCGGCGCCATCGAATCGGCCCGGCTGCTGCTTTCGTCACGGTCCGACGAGCACCCGAGCGGACTCGGGAACGCCACCGATCAGGTTGGCCGTCACCTGCAGAGTCACCAATATGTCGGCGCATTCGGCGAATTCGACCACGAGGTGATCTCGATGGACGGGCCCGGCGTCACGATCGGCACGTGCGACTGGAACCACGACGTCGATGCAGGCCTCATCGCCGGAGCCATGCACAACGAAGTCATCAAGCTGCCCGAGCTGCACCGTTGGTGGGCACTGCCACCGGGCACACCGTCGTGGGGGATCGAGGCGAAGGATGCCATGCGTCGGCTCTACCGACGGACAGCCCACTTGTACGGCCCGATCCAGGAGATCCCGATGGCCGATTGCCGGGTGACGTTGGCCGACGGGGTGACCGACAAGCACGGCGCACCGGTTGCGCGGTGGGGCGGGCGCTACCACCCCGATTCGTTGCGCGCCGGGGCCCGTCAGACCGAACGGGCCGAGGAGTGGCTGGCCGAGAGCGGTGCCCTGCGGACCTGGAGCCAGCCGCCGTACTCGACGTTCATGGCCGGGCAGCACCAGGCCGGCACGTGCCGGATGGGCGACGATCCGGCAACGTCGGTGAGCGACCGATGGGGAAGGGTTCACGGTCATGACAACCTTTGGGTGATGGACGGCTCGGTCCACGTCACCAACGGCGGCTTCAACCCGGTGCTGACCCTGTCGGCCCTGGCCTTCCGAGCCGCCGATCATCTCGCCGAGCAGTGACCCTGCTCGTGGGATGTCAGGCGGTCTTGTAGGCGTCGACGATGGGGGCGAGTTCGGTGGGGGTGGCCCCGTGGAGGATGACCCCGTCGCATCCGAGCGCGAGTTGATGCTTCACCGCTGCGACGCACTCGTCGGGACTGCCGGTCGCGCTGGGCGCGAGCCATTCGTCGGGGATGAGCGTCGCGATGTGTTCGAGCTGCTCGGTCGTGGCGGTGCCGTCGATGGCGCCCGAGATACCGCTCACCACGTCGTCGGCGCGGAAGTGTTCGAGGACAGCGGGGTCCCACCGGTTCGTGTCGACCATGAGGTCGCCGTATCCCTGCAGATAGGTGGCGAGGCGACCGACCGACTTCTTCAGCCGGAGGTCCCCGGGGAGGTGATCGCCGATGGTGGCGAAACACGACCACACCTTGACCTCGGCAGGATCGCGTCCGGCTTCCTCGGCGCCCCGACGGACGCTTTCGACGCACCGCTGCGTCGTCTCGTCGGTGAAGTAGGTGTGCAGGACGACCTCGTCGAAGCAGCGACCGCCGAGCTCGAGCGAATGTGGGCCGAACGCCACCAACCCCATCGGCAGGTGCTCGTCGAGTGCGGCATCGAGGTGCAGGATCGGGTACTTCCCGGCCGGGCCGTCGTGGCCGAACACGACCTCGCCGCGGAACAGCCGCCGCATGATGTCGACGAAGTCCTCCATCTGCGCCGTCGTGATGTGCTCGATGCCGTAGGCGTCCTGGAGTGGCCGGATGCCGCGCCCGATGCCGAGCACGAAGCGACCCCCGGTGAGGCTCTGCATGGTCAGCGCGAATCCGGCGGTGACCATCGGGTGGCGGGTGTTGTGGTTCGTCGTCGCTGTCTGGATGCGGATGCGGTCGGTCACGGCGCCGGCGGCGCCACAGAGGGTCGCGGCCTCCTTGCGGTTGTAGCGCTCGGAGATGAAGGCGGTGCCGAGCCCCATCGCTTCGGCTTCGATGACCTCCTGCACGAGGTCGCGCGAGCTGTCGGGCTGGCCGGCGAGGGCGTAGAAGCCGAGTTCGTCGAGTGAACCGGCCATGTCAGCTCGCCGCCCGAGGTGCGAGGTCGGGGTGGAAGTCGCGTTCGTGCTGCTCGCGGACGTCGGGCGGGATCGACATGGCCTGCCGTCCGACCGTGTCGAAGGCCAGGTTGATCACCTCGAACGAGCAGAGGAGGTCGCGCCGGTCGAGGTCGTAGGCCCACTGGATCCGGTGGCTGACCTTGTCGCCGAGAGCGAGGTTCGCGCCGAAGGCCTGGATGCGGTCGCCCCGAGACGGCATCCGCGCCAGGACCATGCGGGTCTCCATCGACGCCCAGCCCATCCGCTCCCCGTTGGGGCCGTCGTGGAGCATCGGCCCCATCTGACCCTTCAGCGGTTCACCGCCCCAGGTGAGCATCGGTGCCATCGCCACGATGTAGTTGCCTACGTCGTCGCATTCGTCGGCGCTGACTTCTCGAGGTTCGCGCATGGCGAGATCGCGGTTCACCAGCTCGTCGAGATCGGGTGCCGACGCAGCGGGATCGGCATCGAGGTCGAGGCTGCGTGTCCGCCCGTGCGCGGGGATCTCGAAGGTCTGCGCGGCGGCGGCTGCGACGACCTCGTCGGGGAACGGCCGGTCACGCGCGACGAGGCGGTGGACGAACGTGGCGGCGATCTCGTCGCGCTCGGGGTTTCGCAGCTCGTGATAGAGGCGGATCGCGAGCGGGTCGGCACTGACCACACCGCTGCGCACTTCGAGATCGGCTCCGACCAGCTGCTCGCGATGGTGGCGGGTGTAGGTGTCGGGGATCGAGATCCCGCCGGTCTCGCCGATGCCGAGTCGGGCAGCGAGGGCCTGGCTGCCGGCCTGCGCGTTCACCCCGTAGAAGCGCACGTTCATGTGCCCCAGGTGATCGATCTGCTCGTCGGTGACCGTGCTCCGGTGGGTCACGATCAGCGGGTCGCCTGGAACGGCTGCGTTCGACATCCGCCTACCTCACCAGATCGCCGCCGCTCGCGTCGACTCGGCGATCTCAGGGCTTGGTTCAGCCCACCATCAGAACGAGTCGATGATGGCGTTCAGGGTCGGGCTCGGCCGCATGGCAGCCACGGCCCTGGCCTCGTCGGGGAGGTAGTACCCGCCGATGTCCATCGGCTGTCCTTGGACCTCGATGAGCTCGGTGGCGATCGTGTCCTCGTTCGCCGCCAATGCCTCGGCCAGCGGAGCGAAGTGCGCTGCGAGTTCGGCGTCCTCGGTCTGGCCGGCGAGCGCCCGGGCCCAGGCGAGCGCCAGGTAGAAGTGGCTGCCGCGGTTGTCGATCTCGTTGACCTTCCGCGACGGCGACTTCCCGGTCTCGAGCAGCTCGGCCGTCGCGTCGTCGAGCGTCTTGCCGAGTATCCGGGCCTTCGCGTTGCCGGTGACCCCGGCGTAGTGGTCGAGCGACACTGCGAGGGCCAGGAACTCGCCCAACGAGTCCCAGCGGAGATGGTTCTCCTTCTCGAACTGCTGGACGTGCTTGGGAGCCGAACCGCCGGCACCGGTCTCGAACAGCCCGCCACCGTTGAGCAGCGGCACGATCGAGAGCATCTTCGCGCTGGTGCCCACCTCGAGGATCGGGAAGAGATCGGTGAGGTAGTCGCGCAACACGTTCCCGGTGACCGAGATGGTGTCCTCGCCACGCCGGATGCGCTCGAGGCTGAAGCTCGTGGCGTCGCGCACGTTCATGATCTCGATCTGGAGGCCAGCGGTGTCGTGATCGGCGAGGTAGGTGCGCACCTTGGCGATCAGTTCGGCGTCATGGCCGCGGGTCTCGTCGAGCCAGAACACTGCGGGCGAGCCGGTCGCACGGGCACGGGTGACCGCCAGCTTGACCCAATCGCGGATTGCGTCGTCCTTGGTCTGGCACATCCGCCAGAGGTCGCCTTCGGCCACGTCGTGCTCGAGCACCGTGGCGCCGGAGGTATCGACCACTCGAACCGACCCGGCCGCGCTCATCTCGAAGGTCTTGTCGTGGCTGCCGTACTCCTCGGCCTTGCGGGCCATCAACCCGACGTTGGGGACCGTCCCCATCGTCGTGGGGTCGTAGGCGCCATTGACCTTGCAGTCCTCGATGACGGTCTCGTAGACGTCGGCGTAGCTGCTGTCGGGGATCGTCGCCTTGGTGTCCTGCTGCTCGCCCGCTGCGTTCCACATCTGACCGGAGGTGCGGATCATGGCCGGCATCGACGCGTCGACGATGACGTCGCTCGGGACGTGCAGGTTCGTGATGCCACGGTCCGAGTCGACCATCGCCAGTGCAGGTCCGTCGGCCAGCGCGGCGGCAATGGCGGTCTCGATGTCTGCCCGGGTGTCGGGTGCGACGTTGTCGAGCGAGGCGACGACGTCACCGAAGCCGTCGCGCACGTTGGCTCCGGCCTCGACCAGCACGTCGCCGTAGCGTTCGAAGAGGTCCGAGAAGAAGGTCGTGACCGCGTGACCGAAGATGATCGGGTCCGAGACCTTCATCATCGTGGCCTTCAGGTGGAGCGAGAACAGGACACCTTGTTCCTTCGCATCCGCGATCTGGGCGGCGAGGAAGTCGAGGAGTGATTGCCTGCGCATCACTGCGGCGTCGATGACCTCGCCCTCCTCGATCGCGAGGCCGTCCTTCAACACGGTGACCGTGCCGTCGGAGGCGACGTGCTCGATGCGCACGTCCTGCGCGGTGTCGAAGGTCGTCGAGCGCTCGGTGGTCCGGAAGTCGCCGTCGTCCATGGTTGCGACATGGGTCTTCGAGTCGGCCGACCACGCGCCCATCGGGTGAGGGTTCTTGCGGGCGAACTGCTTCACCGGCATCGGTGCGCGACGGTCGGAGTTGCCCTGCCGCAGCACTGGGTTGACCGCACTGCCCATCGCGCCCGCGAACCGAGCCTTGGCGTCGGCCTCTTCGGGCGTCGAGGCCTCGTCGGGGTAATCGGGGATGGCGAACCCGGCTGCCTGGAGCTCCTTGACCGCCGCCCGGAGCTGTGGCACCGATGCGCTGATGTTGGGGAGCTTGATGATGTTCGCTGCCGGCGAGGTGGCGAGTTCGCCCAACTCGGCGAGGGCATCGCTCACCTGCTGCTCGGGCGGGAGGAGGTCGTTGAACTGCGACAGGATCCGTCCGGTCAGACTTATGTCGCGGGTCTCCACGTCGACGCCGGCGGGGCCGGTGATGGCCTTGACGATCGGGAGAAACGAGCGGGTGGCCAGGGCCGGCGCCTCGTCGGTGTGGGTGTAGATGATCGTCGAGTCAGTCAAGACGTTCCGTTTCGCGTCGAAGATGGTCTGAGAACGGGGCAAACCTACCGACCGATGGCGAGACACCGGGAGCCGACGTGCGACCATGGCAACGATGAACGGCCCTCCTGAAGCCGAGGCCGTCGTGGTCGGCGCTGGGCCCAACGGCCTCGCTGCGGCGATCACGATCGCCCAGGCCGGTCTCCGCGTGCACGTGATCGAGGCGGCCGACACGGTCGGCGGGGGCACACGGACCGCCGAACTCACCTTGCCGGGCGTCCAACACGACGTCTGTTCGGGGTTCCACCCCTTCGGCGTCGCGTCGCGCTTCTTCGCGTCGCTGCCGCTCCACGAGCACGGGCTCGAGTGGGTGTGGCCCGAGGTCACGCTCGCTCATCCGCTCGATGGGGGCCGCATCGGTCTCATGCACCAGTCGATCACCGACACCGCAGCAGGGATGGGTCACGACGGTGATCGATGGGTGTCGACCTTCGGGCCGCTGGCCGACCGTTTCCACGCGTTGTCGTCGGACGTGCTCCGCCCGATCGTCCGCTGGCCGAACCATCCGATCATCCTCGCCCGGTTCGGCCGCCGCGCCGCGCTGTCAGCGTCGTCATTGGCCGGCCGCTTTCGCAGCGACGAGACTCGCGCGCTGTGGGCCGGTGTCGCGGCCCACGTGTTCAGGCCCCTCGGTCGGCCCTTCACTGCCGCGGCCGGTGCCATGCTCACCGCCGCCGGTCATGCGGTGGGATGGCCGGTCGCCGCGGGTGGCTCGCAACGGATCGCCGACGCCATGGCTTCGTTGCTCGTCGAGCTGGGTGGGACGATCGAGACGGGCCGCCGTGTCGGTTCGCTCGACGAACTGGGCGACCCTCGCGTGGTGTTGCTCGACACCTCCCCGTCGGCGGCGGTCGGGCTGATCGGCGACCGGTTGCCGAGCGGTGCGAAGAAGTCGTTCCGGAAGTTCAAGCACGGTCCGGCCGCGTTCAAGGTCGACCTGGCCGTCGAGGGCGGCTTGCCCTGGACGCGAGCCGAGGCCCGCCGCGCCGGGACGGTCCATCTCGGCGGCACGCTCGAGGAGATCTGCGCCGCCGAGCACGACATCCACCGGGGCGACATGCCGCGCCGACCCTTCGTGTTGGTGGGCCAGCAGTCGGTGTGCGACCCGAGCCGAGCCGCCGGTGACGTGCACCCGATCTGGGCGTACGCTCACGTGCCGGCTGGCTACGACGTCGACGTCACCGACACGATCATCGGTCAGATCGAGCGTTTTGCACCGGGCACCCGCGACCGGATCGTCGGTCGGCACACGATGACCCCGGCCGATCTCGAGGCGGGGAACCCGAACTACGTCGGGGGCGACATCGCCGGCGGGGCCAACTCACTCGGCCAGCTCGTGTTTCGTCCTCGCCGCGGACTCAATCCGTACGCGACCGGGGTCGACGGCGTCTATCTGTGTAGCGCGTCGACGCCACCCGGCGGCGGCGTGCACGGCATGTGCGGTGCACTGGCAGCAGCCGCAGCCCTCGATCATCTGGGCGTCTGAGCAAAGCCAAGCCCGCCGATCTTCGTTGTTCTCCGGCCACTATGTGGTCATAGAGCAACAAGGATCCGGGTGCCCGCTGATCTTCGTTGCTCTTTCGCCACTATGTGGTCGGAGGACAACAAGGATCCGGCTCAGGTGCTGAGGCGGGTGAGGAGGTTCCTCGTGATCTGTTCGACCTCGGGGCTCCGTCCGTCGAGTCCGTGGGCCCAGTCGGTGCTTCCTGATGTCACCACGGTGCCCCCGCCGGCCGAGGTGTAGGTACCCAGTACGGCATGACCGTGGGCGAGGCGCTGGGCGGTCTCGTCCGATCGTTGGCCGAAGACACGGGCTGCGATGAACTCGAGCTCGGACGGCTCGTCGGGACCCGGGGGACGCGCCGCGGTGGTGCGGGTGAAGTGAGCTGCCGGTGCGGTGCCGAGGATCTCGAAGTCGAGCGGCGTGCCATCGGATCCGGTCGGAAACGGGAGCCCGTCGACGTAGGTGAAGTCGCAGCCGTCGCACTCGTAGCCGACCGTGGTCGAGGCGGCGCCCAGCAGGTCGCCGTAGTCGATGCCTGTGCCGTCGAACAGCCAGTGGTCGGCCCGGTGGATCGTGTAGCCGCCGGACCCGCGCGTGGCTCGCTTGCCGATTCGGTGGTAGCCGCCACGGGCGAAGCTGACGCCGGTCATGAGGTTCTCGGGCCGGCCGATCAGGTGATCGGACCAGATGCTGGTGAGCTCGCCGATGCGGCCGGTGTCGTAGACCGGGTCCTGTTTGAGCTGGCCCTTGTATCCGACCATCGTCGCGGCCGGCCCGGCATCGGTGTGGTCCTCCATCCGGACCTGCCAGAAGGCTGTGTTTCCCGAGAGGAACGCAGCGTTGCCACCTCGGGCGATGAAGCCCTCGACGGTGTCACGCATCGGCCCCGACCAGTACTCGTCATGGCCGACCGAGAGGAGGAGCCGGTATGAGTCGTCGCCGTGGTCGGCCAGGAGGCCGGGGTGGTCCTCGAGATCCGCGTTGGTGACGACGTCGACGGCAAACCCCTCGCGCTCGGCCCAAGCGAGGAACGGCTGCTCCCAGTCGGGCCAGCCGGCCGAGCCGGCATACGGCGAGAGATGGTGCTGGCGGATGTAGCCGACGTGGGCGTTCATGTCGGGATCGGGTGGGTTGGTCGTGCTGACCCGGCGCCCGGCGCCGGCGGGTTTGTGCAAGTAGCCGGGGGACATCGGCCGTTCGAGCGAGACCGCCGTTCCGCCCGTGTAGAGGTTGCGACCGCCGAAGTCGTTGTAGGCATGCCAGGTGTTGGTCGCGAGGGCGAGCAGGATCTTCGTCGTCGGCGCACCGACCGTCGGTCGCACGACGAAGAACGCCCGGTTCTGCCGCTGCTTGCCGTCGACCTCGGCGGTCAACAGGACCTCGTGGTAGCCCGACTGCCAATCGCCGACCTCGACCGAGGTCGCGACCGGCCATCCGCAGCCGTCGGCATGGGCGTTGTTCGGCACCGGGTGATCGCCCGCAGCGACCGTGGCGGAGTGGAGCACGGTGCGGCGAAGCCCGACATGGGCCACCTCGACCTCGACATCTGCATCGTCAGGCGATGACAGGTGCAGGCCGACCCGACCCCCCGGTTCGACCGATGGTGGCCAGCAGTACCCCTGCACGGTGCGGAACGCCATGGCGGGCGAACCTACCCGGATACGGTCAGACGCAGGTGTTGGCGAAGTCTCCGACCCCGCCGATCGAGGTCTCGATCACGTCGCCGGGAGCGAGGAACATGAGCTTCGAAGCGCCGACACCGTCGGGTGTGCCGGTGAAGATGAGGTCGCCGGTGTGCAGCGTCAGGATCGACGACAGGTACTCGACCAGCGTCGGCACGTCGAAGATGAGGCTCGCCGTGCTCGACGACTGACGGACCTCACCGTTCACCCTGCATTCGATCGAGATCGCGTTCGGATCATCGAACAGATCGGTTGACACGAGGACAGGCCCGACGGGGCCGTAGGTGTCGCGCGACTTTCCGAGGTCGAAGTGCGGAGGCTTCGCTGCGAACTGGAGCGCACGGTCGGAGATGTCCTGCCCGCCGGTGACGCCGGCGATGTGGTCCCAGGCATCGGCGGCAAGGATGTCGCGGCCGCCGTCGCCGATCACCACCACGACCTCGGCCTCGTAGTCCGCCGCTTCGGAGTCGAGCACCACGTCGGCATCTGCGCCGACGATGCAACTCGGGAACTTGGTGAACACGAGCGGGACCTCGGGCAACTCCATCGACGACTCGGCGGCGTGATCGGCGTAGTTGAGGCCGATGGCGAACACGCTGCGAGGTGATGGGACGGGTGAGCCCAACTCGACGTCGGCCACCGATCCGGTCGGATCCATGTCGCCGAGTCCGGCGGCCACGGCGTGGAGCTCGGCATGGGCCATGAGCGCCGCCATCGGATCCGAGGTGAGCGACCCCCCGCTGGAGGTCTCGAGGTCGTAGTAGTGCTCGCCCTCGACGAGAGCAGCACGTCCGGCGACGTTGGCAAGTCGGAAACTCATCGGAACTCCTGGGTCAGGGGGTGCGGGTTCAGGGGTGGGTGGGAAGAAACATCGCGACGAGCGCGTCGGCGTGGGCGGCCACGATGCAGGCGTCGGTCGGTTCGATGCCGAAGAGCATCCGTGCCTCGGGGGCATTGGCGTTCAGCAGCGCCGACGCACCGATCAGGAGGTGGTAGACGAGTTCGCGGGGGACCGGGGCCGCTCCTCCGACGGCCACGACCTCGTCCCACACCTCGAGCAACGGACCCGCACGCCACCGGAGGTGGGTCTCGACGAGCCATTCGAGGCGGTCGCTCGACGAGGTCGCCTCGTGGATCATGATCCGGTTGAGCTCGGGACGGATGGCGGCGAACTCGACGAGCGCACGGATCACCGCTGCGAACTGGTCGCGTGGCGGGGCGCCCGCGAGGAGAGGGATCAGTTCGTCGAACTCGGACAGCAGGCGCTCGATGGTGGCCTTCCACAGGTCTTCCTTCGACGCGAAGTGATAGTTGATCTGGGGTTGATGTGCTCCAGCGCGTCGGGCGATGGCACGCGTCGAGGCGCCGTCGAAGCCCGAGGCCGCGAACTCGACGAGCGCGGCATCGATGAGCCGGTCACGGAGTTCGTGCGTGGCGCGGTCGCGCTGCCCAGCCGGGACCTCGGTCGCCGCCGCTGGAGTTGACAAGCTCATGATCGAATGATCGTATGCTTATCACTCGATATTGTAAAGACTCGGAGCCCCCCATGACCGACACGACCGAACCGATCATCAAGCCCGCGAAACTCGCCCACATCGTACTTCGGACCGCCGACAAGCAGCGGCTCATCGACTGGTGGACCACGGTGTTCGGCATGGAGCTGCAACACGATGCCGGCATGCTGGCCTTCCTCACCTACGACGACGAGCACCACCGGTTGGCCGTGGTCGAGATGCCGGCGATGCACGAGAACAAGCGCACCAGCGTGGGTCTCGAACACGTCGCCTTCACCTACGACACCTTCGACGACCTGATGGCGACCTATGAGCGGCTGAAGGCCCAGGGCATCACACCTGTCGCCCCGATCAACCACGGGATGACCCTGTCGCTCTACTACGCCGATCCCGACGGCAACCAGGTCGAGCTCCAGATCGACACGGCCACCGTCGACGAGGCGAACGCATTCATGCACAGCGACGTGTTCGCGGCCAACCCGATCGGCGTCGTCTTCGATCCCGACGACCTGGTCGCCCGTCGCAAGGCCGGCGAGTCCGTCGAGTCGCTGGTCAGCTACATCCCGAAGTCCTGACGCCATGGCACTCGATTGCGACGTCGTCGCCGTCGGCTGCGGACCCGTCGGGGTCATGGCTGCGCTGCGATGCGCGCAGCAGGGGCTCAGCGTGATCTCGGTCGACCGCTCGACCGAGATCTACCCGCACCCGCGTGCGATCGGCATGGACGACGAGATCCAGCGTGTCTTCCAGGCCGCCGGCCTGCTCGACCGCCTCGACGAGGTGTCGTCGCCGGTCGACGGAGCCGAGTTCGTCGATGTCGACGGCAATCGCCTCGTCGGGCTCGACCTCCCGCCCGGCATGCGTGGCGCCCTGGGTCTGCCTCCCATCGTCATGTTCGAACAGCCGTTGGTCGAGGGGTTCCTCCGCCATGCGGCACTCGATGCCGGTGTCGACATGCGGCTCGGGGTCGAGGCGACCGCGGTCGAGCCTGACGAGCCGGCGATCACGATTCGCGACGTGGGGGGAGGCGACGAGACCACGCTGCGGTCGAAGTGGGTCATTGCCGCCGATGGCGCGTCGAGCACCGTGCGCCGCCTCATCGGGATCGACGTCGTCGACCAGGGCTTCGATCAGCAGTGGCTCGTCGTCGATGCCACTGCGCTCGTCGACGACTTCGAGTTCCCTCACATCCCCACCCAGGTCTGCAGTCCCGAGCGGGTCGTGACCTTGATCCCCGGTCACGAGACTCGTCGGCGCTGGGAGTTCCAGCTCCACGACGACGAGACCCGCGCCGAGTTCGAGGCTCCCGAGCGCATCGCCGCACTGTTGGCGCCGTGGGGAGGCCCCGACCAGCTCAGGCTCGACCGCACCGCGGTCTACCGCTTCCACGCCCTGGTCGCCGAACGGTTCCGCGCCGGCAACGTCTTCCTCGCCGGCGACGCCGCCCACCAGATGCCGCCGTTCAACGGACAGGGCATGTGCTCGGGAATCCGAGACGCGCAGAACCTGGCCTGGCGTCTTGCCATGGTCGACCGCGGCTTGGCCGGCGAAGCGTTGCTCGACGGCTACGACACCGAGCGGCGTCCGCACTCGGCGCGGCAGGTCGAGCACTCGGCGGACGCCGGCAAACTCATCGATGCGCTGGCAGCGGGCGTCGACGTGGACACGGCGGCGGGCTACGGCGGCGGTCGCGAGTTCCCGCACCTCGAAGCGGGGTTGCTCGACGGCGATCATCCCGCTGTCGGGCGGCAACTTCCCCAACCGGTCATCGCCGGCGCACCCTTCGACGATCTGCTCGGCGACCACTTCACCCTGCTGTGCCGAGTGGCCCTCGACCCGGCGGTCGAACACTGGTGGGCTGATCGGGGTGCGCAGACGGTTGTCGTCGACGATCGTCTGTTCGGCGAGCTGATCGACGAGGCCACCACGGTGATCGTGCGACCCGATCGTTACGTGGCTGCGGTCACCGACGACCTCGCCGCCACGACCGCCCGGCTCGCCGCTCACCTGGGCGTGCCGTTCCCATGATCGGAGCCCGATGACCGCCTTCCACAGTCGCCAGCAGTGGGATCTCGACGCGTGGCCCGAGATGTACGCAACGCTCAAGGAGCTCCAGGCGGTGGTGTTCCTCAGCCCGCCCGGCATCGAGACGAACATGATGGTCTTCACCGTCGCCAGCCTCACCGCCGGGTGTCGACACTGCCAGGCCCACGGGGCCTACGGCCTCGATCGGCTCGGGCTTCCGCTCGACAAGATCCAGGCGCTCTGGCGGTTCGAGCAGTCCGATCTCTTCGACGACCGTGAGCGTGCCGCCCTACGGTTCGCCGTCGCTGCAGGGTCGAGCCCGAACAGCGTCGGCCCCGAGCATCATGCGGGCATCCGTGAGCATTTCGCCGACGAGGAGGCCCGCACGCTCCTCGGTGTCGTGTCGGTGGCGGCGTTCATGAATCGCTACAACGATTCGCTGGCCACGGTCACCGACGAGGAGTCGAGCGAGTGGGCTGCCGAACACCTCGGACCGCTCGGCTGGGACATCGGCAAGCACGTCGGCGAGGTCGCGGAACAGCGCAAGGGACCGCCCGGAGGCTGATCTGCGGCGTGGGTCGGGCATCATCGTGTGATGGAACCGGTCGTCGCCGCGCTGCTCGACGAGTTGCCGGCCGAGTCGGTGGTCGTCGATCCCGACGTCGCCGATCAGTATCGGTTCGATCGAGCGCTCACCATCCACCCCGGTGTGCCATCGGTCGTGGTGAGGCCAGCTTCGACCGACGAGGTCGCCACCACGGTGCGCCTCGCCGACCGCTTCGGCGTCGGCGTCGTCACCCGTGGCGCCGGCACGGGGCTGTCGGGCGGCTCGGCGGCCGTCGATGGCACGATCACCCTCTCGATGGATCGGATGCGTTCGGTGTCGATCGATCGCGCCGCCATGACCGCCACCGTGCAACCCGGCGTTCTCAACGTCGAGGTCAAGCAGGCGGCCAGAGCAGACGGGCTCTGGTACCCGCCCGATCCGTCGTCGTTCGAGATCTGCAGCATCGGCGGCAACCTGGCCACGAACGCCGGTGGGCTGTGCTGCGTGAAGTACGGCGTCACGACCGACTACGTGCTCGGCCTCGAGGTGGTGCTGGCCGATGGGACCGTCGTCCGACTCGGGGGTTCGACCATCAAGGACGTCGCCGGCCTCGACCTGAAGCGGCTGTTCGTCGGGTCCGAGGGGACCCTTGGTGTCATCACCGCAGCGACGCTTCAGCTCCGCCCGATCCCTCCGACGCCGTCGACGGTGGTGGCCACCTTCGACGACCCAGTGGCCGCGGGTCGTACCGTTTCGGAGGTGATGGGGGCGACCCGACCGGCGACCCTCGAGTTGATGGACCGGGCTTCGGTGGCTGCGGTCGAGTCGGTGAAGCCGATGGGGCTCGACCCGGGCATCGGCGCACTGCTGCTCGGGCAGTCGGACTCGGGTGCCGACGTCACCGATCACATCGCCGAGATCGCGACGGGTCACGGCGCGACGTACGTCGCCCTGACCGACGACGCCGACGAGGGTGAGATGCTCATGGCGGCGCGTCGCATGGCGATTCCGTGCATGGAACGACTCGGCAGCGTCCTGATCGAGGACGTCGGCGTGCCGATTCCGCGGATCGCCGACCTCCTCGTCGCGGTCGAGGGCGTCGCGGAACGAAACGACACTCGCATCCCGGTCATCGGCCATGCGGGTGACGGGAACTTCCACCCGCTCGTGACCTACGACGCGTCGGATCCCGAGGCCACCCGTCGGGCCGAGACCGCGTTCGGCGAGGTCATGGACGCGGCGCTCGAACTCGGCGGCACCATCACCGGCGAGCACGGGGTCGGCTCGCTCAAGGCTCGCCACCTCGCGCAGCAGCTCGGACCCGACGTCATGGCGTTGGCGGGCCGGGTGAAGCAGGCGCTCGACCCGAAGGGCACGTTCAACCCAGGCAAGTGGATCTGAGCCTCGTGGCTGAGCGATCGCCGTCGAACCCGACCTAGGGTGGCCGGCGATGAAGGAAGAACCGCAGCTCCTGATCGGTGGAGTCGACTTCGGCGAGGGTCCGCGCTGGCACGACGGTCGCCTGTGGTATTCGGACTTCTTTCAGCGGGCCGTCTACTCGGTGACGGTCGATGGCGAGCGGCGCGTCGAGCACGACGGCTTCGACGACCGCCCATCGGGTCTGGGGTGGATGCCAGATGGTCGCCTCGTCGTCGTGTCGATGACCAAACGGCAGCTGCTGATCGAAGACGGTGACGGGTTCGCGGTGCATGCCGACCTCGCCGACATCGCCTCGTGGTACTGCAACGACATGGTGATCGACGCCGACGGCAACGCCTACGTCGGGAACTTCGGGTTCGACCTCGAGTCGGGGGCAACCCCCACGGGCGCCGATCTCGCACTCGTGCGCCCCGACGGTTCGATCGAGGTGGCGGCACCCGGGCTCCTGTTTCCCAATGGCTCGGTGATCACGCCCGACGGGTCGACCCTCATCGTCGGCGAGTCGTTCGGTGGCGGCTACGAGGCCTTCACGATCGGCGACGACGCCACGTTGTCGGACAAGCGGCGGTGGGCCGACACGCCGAACATGGCACCTGACGGATGCTCCCTCGATGCCGACGGCGGGATCTGGCTCGCCGATGCGATCGGCTCGCAGGTCGCACGCGTCACCGAGGGTGGCACGATCACCGATCAGGTCGCGATGCCGATGGCGACGTTCGCGTGTGCGCTCGGGGGCGACGACGGCACGACCCTCTTCGTGCTCTGCGCACCGGGCTCTCAGCCCGACACGGTGCAGGGCAAGGGGGCGGGCGCGATCTACACGATCTCGGTGGCCCATCCCCACGCCGGCCGCCCGTGATGCGGGAGCGCTGATGTCGAACGACGAGCTGCCCTGCTGCGCGCCGAGTGCGCCAGCCGCCACCGAGCACCGCATCGGTTCGGTCGATGAGAGCGAGGGGGTCGCCCCACCCATGCCGTTGCTCGACCTCGCAGGGGGTTCGTTCCTCATGGGGTGCGACGACGCCGATGGCTTCGTCGGCGACGGCGAGGGGCCGGTGCGCGAGGTCGAGGTGTCGCCATTCTCGATCAGCGCGACCACCGTGACGAACGCCGACTTCGCTGCGTTCGTCGACGCGACCGCCCACATGACGGTCGCGGAGAGCGAGGGCTGGTCGTTCGTCTACGGCGGGTTGCTCCCCGACGAGTTCGAGGACACCCGCGGCGTGGCTGCGGCCCCGTGGTGGCGCCAGGTGTACGGCGCCTGCTGGAACTCGCCCGAAGGGCCCCACTCGTCCGTCGTCGACCGGGGCGACCACCCCGTCGTGCACGTTTCGTGGTTCGACGCGGTCGCCTACTGCCGCTGGGCCGGCGTCCGCCTGCCGACCGAGGCCGAATGGGAGTACGCCGCCCGCGGCGGCCTCGAACAGAAGCGGTTTCCCTGGGGCGACGAGCTGGTGGTCGGCGGGGTCCGACCGTGCCGGATCTTCGACGGCGAGTTCCCGATGCCCCACCCCGACATCGCGCCCGGGACGATCGCTGCCGGCGACCTGCCACCGAATGGCTTCGGGTTGCACCACGCCGTCGGCAACGTCTGGGAGTGGTGCCACGACTGGTTCGCCGTCGAACGAGACGGCTCCCGGCTCGACCCGGTCGGCCCACCCACAGGCACGGCGAAGGTGATGAGGGGAGGCTCGTATCTCTGCCACGACTCCTACTGCAACCGCTACCGGGTCGGGGCCCGCAGCTCGAACACACCCGACAGCACGACCGGCAACCTCGGGTTTCGCGTCGCCCACTGATCGAGCGCACTGCTGGGATCGATCTGCTTGACTCCGGGCCATGCCTGCTGTCTTCGTCCACGGAGTACCCGAGTCGAGCGCCATCTGGTCACCGATGATCGGCGAACTCGACCGCGACGACATCGTCACCCTGTCGCCTCCGGGGTTCGGCGCACCGGTGCCTGGCGGCTGGTCCCCGACGTGGGAGACCTATCGCGACTGGCTGCTCGACGAACTTGCTGCGATCGAGGCACCGATCGACCTGGTCGGGCACGACTGGGGCGGCGGCCATGTGGTCAACGCCATGCTCGCCGATCCTCCTGGCGTGCGGTCCTGGGTCACCGACGTGATCGGGCTGTTCCACCCCGACCACACGTGGCACGACATGGCGCAGACGTGGAGAACGCCGGAAGCCGGCGAAGTCGCCATCGCCGAGATGCTCGATCAGCCCCGCGAGAACCGCGTGGCGATGTTCGCCATGTTCGGCATCGAAGGTGAGGTCGGGAACGCACTTGCCGAGGCCGCGACGCCGCAGATGGGTGAGTGCATCCTGGGTCTCTACCGGTCGGCCGACGAAGCCGTCATCGGTTCACCCGATCGCGGGTTCGAACGTCTGGCGGCGACGCCCGGACTGTGCATGCTGGCCACCGATGATGGGTTCGTCGGCTCGCACGACTCGATCGAGCAGATGGCGGCGACCTGCGGGGCAACGGTGCATCGCCTCGAAGGTCTCAGCCACTGGTGGATGGTGCAGGACCCGGCCGCCGGAGCAGCCGCACTCCAGTCGTTCTGGGCCGGCGTCGAGGGCTGAGTGTCACGCGCCGAGCCGAACGTCGTCGTCGCCCACTGGGGCGGCCTCGAGTTCTTCACCCCCGAGCACTTCGACCTCATCGACACCGTGGGAACCGTGCTCGACCGCGAGGCGATCGGATCGTGGGACGACCCGCGTTGTGACGGGCTCCTCGCCCGAGCCGACGTGCTCCTCGGCCACTGGGGATGTCCGCCGATCACGACGGCGGTCCTCGACCGGGCTCCGCAGGTTGGCCTGTTCGCCTACGCCGCAGGCACGGTGAAGGACACCGTCGATCCGGGCGTGTTCGATCGGGAGATCCGGGTCACCTCGGGCGCGCTGGCCAATGCCGAGCCCGTCGCCGAGTTCGCACTCGCTGCGATCCTGTTTGCGAACAAGGACGTCTTCTGGCGGCGCGATCGCATGAGGGACGAGTCGTTGTCGGGGTTCCGCCAGCACTCCGCCGTGCCGAACGGAAACTGGGACAAGACGGTCGGCATCATCGGCGCCTCGATGGTGGGTCGGCGCACGATCGAGCTGCTCGGCGCCTTTCGGTCGCTCAAGGTCGTGTTGTTCGACCCGTTCGTCGATGACGCCGAGGCCGTGCGCCTGGGTGTCACCAAGGTCGATCTCGACGAGCTGTGCGCCAGTGCCGACGTCGTCTCGATCCACGCCCCTGATCTGCCCAGCACGCGAGGCATGGTCGGTCGGCCCGAGCTGGCAGCGATGCGGACCGGCGCCACGCTGATCAACACCGCTCGCGGTCGCCTGCTCGATCACGACGCGCTGGTCGACGAGCTCACGGTGGGTCGGCTCTACGCGATCCTCGACGTCACCGACCCCGAGCCGCTGCCCCACGGGCACCCCCTGTTCTCGCTGCCGAACGCCTACCTGACCCCCCATCTCGCCGGTTCCGAAGGCACCGAGCTCGGCCGGATGACCGAGTACGTGGTCGACGAGATACGGCGCTGGTCGGGCGGTGAGCCCGCCCGCAACGAGGTCACTCGCGAAGCCCTCGCCCGATTGGCCTGAAGTTCGCAGCCGACCCGGCGACCTCGCGACCGAATCGAAGACCGATGCCGGTGTCTTCCCACATCAGGTGGTGAGTGCGGACCGGACCGAATCGAGCTGGGTCTCGTTGAGCTTGAACCAGGCCCATTTGCCCCGTTGTTCACGGGTCAGCAGGCCGGCGTCGACGAGCTGGCCGAGGTGGTGGCTCATGGTGGATTGTGTGCGATCCAGCAACTCGGGGAAGTCGCACGCGCAGACCTCCTCGCTCGGTGATGAGGCGATGAGTGACACGACCCGGAGGCGGATCGGGTCGGCGAGCGCCTTGAGGACCCGGGCCAGCTCGGCGGCTTCGTCGGCGTCGAGAGCGCCGGCGCCGAGCGGGGGACAGCACGACATCTCCGCATCAGTCGGGGCCATGAGAACATATTGACATCTGTCGAAGCGTACAGCTATCGTATCGACACTCATCAAATCGTCTGAAGGAGCGCCCATGCGCCTGCAACTCGCCCTCAACGTCGCCGACCTCGACGAGGCGATCGACTTCTACACCCGGATGTTCGGCACCGAGCCCGCCAAGATCGAACCGGGCTATGCCAACTTCGCCATCGACGAGCCGCCGCTCAAGCTCGTTCTGTTCGCCGAGGGTGGCGAGCCCGGCTCGATCAACCACCTCGGCGTCGAGACCGCGACCGTCGGCGAGGTCACCGCTGCGGAGGCCCGAATCGCCGACCGAGGCATCGAGACCACCGGCGTCGACGACACCGTGTGCTGCTATGCCGAGAAGACCGAGACCTGGGTGCACGGCCCGGACGGACTGCGCTGGGAGTGGTACGTCAAGACCGCCGATGTCGGCCAGTTCGAGTTCTCGTCGCAAGGCGCCGGCGCCGCCGCATGTGGCGCCGACAGCACCTGCTGTCCTTGAGCCATCGGAGGTGACCGGTGCGGTGGTTCTCTTGCGCTGGGCGGGTCGTGGCGCGTACGTCGCGGATCGACCCTGACCCCCCGGCGCCGGCGTCGCGCAGCCACGAAGTGAGTCCGCGGGCCGACAGGTCGTCGATTCGGGGCACGTGACGACGCGCTAGCTTCGCCGCATGGCGAGGCGACGAGGACCACGGCCGGCAGGCCACTCCGGAGCAGGCAACGGCGATCTGCTCACGTGCGGCCTGCGCGTCGTCGGGCAATGCACGCTCGCCTTCGAGGGCCTGTCCTGAATGGCGGGCGACGACAGCCGACAGACGCTCGTCACCCTCGACCTCGAAGGTGTCATGGTCCCCGAGATCTGGATCGCCGTCGCAGAGCGCACAGGGGTGGACGACCTGCGACGCACCACGCGTGACGAGCCCGATTACGACGTCCTCATGCGCTATCGCCTCGACGTGATGGAGCGTCACGGACTCACCATGTCGACGGTCACCGATGTGATCGCAGGCCTCGTCCCGCTCGACGGGGCCGCAGCGTTCCTCGACGAGTTGCGGCGCCGAACCCAGGTCGTGGTGCTGTCGGACACGTTCGAGCAGTTCGCCGGCCCGTTGATGGCACAGCTCGGGATGCCGACGATCCTCTGCCACCGACTCGTCGTCGACGACGATCGCATCGTTGGCTACCGACTCCGCCAGCCCGATCAGAAGCGTCGAGCCGTCGAGGCCTTCCACGGGCTGAACTACCGGGTGATCGCCGCCGGCGACTCCTACAACGACACGTCGATGCTCGTCGAGGCCGATGCTGGGTTCCTGTTCCACGCGCCGGCCAATGTGATCGCCGAGTTCCCCCAGTTTCCCGCGCTCGACACCTACGACGAGCTGCTGGCCGCAATCAGCGCCGAGCTCTGACGGTCAGGCCCGGCTGCGTTTGGCGGCCCAGTGGGTCATCGCGCCGGTTCGTTGGAACTGGGGCGGCCGGTCGTCGGGGCCGAGGGCGTCGGTGGCGAGCCACAGCCGCTTGAGGAAGCGGACGCGACCGCTTTCAGCATCGTCGACGTAGCTCCGACGCCCGTGGAGCACGTGGTAGTTGTTGACGAACTGCATGTCGCCGGGTTCGAGCCGCATCTCGACCCGGTTGCACGGGTCGGCGACGAAGGTGTCGAGCGCATCCATGGCTTCTCGCTGGAGATCGGTGACACGAGGGGCCTCAGGGTGGCGTTGGGATGCCTCGATGAA
>Ga0307379_10001722_pt1 | contig 33814 bp, 30 predicted proteins | sample UN2MG_FD_202237 | JGI IMG/M metagenome (GOLD analysis project Ga0307379, IMG submission 202237) | Soil microbial communities from Risofladan, Vaasa, Finland - UN-2 | ecosystem: Environmental > Terrestrial > Soil > Coastal area > Acid sulfate soil | place: Finland: Risofladan, Vaasa | collected...
GGTACGCAATCTGGTGATTTTCACTATTGTCGTGATTGCGATTGGCTGGATTGGGCGTGGAGTGGATGTGCTAATGGGCAACCCGGCTTCAGAAAGTCTCGGTATGCTCTTGTGGATTATTACGCCAATTGTAGCTTCCATGCTGCTTCGGGCATTTGCCGGGGATGGCTGGAAGGATTTTGGAATAAAACCACACATCAAAGGGAATGCGGCGTGGTACGTTATCGCGCTTCTCGTCTATCCCGTGGTGACGGCGCTCGCCTTGATAATCGGCAGAGGATTAGATTTGATCGAATTTCCTGATTTCTCCCTGAAAGCACTTGGGCTGATCCTTCAGGTTTTCGCGATGGGCCTCCTGCCGCAATTCATTAAGAATATTTTTGAAGAGGCTGCCTGGCGCGGCTACCTCACTCCGAAAATTTATTCACTTCGCCTGAATGATTTCGTAGGACACCTGATCGTCGGACTCGTTTGGGGTGCATGGCACATTCCATACTACCTGTTTTACCTGGATCGAGCTGTTCTCCAAAGCTTCACTACGTTGGACTTGACGGCCTTCATCCCCTTGTCGATCGTGGTGATGATCTCCTGGGCAATGGTGTATGGTGAGATTCGCCTTTTGACTAATTCGATCTGGCCGGCGATTCTGATGCACATGGTGGAAGACGCATTTCTCAACCAACTCTTGACAGAGCACCATATCCGGATCATACCGGGGACAGACTGGCTGGTTTCGCCGATGAATGGACTCATCAGCATCTTCTTCTTCATCGCGATTGGAGTTGGTTTGCACCAATTACGAATAAAAAAGGGACAGCCCGTACACATGTGACAAATTGCCGATTTATCGATAAGAGTACATAGGGACCTGCAATCCGGATTTACGAAACTTGTCTCCGCTTCTACACCTCATAGGATCAATCCTTCACTCTCCACAATTTCTGAGAATAGTTAGAGGCTGAAAGATAGGGACAGCTCCCATTTTCTTTCTCACTATTGCACAAAACTATGTTGTATGTAAAGTAGAGGCATAACTCTTGTTCAAAAAAAGACGCTGTCACCATTTTTCCATAAAATATCCAGAGATAAGTGTCGTGTCCCTAAGTAAAGTGGCCCCATTGATTATCCCGCGTTTTCTGTCTCACACTTTAAGATTTACCTCTCTTTACATTTCTCGTGTGAGCGTATTTCCATAATGGCCTACCACGGACATCGTGGAGTTGCTTTAATAAGATTTGCATTTCTGAGGCAAGGGGGATAAAATATAAATAAAGAAAGGTTAAAAAAATAATTAAGATCATATATACTGTATAAATTTATTTTGGATAAATAGACTGCAATAATGAAGTTCTTCAGAGTGATATACTTCATATTTGCAGTATACTCAGTAGTTGGAGCTACAGAGATAACAACCAAAACCCTGGTGGTCTGAATGCGGGACTGTCCATTGGGGTAAACTAATTCCCGCAAATAAGGAGGTGCATAATGGCAATGGTAAGACGGGATCCGGAGCGAGAGATGGAGGATATGTTCGACCGCTACACGAGAGCGGTGGGGCAGCCTCGGGCTGGAAGCCAAGAGGTCATCGCAACAGGCGACTGGACTCCCCGGGTAGACATCGCTGAGACCGACAAAGCATTCGAGATCAAGGCGGAGATTCCCGAGGTCAATAAGGATGATGTCAAAGTTACTGTACACAATGGTGTCCTGACAGTTCAGGGAGAGAGAAAACTGGAAAAAGAAGAGAAAGGGAAAAAGTTCCATCGAGTCGAGCGGTACTACGGGAGCTTCACCCGTAGCTTTACGTTGCCTGACAATGTCGATGAAACTAAAATTAGCGCTTCGTTCAAGGATGGCGTGCTGAATCTCCAGATTAAAAAGACTGAGGAGGCAAAACCGAAATCCATCGAGGTCAAAGTGGAGTAAAAAGACAGAAGCTCCAACCATCGCTTGAACTCGTACTCCAGTCGCCGCAATTTGTTGTGGCTCCTTGCGCCGCTTATCCGCAGCCCGTTAGCCGGAATCTTGGATTCTTTGAATCAAAAGGGATTTGAAATACCGGAAGCAACTAAAGACGCTACATTCTTGATTACGACAAGTTGGCAAGCCCTCGGACGTACCACTCAAGGCGGCGAACGCACCATGACCTGTAATTGTACTGTTGTTCTAGTTTTTGCTGCATTCTACATAGAGGCAAACCTGACTCACATAATCGATGAAATGAACGATATTGAGAAAATGAGGGATTTCTTTCATCCCACTCAATTCCCCGGTCTGAAAAATAAGCTCAGCTGGTTCTACAACAAGTATGTCGAAGAAGGAAAAGCCACTTCGAAGAGGGAGTTGTACGCGGACGGCTTTCGAAAAAATCTATTGGAAAGGTTCCGGGATTTGAGGAGATACACAGATTTAGGAATGACGTAGCTCACGGCGTCATAGATAAGTCACTTGCTAACCTTGATGATAACAAGAGACTGCGAGGTCAGGCCATAGACATAGTCAGAGACCTATTCGACATTGCCGCGATCGCAGGGCACGAGATTCAGAGGGTTGTAACATACAGCATGGCAATCTCATCTGGTCCGGACACGGAGGAGCCCTGATCGAGAAGGGTGTGGCGATTCCGGCTAACCATTCGCTAGAGCGGACTAGGGATGCGGCACGAAATGACAGTAAAGTTGTATGATATGAGTGGCGAGAAAAGGTAGCGGTCGGGAATACCCCGGTCGCTTAGCTCAAAACCGTTAGGTGGAACTAGTAGACAAAAGAGATATCGATGAGAACAAAAGTGGGTCTGTGGATTGACCATAGGAAGGCTATTGTCATGTCTGTTACGGACAAAGGGGAAGAGATAGGACTGATAATATCGAAGGTAGAAAAACAGCTCCGCCGTTCCGGTGATTCACCTCTTACGGGGCCCTATGAATCACTGCAAGTACCGGAAAGTGATAGCCGCCAAAAAACTTTTACGGGACATCTCAACATTTATTACGATGCGGTAATCGCGTGTATTCGTGATGCAGAATTTATTCTGATATTTGGTCCTGGTGAGGCAAAGGGCGAACTGAAAAAACGTCTTGAAAGAATCAACCTCGGTGGACGCATCGTAGGCATTGAAACAGTTGACAAGATGACGGGTCGTCAGATCGCTGCGAAGGTTCGACAGCACTTTGCCGAGTAGCGTTTGTCAATAGGGGAAAAACAGGGACAGCGTCCATTTTCTTTCTCACTATTGTACGTACCTATGTTGTATGTGAAGTAGAGGCATAACTCTTGTTCAAAAAAAGGCGCTGTCCCCATTCTGCCCACCGCTTATCCGCAGCTCTGTTAAGTGCCTTAAAACAAAGGAGAGGAAAATGAAAAGTTTATGTGTTTGGTTCGAGATTCCTGTGGATGATTTTGATCGCGCTAAAAAATTTTATGAGAAATTGATGGGTCTTGAGATAACAGAGCAAGAGCTTTTGGATACTAAATTGGGAATGTTTCCATCGGAGGGATACGCCAATAGTGGATGTATTTCAAAATGTGAAAACCATAGTCCCTCAAAGGATGGAACACTTGTCTACTTAAATGCTAAGGAGGATCTCAACGGGGTTCTAAGTAGAGTGGAGCCTGCAGGCGGAAAAGTTCTTACGCATAAAACAAAGATAAGCGATGAGTATGGTTATATGGCCGCTTTTTTGGATACGGAAGGTAATCGAGTGGCTCTACTTTCAAAGAAATAAAATGAAAATAAGAATAACCGAACTTTATTTATTAGCGCCTAACACATATAAGGCTCCCTAAGTCAAGGGACAAAGGTACCCCTGACAATCTGTTTCATTGCTGATCAACCGCAACTATACCAAAAGAGTCAGGTCTACACGGGCTGTTGCCCAAACGATAATTAATGGGGAAAAACAGGTACAGCACCCACTTTCTTTCTCACTATTGCACTTAACTATGTTGTATGTGAAGCAAGGGCATAATTCTTGTTCAAAAAAAGGGCGCTATCCCTATTTTTCCTGTGTTGCTTAAATACATTTGCATTCCTGAGATGAGAAGTATAAAATAAAAATAAATCAGGGCTGAATAGATAATAGAGATCATATATAATATATAGGACTATTTTGAGTAGATAGACTGCAATAAGGAAGTTCTTCAGAGTGCTATACTTGATATCTACAGTATACTCATCAGTTAGCCCGCCTGGCAGAGTGCTTTTAAAAGGGGTGGTTCTCATTACAAGTAAGCTCCAATTACGAGCTCCCCGGGAAGGGTGAAGAAGTTCGGGTCCTGATGAGGAGGCTGAGAAAGCATTTATAAAAGGAGGTGTCAGATGCCTAAGTATCTCTTCATAGGTTCGTATAATGAAGAAGGTTTAAGAGGACTCCTTAAGGAAGGAGGATCGAAACGAAGTGAGGCGGCGGAACAGGTGATAAGAAGTGTAGGTGGAACGCTGGAAGCGTTCTATTTTGCTTTTGGCGACAACGACTTTTACGTCATCCTGGATACGCCGGACAATGTGAGCACATCTGCTGCATCGCTAATGGTCAACGCCAGCGGAGCGGTCAATATCGAGACCGTTGTTCTTCTCACGCCCGAAGAGGTTGACCATGCTGTTAAAAAGACCGTTAACTATCGCCCGCCAGGACAATAGCAAAACTGTCGGAATTGAAGCTGGGAATAATAGGGACAGGTCCCATTTTCTTTCTCACCATTGCACGTAACATTGTTGTATGTGAAGGAGAGGCATAACTCTTGTTTAAAAAAGGAGCTGTCATCATTATTTCGATATGATCAAGTAAGGCCTCCCCTTAATTGCCCTTAGAAATGGTAATACGTATAAGTTGTATGGGACTTGGCAAGGAAGTCGCAGATTGTGACCACCTCGCCTGGTGGATTCAAGGGGTTGAGAAGTTATGGCGAAGACGAGAGCCGTCATTGCAGTGGGGAAGATTGAACAGCGAATCCTGCTTATCAGAGGGGAGAAAGTTATAATTGATGCTGACTTGGCGGAATTCTACGGAGTTCCTACCAAGAGATTAAACGAACAAGTGAAACGCAACAAAGACCGATTTCCCAAAGATTTCATGTTCCAGTTAAATGTCCAAGAAAAAGTGGAGGTAGTCGCAAATTGCGACCACCTTTCGAAACTCAAATATTCAAAGGCTTTACCTTATGCATTTACCGAACATGGCGCCATCATGGCCGCTAGTGTGCTAAATTCATCCCGCGCGATAGAAGTGAGCGTTTTCATTGTGCGGGCCTTTATAAAACTCCGGCGTACCATTGCTGAACACAAAGAGCTCGCCAGAAAAATCGCTCAACTTGAACGTCGGTTGGCGGACCATGATGATCAGATTCTCTCACTGGTTCAGGCCATCAGACAGTTCTTGAATCCGGAGCTACCTCCTAGAAGGAGACGTATAGGCTTTAAAAAGGACGAACCTTAACCCATTTAAGGCCCCCGAAGTCAAGGGACAGAAGGTTACCCTAACAAGTTGTTTCATTGCCAGTTCGGGGGACTCTATACTTATTTCGCTCAGTTTAATTAAGTTAGATGTCCCCTTAATTAGAGTAATCACGAAGACGAAATCATTGAAATAATTTTGTAACATCGATGTTACATTTTGAGAATAGTCATTATTGTGGAAATATAGATGAGGAAAAATGATATTGCCAATCTAACATCCGGATGGAACAGACCGATGTTGTTGTCACGGTTTTTACTGGAAGTGAAAATATCGGATACAAAAAGAGTAAAAACATGTGCCAACTCGGTCTACGGCCGGACGTATCGGCCCCTCATCCGTGGCGTTAGCTGACAATTAGGTGACAGAGGCGATCGTCTTTTGATACGAAGCGTGCATCGTTGCTAGATCTTCGTGAAGGAGGAGAATAATGAACGATCTTATGGTGGATGCAGCCAGAAGGGGCGTCCGATATGTGGAAAGCCTGAGCACGCGGAAGATTTATCCGTCGATAGAGGCGATAGAACGCCTTCAGGAACTGGATCGACCTCTCCAGGATGAATCTGTAGATCCATTGGAAGTCCTGGGGATTCTTGATACTCTCGGTTCGCCTGCTACAGTTGCCAGCACGGCCGGACGTTATTTCGGCTTCGTTATTGGAGGATGTTTACCTATCGCCAAGGCAGCAAACATCTTGGCTGCGGCATGGGATCAGAATGCGGCTTTGTACACAACCTCGCCGATTGGATCCTTTCTTGAAGATGTGTGTCGCAAATGGCTGCTCTCCCTTTTCGGACTTCCACCTGAGTCTGGCGTAGGGTTTGTAAGCGGTGCGACCATGGCAAACTTTTCATGTCTGGCCTCCGCCCGTCATGCAGTTCTGCGTGATGCAGGGTGGGATGTTGAATCCCAGGGCCTGTTTGGTGCTCCGCCGGTGACAGTGGTTGTTGGTGAGGAAGCACATGCGAGCATTTTCAAGGCACTCAGCATGCTGGGGATGGGAAGAGAGCGTGTCGTTCGTGTGCCAGCGGATGATCAAGGAAGAATGCGTGTTGATTTGTTACCGGACATTACTGGTCCCACAATTGTTTGTGTTGGGGCGGGCAATGTCAACACTGGGGCCTTTGATCCAATCAAGGAAACCTGTGCTGCTGCCAAATCGAACGGTGCTTGGGTTCATGTTGATGGTGCATTTGGATTGTGGGCTGTGGCGTGCCCTACACGAGCTCATCTTATCGCTGGAGTCGAAGAAGCGGACTCTTGGTCCGTGGACGCTCACAAATGGCTTAACGTGCCCCACGATAGCGGCATGGTTATTGTTCGTAATCCCGCAGACCTGAGGGCTGCGATGTCAATGAGTGCCTCATACCTTACCAAAGCTGACGAACGGGATCCATGGGATTGGACCCCACAGGTTTCACGCCGAGCCCGGGGTATAGAAATATGGGCTGCGCTGCGGTCGTTGGGCCGTAGAGGGGTCGCCGACCTTGTTGAGAGATCTTGCAGACACGCCGCCCGCTTTAGCGAGGTATTAGCTTCAGCTGGATATCAGGTGCTGAATGACGTAGTTCTTAACCAGGTGTTAGTCTCATTCGGTGATAAAGATACAACGAACCGTGTCATTAGTCGAATTCAAGAGGACGGCACCTGCTGGTGTGGAGGCGCAGTCTGGCAAGGCCGAACGGTGATGCGAATCAGTGTCTCCTGTTGGGCCACAACCGAAGAGGATGTGGAACGAAGTTTGAATGCAATCATACGGATTGCTGAAGAAGAAAGAAAGAGTTAGGTACTCTTCTTTAGCACGGAAAAATGTTATCTTAACGGCTAGCTAACCAATATACGGCCCCCTAAGTCAAGGGACAAAGGTTCCCCTGATAAGCTGTTTCATTGCCGATCAACAGGATGAACCACCGTTCTTCCGTCCCCCGGATCCGGCTTGAGTTCGAAGATTCTGGTGCAGTAACAGGACTGCATCAAACACATATGCAAGTAACAATGTTGTATGTGAAGTAGAGGCATAACTCTTGTTCAAAAAAAGGCGCTTTTCCCATTTTTTCCCAGCTATATGATCTATCATTCGATTATGGAGGCTATAAATGAGTGAACAAGCTTTAGATAAGAAGAAAACAGCGGAAGAGGTCATGCCTGGTCCAGACCTCTCCTGGCGAAGCCTCTATAGGGCAGGAGGCGTCTCAGCATTTCTCTATATTCTTCTTGGTATGATTGTGCCTGCATTGCTTTATATACCTTCCGATTTCCACTCTATTACCAGTGGAGCTGCAACACTCCAATACATCACCTCACATAGAGCCTGGTGGATAATCATACAGACATTGACCTTAGCACCTAGCTTTTTAGCCATTGTCGTCTTTGCGGCTCTATTCATGGCACTCAAGCATCTAAACAAAGGCTACGCTGCGATAGGTACTTTAGTCGCGGTTGTCTGTCAGATTCTTTTCCTGGCCTATTTGCCTGTTGTGTTCGGACTTGTGTACCTGAGCGATCAGTATGCGGCGGCTGCCACCGAAGCACAACGCCTCACCTTCGCAGTTGCCGCTGAAGGACTTAATGCACAGAATTTTGCATTTAGTCCCAGCGAAACTGCCTTCGCAATAGGCGTTCTGATCATCTCTCTGGTTATGCTGAAAGGTGTCTTCCATAAGGCCGTTGCATATTTGGGAATAGCAACTTTCTCTGCTTGCATTATTTGTGAGCCCCTCAGACCAATTATAGGCACCAAATACCTCTTCTGGTGGACCTTCTTCATGATTTGGTTCGTCGCGGTTGGCTTTAAACTCTATAAACTGGGATCCAGAAAAACTATAAAGTGAAAAATAGGGACAGCGCCCATTTTCTTTCTCACTATTGCACTTAACTATGTTGTATATGAAGTAGAGGCATAACTCTTGTTCAAAAAAGGCGCTGTCCCCATTTTTCCATTTTTCGGCACGAAGTAAGATAAATTATTTATGGGATATTGACTTTTGTCTTTATTCTGTTAGAATGTAAAAGTTTGGATAGAATATTAAGCTTTTAATAAAGAAGGAGGTGCTTATTGGTTTTTTCTGAAGTTGGTGGTGCGGCTTTATTTCGTAGATATGTAGGTAACCCTATTTTAACGGCTGGTGGGTGGCCATACTCTGTTCATTCTGTATTTAATCCGGGAGCTACTGTTATGAATGGGGAGACCTTACTTCTGGTTAGGGTGGAGGATTATCGGGGCTTTTCGCATCTTACGCTTGCCAGGAGCACAGATGGTATTACTAACTGGCATATCGAAGAGTCTCCGACTTTAGATTATTATGAGGGGCACCCTGAAGAAAGGTGGGGGCTTGAAGACCCGCGAATAGTATGGCTTGAAGATCGCGAGAAGTATGCTATAGTGTATGTTTCCTATTCTTCGGTTGGTCCTGAGGTTTCTCTCGCTTTAACTAAGGATTTCCAGATAATTGAAAAATTCGGTACATTGTTGCCGCCCGAGGATAAAGACGCCTCTCTCTTTCCCAGAAAGTTTGACAACAGGTATGTCTTAATTCACCGACCCATAGTTAGGGGTGAGGCGCATATCTGGATCTCGTTTTCTCCGGATTTGGTCCATTGGGGTGACCACCGGATTCTCTTACACCGAAGGGGTGGTTTATGGGACAGTAGTAGAGTGGGCCTCGGAACTCAGCCGATCGAGACTTCCGAAGGTTGGCTAATAATATACCATGGAGTTCGCGAGACTGCTGCCGGTAGCCTTTATAGGGTTGGTCTTGCCCTTCTTGATTTTGAACAACCATGGAAAGTAATCAGGCGTAGCCAAGAATGGGTATTTGGTCCGAAAGAACCCTATGAGTTTATTGGAGATGTCTCCGGAGTTGTTTTTCCAAATGGTGCTGTAGTGAATAAGGAGAAGAATGAACTGAGGTTGTATTACGGAGCTGCAGATTCAACCGTTTGTGTGGCTTTTTCAAGCATGGATGAAATTCTTGATTATATAAAGAATTGTCCGGATGCATGAGCTGGAAATCATGGAAAGTTTATGCGTTGCGGCCAAGTTCAGGGGACACTATACTTATTTCGCTCAGTTTAATGCAGTATGATGTCCTTATAAGTTGAAAATAGGCGCTAACCTCCATTTTTCACATAATCCTATCATGACGGTAAAGAAACAGGCATGTTTTAAAGCGATACGATTATCCCGCGTCTTCTGACTTACACTGTAAGATGTACCTCTCTTTACGTAATACCACGGTACTGCTTAAATTACTTTGCATTTTTGAGGCGAGGGGGATAAAATATAAATAAAGTAAACGTGTAAATAATATATAACATTTTTGACGTACAAAGTACCTTTTCGGATAGATAGACTGCAATAATGAAATTCTTCAGAGTGCTATACTTCATATCTGCAGTATACTCAGTAGTTATACGTATTTATGTTTCATTTATGCAGTTATCCCTTGCGTTGTAGGTCAACTTAGCGTATGAATTCCTTGGAGGACGACTGACAAGTATGTCGAACGATTCAATAGCGCCATCCGGGTTCTATGCATATCCTTCCGAACCGGAACACCTTGGCGAAACGATAGAAATCGCAATTAAGAACATCAACAAGCGAAAGGTCTGCAACATCCAAAGTTGGAAGGCGCTTCGAGCTTCAGGTCGGATCGTAATAAATGCCATATTAAATCGTATCGATGATGCAGACTTAATCCTTTGTGATTTAACAAGCCTTAATCTTAACGTCCTCTTCGAGTTTGGTTACGCCGTTGCACGGAAGAAGAGAGTTTGGCTCACGGTAGATAAGACGAATCCAGAAAATGTGGAGCTCATCAAAGGGCTGGACATCCTCTCACAAATAGGTTTTAAAACTCATGAGAATTACGACGATGTTGTCAATGCTTTCTTCGTCGACAATCCATATCTCGACCTTCCAAAGCACGTACTGGTCGATTATGAAGGCATATTGGTAAGCTATGCATCAAGTGAGCCCAACAACGATATCCTCTATCTACCGAGTGCTATATCTCATACTGCCTCTAAGCAACTGACGCGCTTCCTAATCGACTTGAAGCGCAAGACGGTTATAGATGATCATCTAGAAAACAGCTATGAACCGCTGACCTGGTATCTGACAAACATCCTAAGCTCGAGATTCGTAATAGCCCATCTGCAAAACAAGGAAAGAGATGACCATGTAGTCAACAACGCTTTGTATTCCTTTCTATCTGGTATCGCCCGCGGATTCAGTCGCAGGCTGATGATGCTCGTTCCTGCGCCTTTCGAGCCGCCGTTTGACTATCGCGGCTTGCTTCAAGTTCATAAAACCGCTGAGCAATGTGTAAAGGTGGTAAAAGTTTGGATTGTTCCAGAACTAGCTAAAGGTAAGAAACAGGATCAGAAGGCGCCGACGCAGGAAATAGATAGGCAGTTGACATTCTTGAAGTTCCATATTGGCGAAAGCACAGCAGAAAACGAAGAGAATGAACTAGAACACTATTTTCTGCCCACCGGGGCGTTTGCCTTCGGAATTGACTCAAAATTAGCCGTTTTTATAGGTAGAAAGGGAACCGGCAAAACCGCTAACTTATATCGCATAAGAGACCATTTTGCAGAGCAGGCAATGAACCTTACGATCACAGTGAAACCTGTGTCGTTTAAACTAGAGACCTTCTCATATCTTATTTCAGAAGTGTTTACACGGCACGACATAGTTGTAGACTTCATCGAAAGAGTGTGGCGTGTCGTGATTTATTCGGAAGTCGCTGCAGAACTGCATAGACGACTCACGAACAAGCCCTCCTACTACGATTATTCTACTGTAGAAGACGAGTTTCTCCAATATTGCGAAGAGAATGAGAAACTAATCAATAGCGACTTTGGAGACAAGATAGATTTGATTCATTCTCTGACCAAGGCAACAATTGCTGGCGGGAAACCGGCGAAAGAGGTGCTCAGTATCATCGCGGAAAGATACGTTGATCCCCTAATTCACATATTTGCCGAAGTCTTCAAAAAGTATCAAAAGGTTATTATTTTGGTTGACAATCTTGATAAAGCATGGGAAGTCCATCAGGATGTTGGTGTTCAATCAAATATCATCTTTGGCCTGTTGGGATTTCAGAATACTATCAGACGTGATCTTTCCTGGGCGGAAGGTGATGTACGGCTGTTAATATTTCTTCGTGAAGATATTTACAGATACGTCATAGGTAATGCTCGCGAACCGGACAAGATCAGGCTTAGCACCTATCGGATATCTTGGGAGAGCGCCCCCCTTCTGCTAAAGCTACTTGAAGAGCGTTTCCTAAGATGTGATCCCAACTTGGCCCGTCCTGATATATGGGAACAACTATTCTGTCGGGAAGTGAACGGAAAGCCGATTCAAGACTATCTTACGTATCATGTACTGCCACGACCTCGCGACCTTATTTACCTCGTAAAGAACGCAATTGCCCTGTGTGTTAATAAAAACGGAGAACGCCTTGAACAGAGTGACTTAATAGGAGCTCACAATTCTTACTTCCAGTTCTTGCTAGATAACATAGTAACTGAATACGGACTATACTTTCCTGAGATAAGGGATCTGATTATGGCTTTTACGGGCATCCAATCGTCTATTAGTCTTCGCACTATGAGAAAAATAATCAGGCCGTACGGTCATTCTAGGAGCGACAATCGGATGCTGGTGGAACTTCTTGTAAATGTTTCTTTCATTGGTATGCAGGTAAATTGCGACATTCGATATGCCTATTCCAACGAGGAAACTGAAAGCATTATGAGACACCTGATCAGTAAAAAAGGTGTCTTCAAAGCAATAAAACCTAAATTCCACGTGCATCCGGCATTCCATGGGGGATTGAGCATATCAGAAAAAGTGAACAAGTCTTCAAAATGAGATGCAGTTAAAAAACACACATAACACATATAAGGCCCCCTAAGTCAAGGGACAAAGGTTCCCCTGACAAGCTGTTTCATTGCCGATCAACCGCAACTATGCGAAAAGGGTCAGGTCTACACGGGCTGTTACCCAAACGATAATTAAGGGGGAAAAATAGGGACAGCTCCCATTTTCTTTCTCACTATTGCGCTTACAGATAGAATTTTATATAGCTAAACTTATTCATAAGCCTTTTGAATAAAAGCAACTTTTTCTCTTCATAATTTTGGCTTTTATGAGAGAAATATTCTAAATTGACGCATCATAAGTTTAGCTAATTTATAATTTATCAATAACTATGTTGTATATGAAGTAGAGGCATAACTCTTGTTCAAAAATAGGCGCTGTTCCCATTTTTCCGAAGTGGTAATTGTTTACTAGGCAAATGAGTAAGTGCTATTCGCCAAATGACCAAACTTGAGGTAAGAAAATGGAATTCGTGGCAATTGACGTTGAAACAGCAAACGTTGATATGTCCTCTATTTGCCAGATCGGCATCGCATGTTACAATGAAGGATCACTATCCGAAGAGTGGAAATCCTACATTGATCCAGAGGACTATTTTGATGAGATAAACATTTCCATTCACGGTATAAACGAGTCTACCGTAAAAAGCTCACCAAAGCTTTCTGATATTGGCAATCAAATTTACAAATACTTGGATAACCATGTTTGTGTATGCCATACCCATTTTGACAGAGTAGCAATTCGTCAAGCATTCGATAAGTATGATATTAGCCATCCGAATTGTACATGGTTAGACTCTGCTCGTGTTACACGTAGAGCTTGGGAAGATTTAGCCTGGAAAGGGTATGGTCTTTACAATGTTTGTAAATCTTTGGGGTATGACTTTGCCCACCATGATGCGTTAGAGGACGCAAAGGCGGTGGGACATATCCTTATAACTGCTATCAATAGATCGGGACTCGATATAGACGGCTGGTTAAAACGAGTCGAACAACCAATTGATCCAACACGTTTAGCTATACAAAGGGAGGGTAATCCCGAAGGGCCTTTGTATGGGGAGATATTAGTTTTTACTGGCTCGCTGGGCATACCAAGAAGAGAGGCCGCAGACATGGCATCGCAAATTGGTTGTCAGGTGGCATCTGGTGTCACACAAAAAACCACCATACTGGTAGTAGGTGACCAAGATATTAAACGTTTGGCAGGCCATGAAAAGAGTTCGAAGCATAGAAAAGCGGAAAATCTCATATCAAATGGACAGTCAATACGAATAATAAGAGAAACTGATTTTAAAGAATTGGTTGATTTGGCGTAGTAATATTTCGCCTAACAAGGCGCTGTCCCCATTTTTCCAGAGAGAAAAGGATCAGGGGACCTTGATGGTTATACGTTGTTTCCATTCCGCTATTCAGTATCGCAAAAGTGTGCTATTTTATTGATACGGGTGCAGTTGGTGACCGATCGAACTTAACAGCATGGTCACAAAGCGCCACAGAAAATATATGGTTCAGCTACTGCACTTTCCTTTTTCCTCGGCTTGAAATAAGGGAAGCAAACAGTTACTTGCTACTTTTTACAAAGAATAGTTTTCAAAGACCATATTGATCCTTAATTTTAATCATAATAAACTATCAATTGAATTAAGCTCATGTGAATATCAGATTTAAAATATATACGAGGTGTTGAGATGTATATTTCTAAAATTGAAATGAATAATATAAAATGTTTTAACCATATTGCAATCGATCTTATAGCAACCGATAGTTCTTTTCGAGGCTGTGTAATTCTTGGGGATAATGGAGTAGGAAAAACAACCATATTGCAAGGTATAGCGATGTCTCTAGCTGGCAGAGCAAGTGCTTCAGGTCTCTTAGATGAATTAGAGTATGGTTGGATTAAAAAGGGCACAACAAGAGGCTCTATTCGCTTAGAACTTAAATCAGACAATAATAAAAGTTCATACTCTATAACAACAAAGTTCGGAAAGGAAAATGGTGAAGCTGATATTGTTACGGAACAAGAAACTAAACCCCATGATTTCCCATGGAATGAATTGTTTATTTGTGGTTATGGTGTTTCAAGGGGTGTAATTGGGGATACGCAATATTCTAAATATTCTGTGACTGATGCAGTCTATACTTTATTCGCTTACGAAACGGGATATCTTCAGAATCCGGAACTATCGATCAGACGCATTAAAGATGCGTATGACTCGAAATCTGGAGATTTATTGAATAAAATATTGAATCGGATTGCTACAATTCTTATGCTCAATGAAGGGGCTATTCAACTAAGTAAAGGTGGGCTTTCTGTTAGCGGATCGTGGGGAGAACATATGCCATTAGGATCATTGGCAGATGGACATCAAGCTATGATTACATTAATAACAGATCTCTTAGGTTGGGCTTTACTTCATCACGAGATAATCTTTGAGAAAGAATTGTCGGGAATAGTTATCATTGATGAAATTGAGCAACATTTACATCCCAAGTGGCAGCGAAAGATTGTAACATTGCTCAAGAAGGTCTTTCCTAATATACAATTTATAATGACAACTAATTCTCCATTGATTGCCGGCAATGCTGGCGAGTTATTTGGAGATGTATACAAATCAAAACTATTTTTTCTCAGTCGTCATGAACAAGACGTTCAGATATCAGAGATTAAGGAAAACCTTGGGGAATTAGATTGCGACCAGATTTTATCTTCCGAAGCTTTCGGCCATATTTATAATATTAATCCAAAGATAGAAAATGTATTGAGAGAAGCGTCATTATTGGCTGCTAATGATAATCGCACTTCGGAAGAGGACACTAATTATCAAGAAATCAAGAAAAAATTAAAAACTCTTATGTTCCCTGAAGGTAAAACGCTTATTGAAAGGGTTGTTGAAAGGGAATATTATGAGGAACTTGCAAAACAAATTGAAGAATTTAATAAATTTTTAAATATCAAAAGTGAAAAAAGTGATTAAAATCAAACGTGCAAATTGTCCACAGTCTTTAAATAAGGCTTATAATGCGTTTAGAAAGAATGATTATTCCAACAATAATGTGAAAGAGACTCTTTTGATAATGCAACATAGAAAATGTTGTTATTGTGAAGTAGAACTAGATAAGTCAGGTCCTCTAACGAAAGAAGTCGAACATTATATTCCGAAAAGTGCTGATGATTTTAAAGATGCATCTGGAAATACTCAATGGCATTTAGCCAATAGTTGGACAAATCTTTTGTTTTCATGTAGAAATTGCAATGGCAAGAAATCAAACCAACATCCTTTTGACCAATGTACAGGCGAACGGAGATTAATTGACCCTACTTGTGAAGATATTGATCCTGAAGAACATATTGATTTTATCCTCGATGAAGATTTTATGATGCATAATGTGCGAGGTAAGACTCCTTTAGGACAAACTACGAGTGAAATGTTACAGTTCGCTATCAGATCTGATCTTTTTGGCGGATTTTTAAAAGTCTCTTTAAAAATAGAAGGATATATTGGTGAACTTATAATAGCGTTAATAAATGGTAATAACGTGAAATGTAATGCTATGAAGAAAGATTTGAGGAGAATGATGAGCGCGCACTGTGAATTTGCAGCATTTCGGAGAGCGTTCATCTCGAAAAAGATCAAACGTTTGAATGAAGAAATAATCCCAAAACTTGAAGCGGAATATAATAATGCTTTTGACAGAATCACAATTGATATTCCCCAGGGTGCTGAAGTTGTAGAATAGATTCAGAACAAAATGAGATATATAACCAGGAAATTGTATTACTTATGAAATATTATGGCAAAGAGTTAATCTTAGACATTCACAATTGCGATCCTTCTACTTTTAACAGAAAAAGCATCAGATCTTATTTAAAAAGATTGTGTGTTTTAATTGATATGGAAAGGTGTAGGCTATGCTGGTGGGATGATTATAATGTTCCGTCCGAGGAACAGGAAACTGAAGCCCACTTAAAGGGAACTACTGCCGTCCAATTTATAAAGACAAGTAATATTATTATACATACTTTAGATTTGCTTAAAAATGTTTACATTAACATCTTTTCATGCAAGGATTTTGATACAAGGGCTGCAATGAGATTTTCTGAAGGATGGTTTAGAGGGAAAATTGCTAATTCTCACATAATAGAAAGGAAATAAAATATGATACTTAATGAAAAAGAAATTGAAATCCCTAGAACTAAAAATCACAAGAAAATATATGAGTATTTATCTAAGAAAATATCAGAAAAACTATGCCCAGAAGAAATATCTGTTCGTTTTGTTATTACGCGAACAGATGACGAAAATTATCATTGTGAATTGGGTATACTATCTGAAATAAATAATTTTCCAATTTCTTTTAATAGCTCAATTTTCAGTTTCAAAAAAAGAAATTTCGAAAACACCAACCAGTTCAATGCGGTTTTGCTAATACCTACAGGTATTGGTGCTGAAATAGGTGGACATTCTGGTGATGGCGGACCTGTAGCCAGACTTTTAGCTGCTTCATGTGATAACTTGATTACCCATCCCAATGTTGTGAATGCAGCTGATATAAATGAAATACCGGAAAATGCACTTTATGTTGAAGGTAGCGTGATATCACGCCTTTTGATGGGGACTGTAGGTCTGCAAAAAGTTAGGTCTAATCGTATAATGTTGGTTATAGATACTCACCCTGATAAATTTTTTCATGAAGCAGCTATAAATTCAGCTTCTGCTGCCAGAGCAGCATTAGGGCTTGATTGCCCAATTGTAATAAAAATGAATAACAAGTTACTGATGCGTTCTCTTTATTCAAGTTCTGGAAGAGCAGTAGGTCAAATAAAATACCTGGAATACCTTTGTGAGATATTAGAAGAGTATAGGAATGAATATGATGCTGTTGCATTATCCTCAAATATAAAGGTACCAGATCATTTTCATGTAGATTATTTTCGCGATGATATAGGAGATATGGTTAATCCATGGGGAGGCGTTGAAGCAATGCTAACCCATGCCGTATCTTTATTGTTTAATATTCCTTCTGCTCATTCACCCATGTCAACTTCAAAAGAAATCCTTAACCTAGATGTAGGGGTAGTTGACCCAAGAAAATCAGCAGAAGCTGTGTCCACAACGTATCTTCATTGTATATTAAAAGGCCTTCATAAAAGTCCAAAAATCATCCCCAATCCTTTAACATATGGTAATTCAGATTTATTAACTGTCGCTGATATATCTTGCCTTGTGATTCCAGATGGCTGTATTGGTTTACCAACACTTGCTGCCTTAGAGCAAGACATACCAATTATTGTAGTCAAGGAAAACAAAAATCGTATGCAGAATAATTTAGGACAGCTACCATTTAAACCCGGTAAACTATTTAAGGTGGACAACTATCTGGAGGCTGTCGGTGTAATGAATGCAATAAAATCTGGTGTAGCACCAGAATCAGTTCGTCGTCCACTCGCCCGTACAACCGTTTATGAAGCAAAAGGTGATAAAGAATCCAACTTTTCAGAGAAAAAAGAAAACAATCTTCAGAATTTATCACATATTTTGATTGAACCAGAAGAAAAAGTAATATAGCTAGAATATTTTTATTTCTTTCAATATTTCTTTAACCTGTATCAATCCATCGCAAAAAAAATGTGTCAAGTCTACACTTTGTACAAAACCTCGATTTCTCGATAAAAGTAAACCATGGCTGTATTCCGGATTTACAAAACTCGACTCCGATACTAACCCTCATAGAATCAAATCTTCACTCTCTCTAATTTCCAACGATAAGCTTGCCTTTGACATATAAGAATATTATTATTTCCTTATATACTTTAATGGAGAAATTGATATGAAAAAGAGATTCCATATATTTGTAACTCTGCTTGTTTTCAGCGTCACGGCGCTTTTTACAGGCAATGTTTTTGCGGGAAACATAACCGAACAAACAGTATCGTTTCAGAGCGGGGCAGATACTGTTTCCGCATTCATCGCGCGTCCTGAGGGCGACGGCCCATATCCGGCCCTCATCGTTATCCACGAGTGGTGGGGACTCAATGATTGGGTAATGGAAAACTCACGGGAGTTTGCCGAAAAAGGGTACGTTGCATTAGCAGTAGATCTTTATAGAGGTAAGGTCGCCGACGACCCGGACTTCGCCCACGAATTGAGCCGTGCATTGCCGCAGGACAGGGCTTTGCGGGACATGATGGCAGCAATCGATTACCTGCGGCGACAGCACTTTGTCATTGACAACAAGATCGGCTCTATCGGCTGGTGCATGGGAAGCGGATACTCCCTGCAGTTAGCCCTCAATGCAGATACAGCTGCAACCGTTGTCGCGTACGGAAGGCTGGTCACCGATACCGAAGTGAATGACTACAAAGGGGTCAGATCTCAACACTTGACAAAAAACGATTTCTCGATAAGAGAAAATAGGAACCTGCTCTCCGGATTTACGAAACTCGTCTCCGATACTCCAGCTTATAAGATCAAATCTTCACTCTCCACATTTTTCAACGATACGCTTGCCTTTTACATATAAGTATATTATTATTTCCTTATATGCTTTAATGGAGAAAATAATATGAAAAAGAGATTCCATATAGTAGTAACTCTTCTTGTTTTCAGCGGTATGGCGCTGTTTGCAGGCAATGTTTTTGCGGGAAACATAACCGAAGAAACAGTATCGTTTCAGAGCGGGGCAGATACTGTATCCGCATTCATCGCACGTCCTAAGGGTGACGGCCCGTACCCGGCCCTCATCGTAATTCACGAGTGGTGGGGACTCAACGAGTGGGTAATGGAAAACTCACGGGAGTTTGCCGAAAAAGGGTACGTTGCATTAGCGCTAGATCTTTATAGAGGTAAGGTCGCCGACGACCCGGACTTCGCCCACGAATTGAGCCGCGCATTGCCGCAGGACAGGGCTCTGCGGGACATGATGGCAGCAATCGATTACCTGCGGCGACAGCCGTTTGTCATTGATAACAAAATCGGCTCTATCGGCTGGTGCATGGGAGGCGGATACTCCCTGCAGTTGGCCCTCAATGCAGATACATCTGCAACCGTTATCGCGTACGGAAGGCTGGTCACCGATACCGAAGAGCTTGATAAGATCGGTTCCCCTGTGCTCGGCATCTTCGGAGATATGGACAGAGGCATCCCGGTCGAGGATGTACGCAAATTCGAAAAGGCCCTCAATATGCAGGGTAAACTGAATGATATTAACGTCTACCAGGGGGTCGGGCATGCTTTCATGAACCCAAACAACAGCAGGGGGTACGATGCAGCAGCCGCGAAGATGGCTTGGGCGAAGATATACGGGTTTCTAGATGATACCCTGAAATAGATTTTAAAATTGGGCAGCGCCCATTTTCTTTCTCACTATTGTACTTAATTACGTTGTATGAGAAGTCGAGGAATGACTCTTGTTTTAAAAGGCGCTGTCTCCGTTTTTCTTCAGATTTATCCCTCTGTACTTAACAGCACAGTGTTGCGTGAATAAATTTGCATTCATGAGATGTGAAGTATAAAATAAAAAAAACAGTTCGGCATGGAGAAGAAAAGATGACACCGCGTGAGCGAATTCGATATGCCCTGAATCATAGTCAACCGGACCGTGTGCCGATTGATTTCGGCGGACATCGATCCAGCGGCATTTCAGCCATTACCTACGCCAGGCTGAAGAAGGCGCTGGGCATTTTTTCGGGAGACATCTACGTGTACGACATGATTCAGCAACTGGCCATTGTCGAGCCCGACGTGCTTGACGCAGTTGGGGCGGATGTCGTAGAACTGGGCCGGGGGTTCATGCTCGATGACGCGGACTGGAAGGTTTGGGAGCTGCCGGACGGCACCCCATGCAGGATCCCGGGTTTTATCAACCTGGAAAAACGTGGCAACGATTGGTATCTGCTGTCGGACGATGGCACTGACCTGGCGATCCAGAAAGAAGGCTGCCTTTATTTTGAACAGATCCACTGGCCGTGGCTGGAACGGAATCCGGATGAGCAGGATTTTTCGGATCTGGAAGAAGCGTTTACACACACCATGTGGACCGGAATACCTGTACCGGGCGGGCATATCCCGCTGACTGATGAGGGGTGTGGGAAACTGGCGGAAGGTGCCCGGAAGCTGCGCGAGTCTACCGATCGTGCAATTCTCGGCATTTTTGGAGGTAATCTGTTTGAGGCGCCGCAGTTCTTGTACCGCATGGACAACTATCTTTTGCATATGGGGCTGCACCCGGAAGCCTGCGAACGGCTGTCACAATCGCTCTGCGATTTCTACATGCCGCGTCTTACGAAATGGCTCGGCGCTGTCGGCCCGTATATTGATGTCATGCTGTTCGGAGACGACCTCGGGGGACAAAACGGCCCGCTGATGTCGCCTGACATGTACCGGCGCTATTTCAAACCATACCATGCAAAGATGTGGCGGCGCGCGAAGGAATTGGCTCCGCACGTCAATATCACCCTGCATTCCTGCGGCGGGATTCAGCCATTGCTGGAAGATCTGATCGAAGCAGGTCTGGAATCATCGAACCCTGTGCAGATCACGTGCAACGGCATGGACCCGGCACAGCTCAAGAAGACCTACGGCGACCGGTTCACTTTCTGGGGCGGCGGCTGTGACACACGGCACGTGCTGCCTCACGGTACGCCCGATGAGGTTCGCGAGAATGTGCGTGAGCTGATGTCGGTTTGGGCTCTAGGTGGTGGTTTCGTGTTTCAACAGGTTCATAACATCTTAGCGGATGTCCCGACAGAGAATATTATCGCGATGTTCGAGGCGGCGAAAGAATAACTAAGAAGGGGGCAGGCCTACACACTGGACAAAAAACGATTTGTCGATAAGATAAAATTGTGACCTGTAATTAAGGTGGTCGCAATTTGTGACCACCTCACCGAGTATCTAAAAATGTACTGCGAGCGTAGCCATTCCAGTTGAAGCGAAGCTTCAACTGGAGCCGCAGGTAACAAAGTGAAGCAATCTCAAAAAGGACTGTGCTCCCGAAGAGCACAGTCATAATCCTCCTAATGATACGCTACCATTAATACTCCCATAATTTATTGCACCTGACCAGGAGATGAACCTTATATTTTAAGACAGGGCCTGTTAAGGTGCTGTGCCATTCATCCCGGGATACAGACAAAGGAACGGATCATGAAAGATAATCACAAGCATGAGCGGCTGTTTCGCGGAGATGCGTCCATTCTCCGGTCGCCCGAGAGGATCGCACTCCTCGAGGTGGACCGCGTCATCGGGTTATGTACACAAAACCTTACGGCAGGAAGCGTTCTCGATATAGGCACAGGCACAGGGCTTTTCGCTGAGGCGTTCTGCGGCTCAGGTTTCGATGTCATGGGTATAGACACGAATCCCGACCTGCTTTCGATTGCCCGCGCCGAGGCGCCGGATGCACGGTTCATCGAAGGTGTGGCCGAAAGCCTCCCTTTTGAAGACGAAATGTTCGACCTCGTGTTCCTCGGTCACCTGCTGCACGAATCCGACGATCCGTTAAGAGTACTGCAGGAGGCGCGTAGGGTCGCGACGGACAGGGTGGCAGTGCTCGAGTGGCCCTACAGGAAAGAAGAGCAAGGTCCGCCCCTTTCTCACAGGATACAGCCCGAAACCGTGCTCGACCTTGCGAAGAGGGCGGGATACACAGGCACAGAGAGGATTTCGCTTGCACACATGGACCTCTACCTCATGAATCCTTGATGTCCAGTACACTGTCAATTTAAACCTTCCGGTATAACAGATGTCCCGGCTTGACAACGAGGATTATTATATTATATTTTTCGATAATGTCTTATTAAAACATTTACGAGAAATATAATGAAACGGAGAGGGCCAGAGTTAGGAGAACTCTCGTCGAGGTTTTTTGCTTACGTCCATCTGAAGAAAAAGGATATCATCCGGACCGGCGAGCTTATACCTGTGCTGGGCATTACGGATTCACAGGAACGTAATTTACTCCGCCGCCTCGCAGGGTCGGGATGGATCGTCAGGCTGAAACGGGGCGTATATCTGGTACCGCCAATAATACCCGCCGGCGGTAAGTACAGTCCGGGGGTCGGTCTGGTACTCAACAAGCTCATGGAGGAGCATGACGGAATATATCAGGTCTGCGGCCCAACTGCATTCAACTATTATGGGATCGATGATCAGATTCCAAATGTAACATATGTCTACAACAACCGCATCTCCGGTAGCCGGACGATAGGGACCCTGGCATTTCAGTTTATCAAAGTTGCAAACAAGCGTCTAGGGGCCACCATCGAGGCCGACACTCCCGACGGCATCCAGGTTATTTATTCTTCCAGGGCCAGGACTCTCATGGACGCGGTCTACGACTGGTCCCGCTTCAATGGTCTTCCTCTAGGGTACAAGTGGATTCGTCAGGAGTTGGTCCGGGACCCCAATCTTATATCTGAATTGGTTGAGGCTACCATTCAGTATGGGAACCAGGCAACGGCTCGGAGGATCGGTTACTTGTTGGAAACCATGAATCAACCTCCAGAGCTCATCAAGAGGCTGCATTATGTTCTCAATGATTCCAAAGCGCTTATACCCTGGATTCCGGATCAAGCCATGAGTGGAACTGTCAACCGAAAGTGGGGTGTCATCGTGAATGGCTGAGGTCCGAATCATATACCATCATGATGCTGATCCAGATCTTTTTCTGGCAGCCCTTAAATACTCTGAAGCTAACACCGGATTTAACAGATCTCTGATAGAACGTGATTACTACTGTTCGCTGATTCTACAGTATCTCTTCCAGCAAGACTCACCGCTTGTGTTCAAAGGGGGGACCTGTCTCGGCAAGGTTTATGGGAGTTTCTACAGGCTCAGTGAAGATCTTGATTTCGTCATACCGGTTACTGCTGAAACAACAAGGGTTCAAAGACGTGCTGAGATGGGACCAGTCAAGGCAGCGTTTGAAAACATTCAAAGCATCATTCCAGGTGTGGATATATCAGAAAGGTTGACAGGACATAACAATTCGCGTCAATATATCGGGTACCTGTCATATCGTTCAGTAGTTATTGATAAGTTAGAGAGAATCAAGGTTGAAATCGGTCTACGTGAACCCCTGCTCCAGCCTTCAGAAAAGAGAGCGGCAAGCACACTCGCAGTGAACCCGTTCAACAGACAACCTCTCATTTCGGTATTTATTGTCAGCGCTATGTCATTGAAAGAGATGTATGCGGAAAAGCTACGCGCTGCAATGACGAGGAGAGAGCCTGCGATTCGGGATTTCTTTGACCTCTTTTATGCTGTTCGGGAGGGGTTACTGAATATTCAAGGTCCCGACCTCATCAGCATGGTCAAGGCTAAGCTTGAAGTACCGGGCAATGACCCTGTTGATCTTTCTGCATCGCGAAAAGATGATCTCGATCGGCAGATGGAAACACGACTGAAGCCGGTTCTTCGTGCAAAGGACTTCAGCCGGTTCAATCTGGATGAAATTTTTAGACTTGTGCATGCTGTGGCGAAAGAGCTGTAAATATAAACGTCATCGGCCTCGGCCCATACATGCTGTTTGCCCTCACACTTTTTTCTTCTATTATACTTGCCTCTCCCGAGCCGAAACGGTTAATTGTCAGTAACCTATGTCTAAAACCATTAAACGGAAGAGCCGATGGCATATCAGGAAGACAGTGACAGCGGTATCGTCTATTCAACAGGACAGGGCAGGATCTGCCCGAGCTGCGGCAGGCCGGTAGGTGACTGTTCATGCGTCTGCATGAGCAGGCGTATAAGAGGGCGCAAAGAGGCAGTACCGAAGAGGGACGGTATTGTAAGGATAGGCCGAGAGACAAAGGGCAGAAAGGGGAAGGGCGTCACCGTCATCAAAGGGGCGCCTCTCGACCATGAAGGGCTTGTAAGATTCGCAAAAGAGCTGAAAGCGAGATGCGGCGCAGGAGGGACCGTGAAAGAGGGCGTCATCGAGATCCAGGGAGATCACAGGGAAAGATTGACAGAGGAGCTGAAAAAGAAAGGGTGGACAGTAAAACGCTCGGGCGGATAACCGGTACCTGCACGGGTTTTTTCCGGCCCGTCTCTTAGGATACCATAGTAGATGCTTTTTTTGTTTCGTTCTGATATATTATCAAAACCTTTAAGGCGATTAGTTTAATCCACATTAAAAAACTTACAAGGCGGCCAATGAGCGATCTGATACGGCTTTTAACCCAGAAGACTACACTCAAACCCGGCAATCTGAAGAACATCCTGCACCTCCTCGAGGAGGGGGCCACAGTCCCCTTTATAGCCCGGTACAGAAAAGAGATGACCGGCGGGGCCACGGATGAGCAGCTCAGGGAGTTCTATGAAGCATACGTGTATTGTAAGAAACTCCTGGAGCGCAGAGCTGAGATCCTCAGGCTCATCGAAGAGCGGGGGAAGCTGGACGAGAGTTTGCAGAAAAGCATAGAGCAGGCGCAGACCCTTACCGAGCTGGAAGACCTGTACAGGCCGTACAAGGAGAAAAAAAGCACACGCGCGGGTAAGGCGATTGCAAGGGGACTAGAGCCTCTGGCGGACCTCCTGGAGGAGGCGGGCCTCACGGAAGAGGAACTTTTGACAGAGGCAAAACGGTTCATAAACGAAGAGGTCCTGTCTGTAGACGAGGCGATCCACGGGGCGCAGGATATCGTTGCTGAGCGGTTCAGCGATGACGCGCGGGAACGGGAAGTCGTCCGTAACCAGGCCAGGCGGCACGGAGTGCTGGAGGTGAAACCTGCGAAGGGATTCGACCCGAAAGGCGTGTATGCCGGTTACAGTGAGCACAGAGAAAAAATCGCCTTCATCCCCTCACATCGCTACCTTGCAGTCATGCGCGGCGTACGGGAAAAACAGCTTGCAGTGAAGATCGATGTGGATACAGATCGAGCACTCGAGAACATCCGGCGGCACAGGATTCCGAAAAACGCTAAAAGCTCAGCCGATATGCTTTTTACCGCTTTGAAGGACGGCTTTACAAGACTGCTTTTTCCCTCCATCGAGAGGGAGATGCACGCCGAGCTGAAGGAGAGGGCGGACAGGGGGGCCATCTGGGTGTTCGGCAAAAACCTCTCCCAGCTTCTTCTGACGCCGCCCGTGACCGGTATGGGCATCCTGGGGGTCGATCCCGCCTACCGGACAGGGTGTAAGCTTGCCGTAATAGATGAAAACGGGAAATACCTCGATCACGGTGTGGTTTTCCCCACACCGCCGCAAAACGATTATGAAGGGTCGAAAAAAAAGGTGCTGGAGCTTGTAAAGCGGAACAATGCCACGGCGGCCGCCATAGGCAACGGCACGGCTTGCCGGGAGACCCAGGAGTTTTTCGCCAGACTGAAAAAAGAGGAAGCGATCGAGCTGAAATACACGGTGGTTTCAGAAGCAGGGGCGTCCGTATACTCGGCTTCCAAAGTGGGACAGGAGGAGTACCCGGATCTCGATGTGACGGTGCGCGGTGCGATCTCCATCGCCCAGCGGCTTCGCGACCCGATGGCCGCGCTCGTGAAGATCGATCCGAAATCTCTGGGGATCGGCCAGTACCAGCACGATGTGGATCAGAAACTTCTGGAGCAGAAGCTTTTTGAGACCACCGAAGGCCTCGTCAACCGGGTAGGAGTGGACGTGAACAGCGCCTCGGCCGGCCTTCTCTCCTATGTGGCCGGGCTCGGCCCGGTGCTGGCCAGGAGGATCGTGGAGTACAGGGAAAAAAACGGGCCGTTCAGGAGCAAGATGGATCTCCTGAAGGTGAAGGGGATGGGAAAGAAGGCCTTCGAGCAGTGCGCAGGCTTCATGCGGATCCGCGGCGGTGAAAGCGTGCTGGACAATACAGGCATCCACCCTGAAAGCTACGACGCTGCAGAGAGGCTTTTGAAGCGCTGTGATATAAAGACGATAGGTATGCTGGAGGCGGAAAAGATTTCCGGGGAGATGGGAGTCGGGCCCGAGACCCTGAAGGACATCATCCTGGAGCTTAAGAAACCGGGGTTTGACCCGAGAGACGACCTGCCTGAGATCCCTTTCAGAGACGATGTGACAGACATCGATGAGCTGGAGGAGGGAAGCGTCGTTTCCGGCGTGGTCCGGAGCATCGTGGATTTCGGAGCGTTTGTTGACATCGGTCTTAAAAACGACGGTCTCATCCACATCTCACAGATGAGTAATAAGAGGATCTCGCATCCGCTTGAAAGGCTTTCTGTGAACCAGTACCTTCCCAGGATCCGTGTGATCGGCATTGATACACAAAAGGGGAGGGTGAGCCTCAGCCTGAAGGAAGAAGAGTAGTCCGGATAGGCTTCATACATCGTATATCCACATCGCAGCCGGCCGTCCTATGAGGTGGTTTTTTCTCTGAAGTCCCTGTACAATCAATAGTGTAATTCAGGACGCTGAGTATAACGATACGGCAGAATACAGTCTGTGAGAAGGGCTGATACCAAACAGTAAGGAGGCTTTTATGAAAGCATTGTCAAAAAAAGCGGCACTGGTCACGGGCGCGAGCAGGGGTATAGGCAGGGCCGTGGCGATAGCCCTCGCCAACGAGGGGGCCGATGTCGGGGTGCATTACCATACCGGGGAGGATGCTGCAAAACAAACCTGCTCGATCATCCGCGAAATCGGGACCCGTTTTGTCATGGTACAGGCAGACGTTTCTAAAGGAAAAGATGTGAGAAACATGCTGGAAGTTGTGCAGCGTGAGCTCGGAACGGTTCAGATCCTCGTCAATAATGCAGGCATTTCACACCGGGATAAACTGGAAAACATGCGGGAGGAAGATTGGGACAGGGTCATGGGTGTTAACCTCAAGTCCGCTTTCATGGTCACTCAGGCGTTTCTGCCCGGGATGCGTGAACAAAAATGGGGAAGGATCATCAATATTTCCTCTGTCGCTGCTCAAACCGGAGGAATAACAGGTCCTATCTATGTCGCGTCCAAGGCCGGGCTCATAGGCCTGACGCATTCCTATGCAGCGCTGCTCGTTAAAGAAGGCATCACAGCTAATACCATCGCACCGGCCCTGATCGAAACCGATATGGTTACGAAGGTATTGAAGGCGACACCCGCGCCGATACCGATGGGTCGATTCGGAAAAGTGGAGGAAGTCGCCGATGTCGTGGTCATGCTGGCAAAAAACGGCTATATGACAGGCCAGACGATCAATGTCAACGGCGGCTGGTACTTCAGCTGAGAGGTTAAACAGTACAATAGTAGGACAAGCAATAGTACCCTACAAAGTAACTGGGATCTTTGCAGAGACAGGACTCATGGCGGAAAGTAAAAATCCACGATGGACCGCCTTATCCGTCACCTAAAAAATGGTTACAAAGGGCTACTCGCGATCGAAATCATAGAACCGGTCCTCGTCCTCCTCGCTGATATCGAACACACAGTCATTGGGGCCGAGAGGCTCGGTCAACATAAAAGACGGCAGCCTGTCGTCCGCCTTCGAGAAACCGGCCCTGCGGTTGAAGTCTCTCTCCCGCAGCAGCAGTTCTTTCGCCTGATTTTTTAGCCCATCGAACGTGACGCTCCAGCCTGCAAGGGCACTCACCGCCTCTTCAATAAACTCGGTCCTGTCAAGGGAGACCCTGCCGGTAAAGAGGCAGAGCCCGAGCGTGTCCATCACCATGGTCTCTATATGGAGATTTCTGACGGGATCGAGCTGCGCCTTCGGGTCGAGATGGTCCACTGAAAGCACGATTGAGTTTCCTGCCGTGTGGTCTGCGCCCATGGGGGACATTTCGTAGGTAAGTCCCATCCCCTTTATCGCCCTGGGGTCGTACGCAGCCATGCCCTGTCCTTTCACCGCCGGGACCCTCTCCACACCGAATACCCTGCCGCATGTGACCGCGCCCGACCCGAGTATCCTCCCGAGCGGTGTATCCTCCCTGAGCTCCCCTATGAGGGCTTTCGCACGCTCGTAGTCTCCGAACTGCATGACGCCTGCTTCGGCGAGTACCCCGAGGGCGGCCCCGGTCTCCATCGTATCGATGCCGATATCGTTGCAGAGACGATTGAGGGTTGCAATCTGGTCGAGATCGGCCAGGCCGATGTTGGAGCCGAGAAGACAGACCGTCTCGAAGTCGAGTGAGCCCACCAGCGGACTTCCGTCTCTATCCACGTACTTGTTCGAGCACTGTATCACGCATCCCGGCATGCAGCCGTGCTTAAAAAGCCCGCCCCGGCTCTTTATGGTTTCATAAAGGGTATCGGCCCCGATCTTTTCTGCGTGCTCGAAGCTTCCGCTACTGAAGTTGTGGGTGGGAAGCCCTCCGAGCCCGTTTACGTTGAGAAGGGTCATCACGGTCCCGTACCTGGCGAACTTCTCGCCTGTAACAGGGTGTTCACGTAGGGCAGAAGCGAACCGCCTTATGAGCTGTTTTGCCTCTTGAGTCAGGTCCGCCTTCACCCCCTCGTCGTCGGTTATGATCGCCTTGATGCCCTTTCTCCCGAGTACTGCACCGAGGCCGCCCCTTCCAAGGTTCCTGCACGGTTCTCCTTCCGGATCCGTCACACAGAGGCAGGCAGCACAAAGCCCCATCTCTCCGGCCGGACCGACGAGAATGAGGCCGGATCTCGGACCGTACCGCTCACGGAGCATCTGTGCGGACTCATACGTTCCCCTGCCTTTGAGGTCTGACAGGTCCTCGAAACAAACTCCCTTCACGCCTACCTTTATGCCGACTGGCCCCTCTTTCGACTTTCCCCGTATCTTCAGCGCCTTTATACCGAGCCTCGCCAGCTTGTGGCCGACGACCCCGCCGCTGTTGGACTCTTTTATCGTGCCGGTGAGGGGGCTCTTTGCACCTGCCGAGAGACGGTTGGAGCTGGAGAGGGCGGACCCCGCGAGAAGCCCGGGAGCGAACACGATGAGGTTTTCCGGAGAGAGGGGATGGCAGAGGGGGTCGGTTTCCTCCCAAATTACCGTGGAGGTGAGCCCTCGCCCTCCAAGGTGCCCGTACTTTCGGGCAACGGAAATCTCGTGTACAGTAGTTGTGTCAAGATCTATTTCAATAATCCGCTTTTCCATTTTACACCCTTTTCCATCGGCGTGAGTGTAACGCCGGATGACCCGTCCCGCCTGTCAGAGACAGCCGGCTTGTCAAAGACATGTCGCATGTTATAAACATGCGGAGTAGATTTTCATTATCTCAGACTCGTCCACCTGTTTCGGATGCATGCTGATCCCGGTATAATATCCGGTCATAGCGATCCTGATGACCTTTTTGATATCCTTCTGCTGCAACCCAAAGTCGCTGAACTTTACCCGTACTCCGATATCTCCAAGGAGCTTCTCTGTGAGCTGGACGGACTTTTCGGCCCTTTCGGAAAGCGGGAGATCACGGACAGAAGGGTCGAGTGCCACTGCGATTTCGGCGAAGCGCTCGAGATCTGCATCGTAGCTGATCCGCATTATCTCGACGAGACATGCCGCAACGCTCGCCCCGTGAGGAGCGTGCACAAATCCGCCTGCAGCCTGACCCAGCGCATGGGGAAGTGTGGGGCCTGCGTGCGCTATCGCAATCCCGGCGAGAGCGCTGGCCCATGACATGGTTTCCCTTGCTTCTGCGTTCTTTCCGTTTGCTACTGCGGCAGGGAGATAGGAAGCAGCGAGACGTATCGCCTCTATCGCAATCATCCTGGCAAAAACAGACGCAGTGATATTGGCGTAGGACTCGATCGCATGGGCGAGTACGTCGACACCGGTTAGAGCTGTGAGTTTCGGAGGGCAGCTGAAGGTGAGCTCCGGGTCGACAACCGCTACTTTCGGGATGATACGCTCGTGGACGATGGTGCTCTTCTCCCGTATTTCGGGGTTCGTAAAAACCGCGTAGTGTGTCATCTCGGAACCGGTACCGGCGGTACTGGGAAGGGCGATCACCGGCAGCGTTTCAGGACCCGGAATGTTGGGAGTATGATCACGCCTGCGTGTGTAGCTCCAGCAGGTACCCGGATTTCTGGAAATAACAGCCACCCCTTTTCCGAAGTCCAGGGCGCTTCCGCCGCCTGCCGCGATTACCATATCACACCCCTCCTCGCGGGCGGTTTTCGCTGCTTCGTCGACTGCGAAACAGTCCGGATCAGGTTCGATCTTCGTGTACCTCACCGCTTCGATGGAGGCCTCTTTCAGCAGGCCGGCTATCTCGTCACCGGTACCGTTATTTTCGAGATACGGGTCGAGCGCTACAAAGGCTTTTTTCCCTGTTCCGGTCAGAAGAGACCCGAGCTCCCGGCGTTTTCCAGACCCGAAGACCACCTTCGGAACAACGCATCTGAATGCTTCCATGGGCTGCTACCTCGTTATTTGTTTTTACCAGGTTAAAAACCAAAATCGCCGTCTTTTGTCAGCAGCTGTGCAGGGTCCGATCACTCTCCAAAAAGCTATAAACGTCAGAAGACATTTGGGCTCCCGTTACATACGACAGTAAGGCTGCCCGATAACATTTGACGTTCATTATTCGGTATAATCGAGGTAGCATCAGATACTTTAACGATCATTTGAATATCTGTATCAGTCCACCGTACGGCCGCCGTCGATGAAAAGATTGTGGCCGGTAATGAAATCTGCCGCCTTGGACGAAAGGAATACGGCGGCGCCGGCGACGTCTTCGGGAGTCCCGATACGGCCGAGGGGGATCCGCTCGAGCTCGCGGTCCAGCCTCTGACGGTTCTTTTTCAGGCCGTCTATGAAGGGTGTGTCGACAGCCGAAGGAGAGATGGCGTTGACGCATATGTTATATGGCGCCCACTCCGTGGCCATCACCCTGGTGAGCTGGATGAGGCCCCCTTTGCTCGCCGCGTATGCCGCGCGTGCCGGATGACCGAGCCTGGAGGATATCGATGATATGTTGATGATTTTTCCCGCACGCCGCTCTACCATGACCCGTCCTACGGCCTGGCAGCAGTAGAGTACGCCTTTGAGGTTTACCTCGAGGACAGGATCCCAGTCCTCGTCTGTGATCTCGAGGACTTGTTTTCTGATGTTCATCCCGGCGCTGTTGACAAGAATATCGATGCGGCCGAACTCCTTCAGCGCAGTATCGGCCATCCTCTCCGCGCTCGTCTTGCTGGTGATCTCAAGTTGGAACGGCACAGCCTTTTTCCCTGTCGCTGCGGCCATCCGTGCTGTCTCGCCGGTCTTCTCCATGTTACGGCCGGCGGCCAGGATGTCGGCGCCGTGAACCGCGAGTGCGACCGCTATGGCGCGGCCGATACCGCCGCTTGCCCCGGTTACCACTGCGGCCTTTCCCTCCAGGCTGAACAGGTCTCTATAGGGAATATTTTCTTCGGTAACTGCCATGCCGTATCCTTTCCTTCTGATGTTCGCCTCGCCTTATATTATTATTCTCCCGGACGAAGTTCATCTATGTAAGTATCGGGAACGATTCAGGCTCTGTGACAACATCCACAACCGCCGGCCGGTTCGACTCCAGCGCCAGCCGGATCGCATTCCCGACTTCGTCCGGTTTTTTCACCCTGATCCCGAGCGCCCCCATATCCTCTGCGAGCTTCGCGAAATTTGTGTCCAAGAAACGGTACTGGTCGGTTTCTCTGCCTCTGTCATCACCGTACGAGCGCCTGATGCCGATCTGGCACTGCCCCAATATGCTGTTGTTGTTGATAACGGTCACCGTGGGTATATCCCAGCGGACGGCGGTCTCGATCTCCTGCAGGTGGTACCAGAAGGCCCCGTCCCCGGAAAAGCAGACGACAGGCCGTCCGGGGAGTGCGCACTTCGCGCCAATCCCTGCGGGAAAGGCCCAGCCGAGTGACCCCGATGCACGGAGAAAGAGCTGATCGGGACTCGTGATCCTGATTAGGGACCCGGCCCATATCGCGGAATATCCGGTGTCTGATAGGACAACAGCATCGTCGGGCAGCGCGTGGGAGATCTCCCTGCAGAGACGCTCCGGCCGTATCGGGACGGCGTCAGAGTTGTACTGCGGTTCGACGGCGAGCTCATACTGCTTTCGCAGATCTCGGGCCCTTTCGCTCCAGCCGCTTTTCTTCTTATCGGTTTGAATCGTGCCGATAATGCGATTCAGAGTGGTTTTCGCATCTCCGACCAGCGGGGTAGTTCCGGGGTAGTTTCTGCCTGTTTCAGATGGATTGATGTCGAGCTGAACCACCTTCGTGCCGATCGGGGGCAGGGTCCAGTTCTTCGTAACCTGGTCACCCGCTCCGCACCCTATGAAGAAGACGAGGTCCGCTTCGGATACGATCCGGTTCGCGCACGGTACGCAGTATGTTCCGACAGGTCCTATATAAAGGGGGTGGTCGTCGGGAATGGCGCCTTTCCCGTCCATGGAGCTCACTACCGGAATCGAGAGCCCTTCGGCGAGAGTCCGAACCTCCTCTTTTGCCCCTGAAACGATAGCGCCTCTCCCGACCACTATCACGGGCCGCTCTGCTTCCAGAATCATCTCTTTGGCAGCTTCTATCGCATCCTCTTCGGGAACAGGCCGGTGGGGAGGACAGCTTCTGTAACGATGTTCCACCACGACATCGAGCTCGGCCTCCGCCAGATCGGTGAGGTCCCCTTCATATCCCAGAAAGTCGAGGTGAACCGGCGCCGGAGTGCCGGTCGTGGCCTCCCGGAAGGCCTGTAGAAGAAGATGGGGAAGCTGCTTGATATCATCGACCTCGACATTGTATTTGGTGACCGCTTCGAACATCGTATTATGCAGGATTTCCTGATACGCATTTCTGTACTGGTACAGCGGCGGCTTCCTGCCTGTAAAGGCGAGGATCGGAGAATGGCCGAGAAACGCGTCCTGAAGCCCTGCCGCCAGATTGGCCGCACCGACTGATTGGGCCATGCACACTCCCGGGCGGTTTGAAGCCCTCGCATAACCATCCGCCATATAGGCGGCCGCCTTCTCCGAATGAGTGAGAACCCTCTTGATCCCGAGTTTCTCCATTTCGACCATTGTCCTGCGCAGGATGGCTTCTACATAGAAGACGTGTGTAACGCCATATCCTTTCAGGGTTTCAGCGATATATCTGGCGCCGGTCATTCGAGTCACTATGTCCTCCGGATCTGTTTTGTTAGGTTGGCTTATAATTTATCATATTATTTGCAGTTCGCCAACAGTCTGTTGAGTTGCAACGGCATGGGATTGGAATTGAATGCTTGAAGAAGTGTTTCCGGGATACCAGGCAGCTTTCATTTCCAAAATACCGATGTCGGTTTATGAATGAAAGCACAATGTACTTCGGAAGCTGGCTTTAAAAACAGTAAGCGCGGGAATCAAGCCTCTGTGATGAAAATAACTTTTTCCTTTAACTCTACTGAAAACTGTTTCAGGTCGCTTTTGGCAGGACCGCTTATCAGTTTCCCGGTGCCGTCGAACATGGAGTTGTGGCACCCGCACACGACTTTTCCGTCTTTCGGCAGGTCGACCTTGCACCCTGCGTGGGTGCAGACCGAAGAGAAGGCCACGACCTCGGACTCTGAAATCCGATGGACTATAACAGGGC
>Ga0307379_10001724_pt1 | contig 33776 bp, 32 predicted proteins | sample UN2MG_FD_202237 | JGI IMG/M metagenome (GOLD analysis project Ga0307379, IMG submission 202237) | Soil microbial communities from Risofladan, Vaasa, Finland - UN-2 | ecosystem: Environmental > Terrestrial > Soil > Coastal area > Acid sulfate soil | place: Finland: Risofladan, Vaasa | collected...
TCGGTATATTTACAAAAGGTCCTGAAGAACAAGAATATAACTATGCAGGATACGTTTCCGATATGTACAAATTTATAGGAAACGATATTGTCAATCAAAGAATTAGAGACGCTATACAAAGCGTTGGCATGCCCATTCTTGAGGAAAACACAATCCTCTGGAATACCTTTTGCCGAATGAGAAATGAAATTATTTTACAAAGTAGCCAAAGTATTGCACAAGCTGGAGATGTACTTCCGGTTATGATTGTAAACAATAGCTACAACGGTACAAGAGCGGCAACACTGGGTTTTGGTATAGCCATTGATAACATAGGGCGTCAAATTGGACGCACCATATTCGGCTTCTCCTTGGGTGAAATGAGACAGGTTCACATCGAAAGTTCAACCACCCAACTATCAACCGCAGTTGGTTCCTATATGCAAGTATTTACACAAGACATTACCGATATGATTACATCAAGTTTTAACAGCACATTGAATGAAGATGAGATGTTATCTGTGCTTGATATAATTGAGGGAATCGGTAAAAAACGTAAAGAGAAGATAGCAGCAATTTTGGATGAATTAAATCCCCCAGTACAAGAAGGTGCGGTTCCTCCGTTACCATCTGCATGGCAAGTGTTTTTAGCGATTGCAAGATACAGTAGCCTTGAGCCGAACTTGAATAGCAAGCGGCTTCTTGAAAATGCGGCAGAGAGTGTTCTTGTTATCCCGACAAGAATGTATGATGTCTTAGAAAGACTTCAACTATCATGATGCCGTAGATCGAAAATGGGGAGGAAACTTTCCCCATTTTTTTCGTTTAGATTTTTTTGGAACAAAATAAAAATCACCTGAAAGAGGATGGTAGGATGGCAGAAAATAAAAGTAGTAGATATTGGAGTCCTAACAGAACATACGAATTTGAATTAAAAATTGGAAAAGTTGACTTAACTCCTGACTTATATTCTGTATCTATTATAACATCAATTGATGCACCATATCAGACATTTATTCTTAAAATATTTGCTGATCCAAATGATATTATTTTAGAAAAGATATATGGACAAACGCCTTTAAAACTAACAAGTAGGTTGTACGGTACCGCTCCTTCGATTCCAATGGAGCAAATACAATTTGAGCTAATGTACTTATCATCTGATATGCCATTACAAGTATCAGTTCCAAGCCCTCAAAATATTCAAAAAGATCGACAACCTATTACAATAGTATGTGTTTCAAGAAAAGCATTTGCCACGATGAACTGGCTTGTTAACTATGTTTATCACAATATGACTCTAACAGCTACTATAAATGATCTAATATCAAAAACCCAAGCAACTTCAAAAATTGATACACAGGGAGCTAATAAAGAAAAAATCGACCAGATTTTAATTCCTTCAAGTACTCTTTACAAAAATCTAAAGTATTTAAATAGAACTTTTGGTATCTATGATGGAATGGCCGCAATATTTTGTACTCATGATAACAAAGTATGTGTAAAAAACTTGACAGCAAAAATGACCTCGTCAAGTAAATTTGTAATTTATCAGCTTCCTCTTGGAGCAGATAATACTAAAATAATTGATAAATGTACAGATGGTAAAAATTTCTATACCACAAAGAATTTTACAACTACATATAAAGGAAATTCAGCCTTTGCTTTTATGGCTCCAAATATAAGGCATATTGTTAAACCAAAAGATAGACTATTTTACACAATTGATACAAACCTTCAGGATCTTTCAAAAGAATATGGATTAATCTCAAAGGGAAATAAAATATTCTTTGACCAAGAAGCAATGCCAATAACGAGTCGTGTATCAATTCATAAAGATCATACCGGATATGAACTAAGTGAGTCTTTTATCAAAGCAAAATATGCAAGGCGTGTATCCGCAATAACCGAGATATCAATTGAGATTGAAAATAGTATGAGAATTCTTAATCTGATGGAAGTTGGTGAAGCTGTAAAACTCGATACAAAAATTGATTCAACTAAAGATTTCACCGGTATGTATATCCTTAGAGCTAGCCATCTTACCTTTTTAAGACAAAAAGAATGGGGATCATCAGCTATGTTACATCTTATGCGAACTAATAGGACACTAACCTAAAGTTAGAACAAAATAATAAGGGGAATAGTATGGCAAAACAAAGGAAACCATTACAATTAAAAAATTTAGCTAATCAATATGTTGCTGAGTTTTTAAAATGTCGTGCAAGCTTCAATTATTTTTGTAATAATTACGTTTATTTGGAGCTTCCTGGCAAGGATGTATTATTTCGCCCTTATGCAAAACAAACAGAGCTAATTGACCTTATTAACCTTAAAAGATATGTATTAGTACTGAAGAGCCGTCAGATCGGTATTTCAACTGTAGTTCAAGCGTATGCAGCATGGTTAACAACATTTTATGACAATGTTGTTATAGGAATTATATCAAAAGACGGTGCTGAAGCTACTGACTTTGCCCGAGTTATTCGTGGTATGGTTGAAAAACTTCCTGATTGGATGAAACCACCTGGAGGGCTTCTGGGTCGTGGATTTGCAAAGAGAACTGAGCGTTCATTTATTTTAACAAACGGTTCAAAGGCTTATGCATCGCCTGTAAACCCAAATGCTCCTGATAAAACTCTTCGTGGTAAAGCTATTACTTTTTTGGTTATTGACGAAGCAGCATTTGTTAATTATATTAGTACAGCTTGGACTTCAATGGTTCCTGCTTTATCAACAAACCAAATGCAAGCCAGAAAAGCTGGAATACCGTATGGAACAGTTGTTCTTTCGACTCCAAATAAAACAGTTGGTATTGGTCAATGGTATTTTGAACGATATATGAACTGTATTTCGCATGATGATATCTTTACACCATTTGTAATTCACTGGAAGATGATTCCAGAGTTAGCAAATGATCCTAGTTGGTATAATACTCAGTGTGCATTGTTTGACTATGATCAAAAACGAATTGCACAGGAATTAGAACTAAAATTCTTACCAACAGAGGGATCATTCTTTGAAGCCGACACAGTTGAAGCAATGCAAAACTCTTGTGTTGAGCCAATTGATAAAATTAAGATATTTAACGGCGAAGTTTGGAAATTTCAAAACTCAGTGCCTAAAAAACACTATATTATGGGAGTCGATACAGCTCCAGAGCATGGAAATGATAAATCAGCAATTACAGTATGGGATTATGAAACATTAGAACAAGTTTGGGAGTATCAGGGGAAATGTAAAGTCTTAGATTTCGTAAAAGTTGTAAAAGTTGCTGCAACAGAGTACCCCGGAACAATTGTGGTTGAATCTAACTCATATGGAAACCAAGTTGTCGAACATTTAAATGCAAGCGAGTACTCCTATATGCTTTATAAAGAAAAACGTGGAGTTAATACAATTGTTCCCGGATTATCAACTAATGCAAAAACAAGACCGTTGATGATTGATGCTTTATACTCATATATGACTCAATATCCGGAATCTGTTAAATCACAGCGTCTAGCTCTAGAACTTACGGGTCTTGTTTCTAAATCAAGTGGAAAAGTAGAGGCAGATACTGGATGTCACGACGACATTGCTCTATCCGCTGCTGTTTGTATGTATGTTAGAAAATATGATCCGCCTATGATGATTGACTCAACTAGATTTGGGGGATTATCTAGCGAAATGCAAGACATTATGAATATGAATGACGATAGTCCAAGTATTTCATTTACAAATAAAGATATAATGAGACACGTTAAAGAAAATTACAACGAAACGACAGGGTTCGTTGACACATTAAGATTTTTTAAGGGGTAAATATGGAAATTCAGGAACTAATGGCTGCACCAATATCGCTTTCTCTTGAAACGGTAATAGATGGTACAAAATTTTACTCATCTGACTCTTTAAAAGAAAAATTCGTTGAAGCTTTTGTTAAGTCTTCAAAGGGAAATAAAATAGCGGATCAAATTGAGAGTCTTGTGAAAAAACAGCTTGTAATGCCATGTTATAAGTCAAAAAACTTGCTTTCTTTTATCAAATCAAAACTTACAGCAGGTCCAGAAAAGTATATTCTTGGATTTTATCATGTTAAAGATAAAAAAGTTATAGTTTTAATCGAAAATTCGGTTTCAATCATTGGAACTGCAGCAAATAATGAACTTGTTTCCACAACAATGCACGAATGTATGCATTTGATAGCCGGAAGAGATTTTTCAAAGTTTTCTAGCACATTTTTTAAATATTTACACTCATATTATACAGAATTTGTCGATTATTACTTTAAAGTAAATTATCCCGATAAAAAGAAAATCAGTGAATTGATGAAATATATCGCAAATCTTGAAAAACGAGGTCCAGATTATGCAAATAAAGAATTAGGAAATTATTATAGGTTAATTTCACAATTATTTGGTAATGATACAACTTTAGCAGAGCAAGATTTTACACAAAGATTGACAGAGATGGTGGTTGCTTTAAAATTGATGATTGTACATATGCCATCTCTTCTAAAAAGCATAAATAGATTTCAAATGTTATTTTCAGCACTAAATTATGCATATTATAATGCATTTAGAAGTAAAAATCAGTACACAACACCAATGCAAGAACTAATTTCATTATCGGAAGTAGCATGTGTTTTCGCTGAGATGTCTCCACATGACCCAGTAGTAACCAAATTATTTAAAATAGTAGCTTAAGAGGAATATTAGATGGCTGACAAACCAACAAAAACCCCCGGAAGTATTACAGCTCCAGCAGATCATAAGGATCAACGTATCTCTGAGATAAGTAATGTGAATCGTGCGATTTCAAATATGCAAAGTCAAATTGACCAAAAAATGAGTGAAATTGATAGAGATATCTCAAGCGACGGTTCCATTGCTTCTATTCAAACATCAATGAATCAGGTCCTTAGAAAACTCAGCATGACAGTTACAGATGTCAGCAAGGGATTATCTGGTATTGCATGGAATTTAGCAAAGGGTTCAAAAGATGCTTTAAGTCAAACCTTAAAAGCAGCTCAGGATGATGTTAAATACGATCCTCAAAAAATGGTTGCGATGGCGTTAGCCAAAACATCACCAATTTTTGGATATTATGTGTCTAGATTTGTAGAAACAGATGTATTTAAAACTGCAACTGCTAGAATGAAAGCGAATATTAGTAGTTCGTTAAGTGGTGTTGGTGGTTCATTAAAATCATTCTTTACTGGTAAAGAAAAAGGGGTAAAAGAGTCCAAGAAAATAGGTAAGGGTCTTGTAATGACCAAAAAGACAAAAGAAAAAATACCCAAAATGGCCAAAGGTGGTGTAGTTGGTAAGGGAGGGTTGGCACAAGTCCATGCTGCAGAAGTAGTAATGCCTATAGATAAACTTTTGGAACGAATGGATAAGCAAATATCCATTCAAAAAGCTATGTCGGCTCACTCAATTAGATGGCAAACTGGAGCTCTTGCCAAAATGGACACATATATTGGTGACCTTCATGCACAACAAAAAACCGGAATAGTTAAAGGATTTTTCAAAGCACTACAAGAAGTTCAAACTCAATATGAGGAACCATCAGAAAGAAGAATGCTTAGATCTCTACTTGCAATTCAGTCTGCTATTGGTGCACAAATTGGTACTTGGGAACAAGTATGGCAAAAAATGATGATTGAACATCCAACGTTCCGAACATTGCTGTATCTTCAAAAATCTTTCCGTACAGTATTTGGACTGCCATTTAAACCAATATTTGGTTTCTTCAAGGCACGTGGCGGTTATAAAGGACATTTATCCAAAGAAAAACAACCGTTTACTGCGATGAACGAAAACCTTGGAATCCTTTATACGGGTACAATGTATCGGCTTGACGGAATCGCAATGTACACCAGAGCAACAGCTGAAGCAACAAGAGATTTATCAACAGCTATAACAGGTACGAAATATAAACCATTAGAAGGTATTAGACAAGGTGCGTGGTCTATCTTTGGCAAGATGCGTGGAGCTCTAAACAACATTATTGCCAGTACTATAAGTTTAGGTGGTAGACTTGGCTCAGTTCTTATGGGTGAAGGAAGAGAATCACGGGACGAAGCAATAAGAGCGTATGCATCCAAACTGGGAAAAAGAAGACTTGCTCGTGAAGTTACAAAATTTGCTGGACTGACAATAGGCAAAGGACGACTTGAAAAAATATATGGATCTGCACAAGCAGTTGAAGGTTCAATGACTCAGCTTGAGTACGAGAAATATATGCCAAAACAAATGGCAAAATTTGCAGTAAAACATGATGCAATGCCCGTATGGATCAAAGGTTCAATACCAGAGGAAATGAAAGAGGAGAGAGAAGCGAAACTGTGGGAAGTTCAAAGAGAATTTACAAAGAAAGAGAAAAAGAAAGAAGCACAAAGAATAGCTAAACTTGAAAAAAAGCAAAAATCTGTTCAGGACAAACTTGAAAAAGTGCGAGCTAAAAGAAGAAAGGCAGCACAGAAAGAAGCGAAACGGCTTGTTAGAGCTTCTCGGAGAGCTAAAGGGAAAGGTGCATTTGGATTTCTGGGTAAGACTTTCAAAAGAGTTGGGGGATTACTATCAACTGCTTTGATGTTTATTCTTCCGATGTTGTTTGGTTTTACTCGTGGTGGAATAGGTGGAATCTTCAAGTATTTGGGTGCGGGATTGACGGGGATTATTAAAGGAGCATTTCTTGGAAAAGGTGGAATCTTCAAGGCTCTTTTATTTAAAATTAAAAATGTTGGTCCATTACTTGGTGGTATTGTAACAAAAGTATTTACAAATCCATCATTTTTAAGAGTTATGGCCGGCGCTATGTCTGCTGCTCTTGCATTTTATCTTGGGTGGAAACTGGGCAAAAAGATCGATGACTGGCTTGGGATATCAGCAAGATTTAAAAGTAAACTGGATGAGTGGGACAGAAAAGCTGCTATATTGTCTGGTAGTGTTAGCAAAAAATCAGCTGAGCAACTTAAAGCAGCAAGACAAGGCGGCGCTCAAGGGTTTGAAGGATCGAGGGCTATACAATTAGTGGCTAGTACTGCACAGGGAAAAGAATGGATTCAAGATATTGGTATGTGGGGTGAAGCTAATCAAGTTAGTATAGCTGCAGCACAGAGAAGCTATATTCAGGAAAACATCCAAGAGTATTTGCTTTATACTCCACTGCAAATTCAAGCAGCAAGACAAGAATGGCTTAGACGGGGTGGGTATGGTGCAAAGTGGATGGGCACTGATGCTCAAGGATACGGAATAAAAAGAGAAAAAGCATTCATGAGTTGGCTTAAAGGAAATACAAAATATAAGCCAATGACCTCAGAAGCAGTTCAAGAGAACTTCAAAAAGTATCAATTGTCTCTGGGTATAACTGGTGGATATGATCAATACGTTTTAGATAGAGATGTACCTATAACCGACAGAGTGAGTAAGCAATTTACTAATGCAAGTGAATTAGCAAAACAAGAAGCACAGAAAACTTGGGCACAAACTGAGGCAAACAGAATTGCAATTGCAGATTCAACCAAAAAATTAATTGACAGTGGAAAAGCTAATGCAAAAGAAGGCTCCGCAAATGTAGCGCAGCAAACAACAATATTGTCAACTAACATACAAAATCAAACAACAGCTATGATAAATAATGGTGGACAGATGGCAAGAAATGTGGGTGGTGACTTCGACAGATATTTAATGATGGGTGAAGTTGATGGAGATTATTAAAAATGGCAAAACTACATAAAAAAATGACTACAATTGATTATACAATAGGGTTGCCTCCTGGCAATCTTACTGATGAAACGATGCAAGGTAGATCACAAACAGTCATGGAAAACTCTATGCCGATTGTAAAAATATTTCCTGGGATTCCTTCGTTTTCAAGAGGTCTAAACCTATTTAGAAGATCTCCCGCTTTTAGATTTGATGAAAATAGTATATCCCATAGAAATCTGTCATATTTAAGTATACTCAATGCTCATGGCTTTAATTTAGCTCAACCAAAATATGCGACTAACTACAGTACTGAGGGTTGCCTAGTCCTTGCATATCAAGCTGATAGTTTTCCAAGCGATTCTTTTTCAAATGAATATGGAGAAAACTTTCTGCAAAGCTTAACAAATGTTGGTTCTGATGCTGCTGCATCTTTAGCACAGATTCGTGGTGGTAGAGATATGGGGGAAGTGTTTGATGCAGTAACAGGTGATATAAAAGGAATGGGTAAATTTGGTAACATAGCTGGCACCCTCCTTCAAAAAGGCGGTGCCGCAGCAGCAGGAGTAATGAGAAGCCTTTTGCCTTCTAGCGTTATGGGCGGTGTAGATGTTGTTTCTAAATTGATGGCTGGATCAAGAATTGACTTTCCTATGGTTTGGAAAGGAAGTTCTTTTCAACCATCATATACTATAACAGTAAGACTTTATAATCCAAATCCATCAAGTGAGGAATCAACAAGAAAATATATTGCTGCACCAATTGCTGCAATTATGTTATTAGGAATTCCAATTTCTACAGACGGAATTACATATAGTTGGCCATTTATTCATAAGATTGTTTCTCCTGGTATATATAATCTAGACCCAGCATTCATATCAAACATCACTGTTATTAAAGGTGGTGATCAGCAACAAATTGCATATAACCAAAGATTGGGTATTGTGGATGTTAGAATTGACTTCGGAAGCTTATTCAGTAGTATGCTAGCAGACACAGAAAATCGAAGAGCAAGGCCCACTCTAAACTCCTACCTTGATGCATCAATTGGTCCAAGCGATACTTTTAAACCTGGTGTTGAAAATTTTTCGACAATACCGGGAGAATATACATTTGCAGATCAACAAGAAAATACAAGAAGAAGACGTGGTATTGAAGAGCTTGCAATTACAAAAAATCAAGCTTCTACACAAGAAGAGTTAACAGATGAAGAAAAAAATAATCCGCCTGATAGAGTATCTACTACAACGAAAGCAAAAGAGACAGATCTGTTAAGTAGATTAACCGGAGGGCTTAGAACTACTTTTGGACTTTAAGTATTACAAATGCTTCTTCTTAACATTATTGTTAAATAGAATGCTAAGAAAGAGCTTATAATGAATTGAGTTTGTGACGTGTACTTCTCATATGTTTTAAGATAACCAACTTCTTTTAAAATTTCTATGAGAAGTATGTTTATTTGAGCTTTGAAATATAATTGAGCAACTGTCCTTTTAATTGCCATCATACGTTTAACATAAGTATAAAATTCATTCCCACATACCATATCAACGCTTTTTGCTTCCTTAATAAATAATTGTAATGACATCTTAACATTATTGAAATGTTTTTCGTTTGTTACACCATTGACAATTAAAGTTGCAATTGAGGTTTTAATCTTACTTATTTGTTTTGCTTCTTCAAATGCTTTCATATCAATTACTTTATATGAAGTAATTTTCTTTGCAATATCATCAACTATTTTTTGACCTTTTTCAAGAACTTGATACTGATAATTATTAGATTCATCATCGCTTATCTCACCCTGAGTTTTAATCATTGCCCCAGACTTTTTATTACTATAATAACTTCTCGCAAAACTTTTAACACTTTGAGAAATTCTTGTTCTTGCAGCACTTAAAAATGCAATAATTCTATCTACATCCCAATTTTTAATATCTTTTGCATAATTGGATTGCATTTGATTCGCTAGATAATATAGACTATTCGGAATTGATTTTTCTCTGAAAAATAAATGAGTTCTTGTCAATGTATCAAGAGTATATTTAAAAGTGTCTTCGTGACAATATTGTATTTGCTTATACATCAATCTTGCATATTGAATAACCATAAAATAAACCATAGTTGTTGAAAATGCAGATTGATCTCTTTTTATTAGAAAATAATGCATAATAAAAACTAAAATGCTTGTACCAGCATCGTTAGGCAATTTGAACTTTTCTGCTTTTGTTCCTTTATATGTTCTTTTTACAAATTCTTTTATATCTTTATCGGTAACTTTTAATAAATACAATAGTTCAGAATAGAATTTTTTCGTTTTCGGATAATAACATGGAGTCGAAAGTGCGGACAGTTCCCTTGCAGCACTTGTTGTAATAAATCTTTTTAATTGAGGTATATTTGGGTCTACTTTGTTAAGCAATATTTCCATATTAGAATATCCTAATTGTTATATCGTCTTCTGTAAAATATACATACTCTGGTGCATATTCTAGAAGCTCTGTTTGTGTAAAATAATTAATATCAAAATTAAAAAAGATACTAGATTCAGGAGTAAGCAAACTACAATGATCAACTCCATCAACGCCTTGTATAACATCTATAATTTCAGATCTATATATTTCTGCATTAATTCCAAACCTATCTGTAAAAGCAGTCACTAAAGTATCCCTAATTTCTTGCGTGAGCGCACCAAGGGATCCAGTATATGTACTTTCCCTAAATACATCAACAGAAATTTGAAGCGGAATCGCGTACTCTGGTTTTACCCATCCCAAGTCAGAATAAATATACTTATAATCTTCATTTGTTACATAAACCATTTGCTGTGATTTTGGTTCAGTAAAAACCCAGATAAAAGAAGTACCATCACTGGTATATGTTGCAACATTATCATCATAATCTTCCCAATCTCCAGTACTTCCCTGACCGACAATATAACGATCTCCAACAACTGGAAATGGTGGAGCTCCACATCTTATTGATGTAACGGCAACTAAATCTACATCATTTAATTGCATATTACGAAGAATACCCGTTGTGTTTGAAAATTTAAAATTAATAAAGTCAGTCAACATTCTGTAATCTTTAAATGTTAGAGTTGTAAGCAATTCTTGCATTACTTGAACTTCGAAATCCCTTTGATCAATGGCATCATAATAAGCCTTTTCCACCGTAGGAATATCATATACAGTATAAGATGTTGAGTCAGATACAACATCTGACATTGTAAAATCGCTCAAGTCTTGTCTAAAAATAAATTCTGTGGAATATTGTGCTATGTTTCCCTCCATAGGATGACTTATAGTAAAGAAATAGGTTAGTTCACCCTTTGGTATGGCTAGGTTATTTGGGAAATACGCAACGAATGCTGTTCCATCATTTGTCATATTATATGTAGCACCAGTTGCAGAAATCTCCATTTCACAAGTTGTAAGAATAAAATCGCTCTCTGTTGTTTTATAGTCAAGTTTATATGTAGCAGTTGAACCTGATCTGCTAACTGTTAGTAGATCAGCATATAAGTCGTAATCTGATGATCCATAACTAGTAACTAATGTAGGAATCTGCTCAATCTCATACATCATATAAGTATATTCTGCATTTGAATTTAGTGAGTCAATTGTCATATCAAACAATGTATAGTAATCAACTCCATCAAAATTAATGACGGTTTGTCTTGGGATATATGTTGTACCGAATGTCTCAAAGACATCTCTTGTTGGAACAAGATCATCTCCAAAATAAATAGTTGAATACAACGCTATCTCATTAACCTTCAAATCTGATCTTTTCAACACTGGTAATGAATTAGCACCAATCGGTGAGTTATCAATAATGACATCTGCATTGATAAAATCGTTTTCTGATACAATTCTTTCTAATGCAGAAATATTGATGATTGCATTGCTTCTAATTTGTTCAATGGACTCTTCGTCTTCTCCATTGATTGCCGGTGCAGCATTAGTAATTGAGTACTGAACAATCTCGGTTATGCCTGCATCGGTAGTGTTGTATATTCTGTCTCCACTTCTAATTGAACCAGCAATAACATTACCATCAGCCCCGTCTGTCAATGAAAGATTTACAAGAATAGTTGAACCAGCCTGTGGTTGATAACCAATAAGACCATTTCCAAATTGAAGGTTTAGTCCTGAATCTGTTCTTCTGGCAACATAACCTTTTGTTGATGAATCCATCAAAAATAAACTAGGGTATTCTGTATATGTTTCATACGAAGCTGATCCCGATGGTCTTACCTGAACTGTTTGTGATGAAATTTGACCAGAAAAGGGTACATCAATGGAAACAAATTGATATTGTTGTAAATCTTCAGAGATCGCAAATTCTTGTTGTGAAGTTGAAAATTGTCTAAATGGCAATACAAAAACAAAGTCACTAGTTTCAGGCGTCACCGGAAGATTATAAGTACGGTTTCCCTCTCTTACAATAATTTGAACTTGCGAGTTGTTTGTAACAGTAATAGTTGTTGAGTAGTAAGATGTAAATTTAATATTACCTTCAGCAGTTACAGTGAACCCTTCAGGAATTTCAAATATAGTAATTGGATCCTCAAAGCCAAATGGAACTGTAAACAAAACACTTACTTGTGCGGGAGTTGCTTCTTCTGGGCTGTATCCTAAAAATGCGGCAAGATTGTAAATAGATTCGGGGAGTTGAGCTTTAGTTAAAAAGAATTCCCTATATGTTGAGATTTGGTAAAATAGTGTATTGCTTGTTAACGTTGAAAGAGTATCAACGATAAATGATAAAAAAGAAGATTTCGTTAAATCCACATTCTCGAGTTCTAAATATTGCTTTAATAAAACAATAAGTTGATTTCTTATTTGATCTCTTGATTTATATATCTGACTTGATACTGTTTCGTCTGCCATTTCTTATCTCCAAATTAACAAGGCGCTACGTTATTATTTGCAAAGTAAAAACCACTTCTAGAGTCGTACAAATTAGTTTTTACACAATCTTTCAAACTCTCATTTTTTGATAATAATCTTGACATAAATTGAGAATCTTCTAATGTATGTATTTTCTTGTCATATTCAAAAAATGAGTATACGTTCGAAACCTGCAAATTTAATTGATCCTCAGTAACACTCTGTTCAACCTTTACTTTTAATTTCCAAAACGTCCTTTGTGTGTTCACAGATTTTTCTACGCCAGTTACATTAAATGTTGGATATACATCATTCTCTGTTTGTAAATATGATTGTTCTAATTTGATTTTATCATTTGCTAATGGAATAAATCCGTATGTGCTCGGAATTGTAAAAGAGGTTTCGTTTTCTTTTACATATCCAATATCTTGACCATCAAATGCAGTAGAAATATCTTCGGAGTAATAAACAGGAAGTAATAAAATTTTATTCCATTTAACACCAGAATACTCACCAACTCTATCATAAGAACCAGCAAAAACATTTTCGTCTTCCCAAATGGTACTTCCTGTATCAATATGATAGTATGTTGTCAAAAATGCAACTACATCTTTGCTATAGAAATCATAGACAAGATTTTGATATTCATGAATATAATCATATATTCTTTGAAATTTTTGAGTACTCATTATATAGCTGCTCCCTGTCCCTGCCTTACAACCGTACTATCATCAAATTTAACTGAAAGAGTTGATGTCTCGCCTTCATACCCAACAAGAATATTGATTGTAAAACCTTTTCTTGTGGAATTAAGCATTATTTCAATATCTTCAATAGAAGCACGATCATCGTATAACATTAGTTGAGATTCAACCTCAGTTTTAATCCTTTCAACTGTTGACTCATCTACCGGTTCAAACAAAACTTTATGTAAATCGCTTCCATAGTTGGGGTCCATGATATATGTTCTTCTTGGCGTCATCAGAATATTATTCCAAGATGTAATAATTACATCAATGTTTTTAACTCTTTTAAAATCCCCTGAAGCAGTAATTTTGGCTATATAATCGTAAATGGTCTGATCTGAGCCAATTACTTCTTTATTAAATCTGCTTAGTAAGTTAGCCATTTATCGTTTTTTATTTACCCCCTCTAATAACATCTTTTGTTTGTCGTCTTCAAGATCTGTTTTCCATTTCATATAGTCCTGAAATCTTTTAACTGGCATAGCCATTATATCGGTGTACGCCTGTTTGCTCATTTCCATACAAGTGAATACATTTGTTTGAAGAATAGTCCGATATTTATCTATGGTATCAAACTGAGTGCACCATACGAAAAAAGTTTTCTACGAGATCGATATCCATGGCTTCTTCATTGCCACAGTGAACACAGCTACTAAGCATTTTCAGCGTAATACCGTATTGACCGAACTCGTCCTTATATTTGGAATAAATCTCTCTTTTGTCTTTTGAAGGCAATGATTTATAAGCATCAATAACATCTTCACGATCACTATAAATAACACTATCTCCCTCTTCCGGATTATGTTGAAACTTCGTTAAGATAAGGGTTTCAGTTAATAGATCTATTTTTGATACAACTCCAACTCCAGCTGATTTAAGTGCAACCATTTCATCAAATAGAGTTGGTTGTTTGATTGATGCAGTAACTCCTTTTGAAACTGGTAACTCAACTTGGGTCTCTTTTGAGAGAATATCAGTTCCAGGATATCGGTTCATCTCAAAAGTTTCTGAAGCTTTAACTGTAACAGCATAATCTTTTCGGCATGAACCACAACTAACATCATAGTTTCTTATTTCTTCATATGTAATATGATACAAACCATAAAGCAAAGCATCTCGATCTTTTAATGTTACCTTTTTTAGAAAATCATCATAGTTCTTAATGCTATCAGGTTTTTTAACACATGAATCAAATAAACATTTATTCAAATGTTCGTTAATTTTGGACGGTGTTAATAAGCTTCCTTTTAGTCGTTCTTCTTCTTGTACATTGAGAGATCTTACATGAAACGATAATCCCGTTTGAGGTGTAATGACCTCATACTCTGGGTACTTAATATTAAATCCTTTAAACATTTTAAACTCCTTTCATTCACATTTTATTTTTGCTTATTTCATTAACTAGCTGCTGCAGTAATATTACCATAAGCCTCAATTGTATTTGCCTTCATTGCAAACACTTCATCTGCTAGAGACTGACATTTTACTTTAACCCAGTCTTCGTGCCAGATGTAGTCTACATTAAATTCGATTTCCGCATCAAGTCTGCCCACTGTTTCAACATCACTTGTGAACAAATCTTGCGGATCTTTTGTTGGAAATACACCATCATAACATGCATAGTATTCAACAGTTTTTGCATCGGGAGCTGTTGTCCAATAGTACATAATAGCAGCATATGTACCCTTTGTATAACCTGCGCCCTGCGGTCCATCAACTAGGTCAGTTGTACCAGTTCTGTAATCCCTGATCATTTTAACCCAACCATGCATAATATTAAGAATAGGCAATCCGTTAAACTCTAAGAATTTAACTGATACAGAGTTACCATAATCAACATTTCCCGGCACAGCCCATTTGATTCCACCAAGCCCAGTAAACTCTACTTTGTTTAGAGTACCACCTGGTGGTGTTACTGACAAACAAGCTCCAGCTAATAGATTCTGGATTGTCGATGTATCCAACCCGGCATATCTAGGTAGTAATGTTGGTATTTTGGTCATGTACATAAAGTGATAACCAGTAACGTAAGGGTCAGCAACCCCACCAACAGTTCCGCCGAAATTACGAGTTAATCTGTTGTTCGGAACTTTTGCGAACGAATTTTTAATTCCCATTATTTTCTTCCTCCTAAGAACAAATCATTTTAGATAAGTTCCCATATGAACATTTACTTCCTTTTTTATGAATTACTTTGTGACATTTCTCACATATGACTATCCCGTTGTCAGGATCAAGAATCATATGCGGATGTGTCTTTTTTGGGTTTTCGTGATGTACTAGCAATTTTACTTTTTTATTATTACAGTAATCACAAAAGTTATCACCAAATTGTTGTTTTTGTCTTTTGAATATTTCTGTTTTAAATTGTTTATATTCTTCGTAACTATATATATTTAAATTCTCTAGTGATTGTGGACTTTTTCCATATAAGTAACACTCTTGTTTGCAATGTTCAGAACAGTAAAAATTATTTTCTTCATAACCACCAGGTTTAGTAAGCGCTCTATATCTTTCATATATCTGTGTGTAAGTCGGTATAAATTTTTTATTGCAAGTTGAATTTTTACAAGTAACTTTAATCCCAAAATCATCTTCTATAACATTATCCACCAAAAATACAAGAGGGTATCTTTTTTTAAAAATTTCTAAAGATAATTTTTTAGCATTTCTTATTCTATTTTTTATTTTTTGACTTTTCTCTTTGCCGTATATTTCTTCATAAGTCAACCCCATTTTCGTTGATATTTGACCTATATGAGATTTAGAAATTCTTTGTTTTTGTATTTCAGTTCTTTTTGATCCCCTTCTACTTTCACTACTTTTTTTTATAATTTCAGGACATGATTTTGTAGATTTACTACAACACCACTTACCATTCTTTAATTGGTATTGGGCATCATTCCAACAACCATATTCACACTTCATTTACCCACCCTTGATTTGATTTCCTTAAGAACATCCAGCCAATTACCATCTTTTATATGAATCGCTTTATCATCTATATAAAAGTCGGCGTTCAATTTCTCAGCAGTCACCCTGTCATAATAAATTTCATTATTACTTAGCCAATTTTCAACACTCTCTATTTGCTCATTAACATCTTGGCCATGCTCCTTGGCATTTTCGGCTGAAGCTCTTGTTGTAAATATAACTATTTCATACCCTTTTGATTTTAACCAATCAATAACTTGTTTTGCGCCAGGAATTGGATCATCATAAAGTGAACCATCATGCCAGCTTTTTGAATACTTATGAATTGTTCTATCTAAATCAATCATCACCCTGTTTACAGGTGTTGATTTTATTACATTTTCATTTGGGTACGCAACTCTTAATATTTGTTTCTTTTTCTTTTTCTCATATCTGTCAGAAGTAGGAATCGCATCATATGTAGCGCCAATACCAGCTGCTGCAGACACGCCACCGTCCATCTCTTCTGTACTCTGTAATTGCTGTAAAAAAGTCTCTAGTTTCATGTTTTCCTTTCACCGTATAGGTCAGACACCAAGATTTATATTTTGTTCTAAAAAAAATAGGATATCTCATTTTTTTAGTTACCAAAACTATATATATAAATTATTGAAATGAAACTATTGTTAATTTTTTAAGGAAGGGATGGTATGGAAGAAAATAACTCAAAGGAAAAGGAGGTAATTTGAAAAAGAAACGTGTCATTTTAAAATTCGATAGACGGTTTATGAATGATGATTATTTATTGCTTTTTAATACAAAAACGGGTGTTGAGGTTCTTACTGGTATAAATGGAAAGGATGATCCTCATTCACTATATTTGCCATCTCTACTAGATATTGGGGTGATGGGCGCGTGCAAAAATAAGTGTGCCTTTTGTTATCAGGGGCATGATTCGCAACCAAATATGAAGCTCTCAGACTTCATGAGCATCATTGATGCTGTTTCCCATCATACAAATCAAGTTGCATTGGGAGGACGCGGAGATCCAAACAAACATGCTCACTTTGCAGAAATGTTAGAATATTGCAGAAAGCATAATGTTGTGCCAAACTATACAACAAGCGGGATTGATCTTACGGATGATGAAATTGAAATATCCAAAATGTGCGGAGCCGTTGCTGTCAGTCAAATTTTCTCAGAACAAAAAATAAAAGTTCGTGTTCGGAGAAAAAAGAATGAAACAAACTCTAAATAAAATTTGTGACTATGGTTGTGGTCAACAAGCAATTCATCAATTCAAAAATGGAAAAGTGTGTTGCTCAAAACAAGTTTTTGGATGCCCATCTAGAAAATTTTCAAACCAAGCATGGAATAAAGGCTTAACTAAAGAAACTGATGAAAGAGTTGCAAGATATACCAAAGTTATGAAAAAAACAAAATCAGAAAAGGAAATATCAGCATGGAATAAAGGTTTAACTAAAGAAACTGATGAAAGAGTTGCAAGATATACCAAAGTTATGAAAAAAACAAAAAAAGGAGTTCCGAATTATAAAAAAAGAAAAGATATAACAACAGATGGAATTTCTACTAGTCAGTTTAGATATTTAATTAAAATAAGATTATATACATCATGGGTATATCCAATTTTAAAAAGAGATAATTTTATATGCCAGAAATGTGGTAATCACAATAATTTAGAAGTGCATCATATAAAACCATATCGTAAAATATTCACTGAAGCATTATTAATTTGTAATTTAGATATTGTTAATTATTGTAAATGGAATAAAAACGATAAAATGTCTCTTGAAAATACAGTTATAAATTTACATAAATTAGATAATGGAATAACTCTTTGTAAAAAATGTCATGGAGAAGAGGATGAAAAAAGAAAACAATTTTTTAAAAGAAAAAATAATAAAAGACGAAAACGGTGAAGAATGGGAAGTTTGTTCTAAAAAAGATAATAGCGAAGAATATGAATATAAAGAAATAGAAACAACTATTTTAAAAACCAACGACTTTACATTTAATGCTCTACAAAGATTTATTGATTATGGAATAAAAACTAATATTCATTTTATTTATTCTAACATGTCACATGGTCTTGCTATAGATATTCTTGAAGGAAAAGATATATGGAAAGGAAAAGTCAATATTAAAAAATTAAATGCTGTTATATTTCTACTATTCAAACCACAAGGGTCTGGTAAAGAACTGAAACATTTAGTTCCAACACAAATACAGTTAGAGGTAATGTCAAAAAGAATCCTTGAACCAAAATGTAAATTCAAAGTCGGTATGGACAGTTGTCTTGCCAATCATGTTTTAAAATATCAAACACCTGAAGCTTTTCAAGCAATGTCAATAGATACTTGTGAGGCAGCAAGAATGTCGGGATATATAACACCTGATATGAAATTCAAACCATGTAGTTTTGCAGGATGTAACACAGAGGTTGATTTAAAAGATAGCTCCATTGAAACAATATGGAATAAGTCTGAGTCATTCAGCTTTTATCGGGACATTCTGAAAGAAAATCCACAAGCCTGTCCGATAGGCTTCTAAAGGAGTGCACAGTGAAACTTAAAGTCGATTTTGTAACAAACTCAAGTTCATCGTCATTTGTTGTCATGGGAACTTATTTAGATACCAGCAAAATACCAGCAGAACACCTATGTTCCTTATTTCTGAATAAACTCGATGGCGGCGATTTGACCGTAGATGATATGAGGGAGTCTGTGTCAGAACACCTTGATGAAATACTAGCTGGAAGCGATCTCACTTATTCACATGGCTTCGATTATTATTCAGAGAGTGCTATGATTGGTATCCCATACACAGATATGAAAGACGATGAAACTCTTGCCGAATTTAAAACCAGAGTCAAAATTCAAATCAAAAATATTTTTGGCTTCTTACAAGAAGTTGATCATATTGAAGAGTGCTGGATGGATAACTAATGAAAATTAAAGTTGATTTTGTAACAAATTCAAGCTCATCCTCATTTGTAGTTGCCTTTCCAAAGAAGGTTAAAACCCTTGAAGATGTACAAGCGTATATACCACATAAATATGCTGAAACTGTCTATAAGGATGCAAAAAATCAAAGAGCATTATGTAAAACAAGTCCAAACGTGAAAGCAAAAATTGCAGAGGAAGTTACATATGGATATATCAACGATCCAAGATTTCGAGATGCTTGGGATGAGGATAAAAAATTTTTTAAACGGGAGGGGAGTGAGGGACAATCATATGACCACCCACAATGGAGAGATATCTTTTGGGATGAACGAAGTTTAAAACAAATCTCATTTGCTCACATTATAGCAAAAGAGTTTTTGGAAAAAATATCCGATGAATCATACATTTATATTTTCAACTATGGTGATGAAGATGGTGAGTATTTTTCGGAGATGGAGCACAATAATATTTTTCGGTCTCTCGAAAGCATCCACATCTCCAAACATTAAAATTAATTTACTCAAACAAAGGAATGTTACTATGAGCAAAAAAGAGCTTCTTGATGAGTTTGGAAGAGATCAAGAAACACAGTTATCAGATGCTAACTCTCTTGTTGAAAACTATATGACAATCGAGTTTGTTGCGATCCCTCCTGATTTTGATATCATGAATTATCTTAGTCTGAGAGAGCAGGCAAACATCTTCAGTTTAAAACATGTAAACCTCAAACACCTTGAAATTATTGCTGATGGTGTTAAATCCTCGCCTGTATTCTCTATGCTTAATAATATTAGAATCGAACCAACAACTTGTTTATATTTCCTAAAGGTTATTCACGAGTTGGGTCTTGTATTGAAAACTTTACATAATCCCATAAGATCAAATATCGACCATGTTCTTCAACATCTTGATAAAATGGGAAAGAGTAAATATGATGAGGTATTCATTAGAGGGCAGACAGCTAAAAGAGTTAATTTCACAATCATTAATATCTTCCCTATGATGAATGAAGAAATTATCCATGAAGCAATGTCAATCGCCCAAAAACTCCAAGAGTATCAAAAAGAAGTGGATAAAAAAATCGAGTCAATGGATAATATCTAATCCGCCAACGCAAAAAAGACCCTGAGAGGATTACTCCTTCCAGGGTCTTTTTTTGCTTCTAATTATTGGATATAGAAGTTTAGTTCAATTTGTTCAACAACTCTTGTTGGTTGTAGAATAATATTAACATGAAATTTCTTTGTTTTCTTTTCGTAGTCTGTTGCACCAACATCTACTGAGTAACTGTCCAAACCTCTTTTATTCTTAATAATTTCAAGGAAGTCAACAATTGATCCGGCAACCTGTGTCCAAGTAATCTGATCATTTTGCTCAAAGATAAAGAAGCGACAATATTGTTCGATCGCTCTCTTACAATAAAGAACAAGTCTTACGATGTTCAGATCTTGTAGGGCACTTGCTTTCGCTTGTGATGTTAACTGTCCCCAAACAACATAACCCGCTGAAAACTTAACAATTGGGTTTAGTTGTTTCAAATACATTTGATCTCTCTGACCCAATCTTGGATTATATCTCAACTCCTTAATTGAGTCAATTGAACCTCTGTTAAATCCAGCAGCTGCAAACCATAGTTCTGCTACATTGTCATTTCTTGGAATTAAATATGACATGTGATACACAGGTGAGAACCAAATGTCTTCGCCTGTAAATGCATCAGAGACTTTGTTGTAACATTCATATAGTGCTACATAGAAATTATTGAAAACATTTGTATTAGTTCTTGTTGACAATGCTATAGTAGCAGTTGCATTATCGCCATTGTCAAGAATACCAACACAATCACGTCTTGTTTGACATAGTGTGCTGATTGCAGTCTTAACATCTGCTGGGTACCCTGCATCATATACAAGGGTAAAGTAAATATTTTCTGTATCAAGGATTTGGTCATCAATCAATCCTGAGTAACCTTGTTCAAGAAGAGTTTCTGCTTCAGTGGTATCCAAACTTCCGTCTGCATTAACCAATGAACCTTCAGATCCTTTTCTTAATGGTGTAGGTTCAGCAGAAGTAAATGCAGAAGCTACACTAGCATATGATGCCAAAATTTGGTATGAAACAGCTGAGTCAACATCAAAGGTTGCAGTTGCACCATTCCACCCTGCTGTTCCGCCGGTAAGACTTCTATTCGGAAATACATTGGCGCCATCTTCATAAGTACCAATTGCAGCACCCAACCATCCCCAAATTGTATTACCTTTTGCATCTTTGGCAACAACTACATAGTTAGCATTGCCTGTTTCTGTACTATTTTCCCAATCTGTAAAGTCTTGTTTGTTATCTATAATTGTAGCTGAACCGCCTGTTAAATCAACAGTAACTGTACCAATATCTTTATCATAGATTTTAGAGATTAACTCATATCCTTCTGTATACTCACCGCTCGCTAGTTCCATTTTAAATCTTAACATTGATGAATACAGTTCAAGGATACTTCCAATAAAAATTGAGTCTCCAGCATTGTCTGTGGCAAACGGATCAAACGAAACATCGAAAGACTCAATAATAACATCTTCTCCATCTGTTTGCTTTTCGTAGATGTCTAATACATATACTCCATATAAAGTTGGATTTGAATGTGCTGTAAATCTTACTGCTATGGAGTTGTAGAAGTCACCTCTACCGATTGGTACTAAGAAGCCCAATGGTTTTACATCAACCACAGTTTCCAGATTTGTTGTAATTTCATCCTCTGTATTAAGACCATCAACGTATGTGATTGAAATACTTGCTGTTGCATCAGCCGCAGCCAATCTGGTATCAATTCTTAGATTTGCATATGCAGCATCATCTGGTAAACATCTCATCCAGTATAATGCACCAGATTCACCTAAGTGATTGTATGCAAGATATGGACCTTGTCCGTAATTTTTTGTGTAATCAGTAATTTTTGGTTCGCCCCATTCGCTGATTAACTCAGCTCTTGATCCTACGAATATTACTTCGTTGTCTCGACCCTTTCTTGAAAAACCACACAAGAATCCAATTGTAGATGGGACCGCTTGTACAAATGTTGACAGGTCGATAATTTTGGTAAAAACACCCGGAGATACATTAGCCATGATCTCTTTCCTCCGATTAATATATAAATTTCTCTAATAGGTTTGGCTCTCTAATTTAAGTTTCCTTTCTTCTCCAGGTCTAAACTAAAAAATCCTTTTGATATTCAATTCCTTTTAAACATATAAATACCATACAAAGATAAAACGTCTGTCGGCTGTTTTGATCAATGATGGGTATGTAACTCTTGCAAATAGACTGAAGTTTCCACTATATCCGCCTGTAGCACTAGCTGCTGAAAATAATCCAGCTTCACTTAACTGTTGTCCGTTTGCGTCATTAACTCCAATTGTAGTTGTAATTTTTATCACTAAATATCTATCATCATTTAAAATATCTGTTTGAAACTCAATCTGATTAGTTGGTTCTTGGTCAAAGATTTTCTTATAAAATCCTGTTGATGGATATCCTGCTTCTGCACTTGTATGAAAATCTGCATAAAGAGCAGATGTGGTATCCGAAATCATTACAGAAGAATATAAATCGTCGTCACTAATTATTGGTGGAGTTGGGTCAAGAGGGTCAGCTGGTAGTACACCACCATCGCCAACACCAAACCATTGTACCCACTCATCCTTAGTAGGAGTCACTAAAGCATTATTTGTATTAACTAATCTCTGCGCTAACATTTCACGCCCAAGATAAACAACCAAATTACTCTTATATACCAGTTCTTTTCTGCCAGTTTCAAGTTGCTCATAAATATGCACTTCGCCTTGTGGTCTTCTCGAAGCCGGTTTATTTACATTAACTTGATCGCCTAGACAATTACTACCATACGATTCCCTTACGACAATCTCTGTATCTTTAACCTTTTTCATAATCAGTTTTCCTTCTCTCTAATAAAATGAGGTTTTACTTTATATTTTGTTCTGAATTTGTTACATGTTTAGTAATGCCAACGAAAAATAAAGGGTACAATCAAGTAAAGCCACATCTGTTTAAATGATTGTACCCTTTAGCAATTACTCTAAATAAGTTCCACAATTTGGACAATATTTATATGATGATTTAAATGTTCTTCCACAACTTGAACAAGTCAATTTAGTTTGTACAGTCAATGGAGCTTGAACGGGAGCACTCGTTGTGTCGTCAATCCCCTTCATCCTAATTATGATAACTTCAGATGGATCAAGTTCCCCAATCGAACCATATCTAAATTGCTGATGTATTTCACTACCTTTTACTGTGATACCTTCATCTGCCAATGGTTGTCCGAGAGATTCAACTCCAAGAGAATCCTGTACAACATTGCTAAAACATGCACGAACTTCTCCTTCACTTGCTTCACCCATACTATTATTAGCTTGTATATTCATTGCTCCCATTGATGAAGTGTATGTAACACTATCTCTTGATAATCCTTCTGCTGTTCCATACACACCATTAATAGTCCATTGTGGCCACCAATGATAATAATCATGGCAATGATGATGATGATGCTCATGATCTTCAAGAATAATCTTTCTGATGGGTTTAGCTTTTTCATATGCAAACTCCACTCGAATCATTCCGTCATCAATTTTATCTCCACGGTGCTCTTGTATTTCTTTTGTTTTTTTGATAAACTTAAATTTGTTTCGAGCAACTGTTCCGCTTAAAAATCCTTCAAGCTCTGTACTTGAATTTGGATCAAGTATCAACGAACTGTAATCAAGAACGTCTTGACCATCAACGTGGATTTTAACGGATGCCCTTCTTGAACTTAGATTCTTTAGATAAATTGAATACTCTGAACCAAATGGAAGGTAAACAAAATCATCTCTCATTCTCAATATTTTGTTATTTGAACGAATTTCTACAACGAATTGATCTTTGTAAGTCATTTTTATTCCCCCTTAAACAGGTCATAGGCTGAGACCTCATTATGCTTAAAGCCTATCGGTTAGAATTATTTTTTGTATTGTTTTCCAATACAACTGTCTTTCTGTTAATATAAAAATTTTTATATTATTTTGTTTTCTGCACCTCCTTATTTTGTCTGAGTCAGTTTGAATTAAATAATCGTTTTTTGGATCAAGATATACATCATAGTCTAATAAATAAAAATCCGGAAAATACCTTCTATATTTTCCTTGTACATCAATATATCTTAGATAAGATGGCCTGTTCCATAAAACATTATTTTTATCTAACTCTATTGCAACTCTTTCTTCATAACTAGATTGAAGAATAATATTGTTTCCGTCTTTTGTTTTATATTTAATATGAACGCTATTCCTAACTCCAAAATTTTTAAAAATATCTGGGTTTTCTTGAAATAGTCTTTTATTTTGCTCGCTTATAAATTTTCGTCTTTCTTTTGTATATGTACAAGACCTACAACAAAATTTCTGTTTGTTTCTGTGCCATAACGTATATGGTATTATATTGCTACATTCTGGATTTAAGCATTTTTTTGGATTTTTATAATACTCTAATTTTTCTATACAATACTTTAGATGCATTTTATAACCATATTTATGAAATGGCTTAAAACATATGGGACACACTTTCATACAGGTTCCCCCCCTCTTTTATAAAAAAAGGAAGGATAGACTAACCTCCTGTAACAGTGTTTAAAGTCTATATTTATTTGTTCTGCATTTGAAGTCATATCGTCTATTTTTAGTTGACTCATCTATATATATAAATTAGTGATAGGATTTAAACCACAACTTTTATTAATTACAAAGATAAAGGAGGTCTTGATGACTAAACCAGTTTGTCCTACTTGCAAACGAGAAAGCATGATTGGTATTCATGAATTGACACGTGGATGTGAAGTTATGCATTGTATTCACTGTGACCTTTCCAAAGACGAACATGGGACTTACGTTTACCAAAACCATTGCTGGAACACATCATGTAACCACGCTCCTATAGATTCCGGAGTATGCAAAAAATCTGTTAGGCCAGGAATGGGATATCATTGTCCTATATGTGGTAAGGATCTAACAGAATGGAAAATAAAAATAGGTCTACTACAAGCAGCTTAAGGAGAGGATTATGTTACTGTATTGCGACAAATGTGCAACTGAATCCGGGAATCCAATAACTGAGAAGAAGGAAAAAGGTGAGTGTGGTTTGTGCAAACGCCGTCTTGGTACTATGAATGTGATGGACTCTGTCAAAGAGAAACAAATGACCACTAACATTTCTAATGAGATCTTTGAAATTGATGGCATCAGAATCACACAGGTTGAAGGTTTTATCCCTGGCACAAAGATTGATGAAATCGAGTCGGGAACACCACATCGAATTTTGAAAGGGGATAGGGTTTTGTATTTTGGTTTTGATGAATTAATAATCGCAATTCCTTCAACGGGAAAACGAATACGGATTCAATTATAGTTTGGGGTGCCTGCTGCAGGAGATTTCGGATACGGATCATATCTGTGCTCGTTCCAGTGGGCGATTGATCCACCTCAATTGCCGTGGTAGCTTTAAGATAAAGCACCCCTCAGTGGGGAGATGCAGGTATCGAATCCTGTCCACGGCACCTTTTTAAAAGAATGGAGAGATCACCCTCCATTCTTTTTTTTTGTCTTATAAATCTCGACCGTAATATTTCCCATTAAACATAAACGAACCATCAATAATTATAATAGGATAAATATTGAAAAATCCTGTAGCAGGAAGATGTTCAACAATACCAAATCCATTTACCCAAAAATTTGGAGCATTCTTTTTATAATCTGGTTTGATATTGCAGAGACATGGAAGTGCGGTTGCCATATGATATTCTTTTCTATCTACTGGCGAAACCTTAGCATACATCTGTGGATTGTGGACATGTGCATAGACAACATTTCCACCAAAAGCTTCAAGTGTTTTTGCGGCATGATATTTATTCCAGTAATATCCATGAATTACTGAGAGCTTGCCAATTTTATAAATTCCATTATATGGAATAATTTTATATCCTCGCTCTGTAAGTTTTATATTCCGATCTATATCTATTAAACTTTCTAACTCGGGATGTTCTTCTATATACCAGTTCACACGCTCTTCATGATTTCCAATCATAAATGTTCTTCGAGTATCACGACTGGTTAGTTTTTCATGAATTTGCAAAATGTCTTCATTAAAATTTTCATAGTCTTTTATTAATCTTTGCCCTTCTTTTAATAACGGTTTTCTTTTATTCCAACCGGATATACAATCTAAAGATAACTGATCTCCCATGTAAACAATTTCATGTGGTTCATAATCAAAAATAAATCTATTTACTGCCTCCATAACTTTTCCATCAATGTGAGGATAATGAATATCTGGCAGAAGCACAGTCTTCTGTATTTCAAATATATCAACATCTTCAGCTGTTTTAAACTTGCATCTATCAGAAAAAGATCCCGCATATTTACTCACTGTCCTCTCAGAACAACCAACAATCCGGGCAATCTGTCTATTATTCAAAAGAGAATTTTTACCCATCTGTAGGATTTCTTCTTTTAAACTTGCCATGAATTTCTACTCCTTTTATTGTATTTAATTAATGACATATATAAGAATTTATATTTTGTTCTAAAAGAAAAGGATAACTACCGGGAAATAATAAAGAAATTGACTGATTCTATTTTGGATAGAAACTCAGAGAGGAATTTTTAGGGGTTACTTTCTTACTTTTTTTGTGACTCCATAAATGCGTTCCTTCTGTCATGCATTACAGAACGAAACTCTTTCTCAATCGAGTGACGCAGAATACCCGTAGCAAACACCTCTTCTTCACCGAGTTCGGTAATTATATCATCAATTGCTTTCTCCATAATTAAACGTGCTTTTGTTGTTAATCTCATTTTTACTCTCCTTTATGCAATAAAGTTAAAATCTATCAAATTGGGAGTATGGTCTTCCCATCCATCAGGTTCATTAGGTCCAGGATACCAACCCCAAGCGTAAACATTTCCGTCAGCATCAGCAGCCATAGCATGGTCATAAGCTTGATCACATATTTTAGTAAAAGTATGACCACCTATGACTTGAGTAAACTCATTTCTATCAGTATAATCTCCCACTCCTAACTGGCCTGATCCATTGTCTCCAGTAGTCCACATTGTACCATCGGTTTTCAAAACACCAGTGTGGTATGCTCCACAATAAAAATCGGCTACTTCACTACCAGTAAAAGGTAATTTTGTAGGAGTAATTACATAATTATTTTCAGCAACTCCTAATCCTCCTAAGCAACCATTTACATTATATCCCCATCCATAAAGATCTCCATTTGATTTTTGAGCTATTACATGACAGTCACCTGCACGAACTCTTATCCAATCCGTATCAACTCCTACTTGAGTAAAAATATCTTTGTTACATGATTCCCATTCCATCCTTGCGTGATATGGATCCCAAGCCATGGAACCTTGAAGAAGAGCAGCACAACCATCACTACCAGTTCCATATAATTTACCATCGGAGTCAATTGCTAAAGAAAAATTCCAACCACACCACATGGATGCCCAATTAGTCTTTCCTAAGTACTCCTGAACTGGATATAAAACGGGTCCATATGGTTTGATTATTGGAATAGCTGGTTTATCATCTGCATAAACTTGACCAAGTCCAGATTCGCCTTGCCGTCTACAGTCATCGCCTCCGCCTGTGTATTGTTCACCCCAACCCCAAAGTCTTCCAGAAGTGTCAAGTCCTAATCCATGCCAACCACCCATTCTAACTTTAGTAAAAATATGATCACCAGGATTCATTCCTCCGCCAGCTAATGGAGTATGATACCAATATTTACTAGTTGGAGGATCATACTGCTGATTATACTCATAACCATTACCCCATCGTCCATATGTAGTATCTCCCCAAACCCATAACTGGCCATCTGAGTCTATACCCCAGGTTGATTCTTGATATACCCCAGCATAAACAAACTCATGGTCGCCTATTACTTGAACAGCAGGATCTTGACTATCATAATTTCCATTACCTAAATAACCTCCATAATTAGTTCCCCAAGTATAAACTACACCATTTGATAACTGTACAACGTATATACCATAATCACAAGAAAGGTTTTCTATCGTAATTATCTCAATAGTATAATTCTCAGTCATAATAGGACTGTCAACATAACCAATTTTACTAGCTATAGCTCTTATTTGCATAGTTTTAGTCCTATTAAAAAATTATTATTTTACTATTATTTATTTCTCATTCGATTATGAAAACCTTCTCTCATAAGCTCATTAAAAACTCTATTTATAAGTCTTTGATTTTTTGGAAGACGACGAAATTCAAAATCTTCCATCTTATCAAATTCAATAAACATATCATCTACCACTTTCTCTATAAGAAGATAAATAGAATCGGGTATTTCTCCCCGTCTGTGTTCTGGTTTAATTTTTCCTGTTTTACTTTCTGCCTTCATTTTTTTACTCTCCTGATATAAAATCAAAATCCATTTTTTGTGGAGAAAAATAAGTATCAGATAGTTCTCCCCAATACCAAACTTCGCCAGTGGCTGATACAGCACCTATAACACTACTTCCATCCGTCCATATCATATCAAAAGCTGGAACTCCAGGTACTTGAATGGGTGTGAATTGACTCCAATGATAATACCCCGTACAAATAGTACCATAATCAATACCAGTTCCTAATGCTCCATAATCCCCATAACCCCATGTCCAAGTTACTCCATCAGCATCTACTCCTACGGAACTTGTTGAACCAGCGCTAAATAATACAAATGATTTGCCTCCTCCTCCTATTCTCATACCTTCATTGAGACCATCACCTGGATGAGCATATATATAATAACATCCATCAGGATCATGGCTATCTCCGTACTGACCATAATCATTTGATCCAGTATACCAAACCGTTCCGTCTGGTTTTTGTGCTACTGTATTTTCGTGAGGAGCCCAAACCTTTACCCAATCAGTATCAGTGCCTACTTGTGCAGGAACCCCTTGCCAAGACGCTTCACCGCTTCCTGATAATCCTAAACCCATTTGTTGATAAGAATTTATACCCCAAGTCCAGAGAGTGCCATCAGATCTAATAGCAGCACAATGGAAGTATCCTCCAGCAACATCTATCCAATCCCACTCCGGCTTGACATTATATGGTTTACATTGAACCATTCTATTGTTATAAGGATCATCTCTTCCTATTATACCCCATCCACGGTAGCCCCAAGTCCATATTTTCCCATGCGCATCAAGAGCAATTCCACCATGCCCCATTCCTACTATTTTAACTAACTCTATATCCTCTGGAAACATCCGGAGAGCTCTATAATCACGATAAGTGACATCTTCATCCCCTCCATACGGAGTAGGTTCTTCTAACCAGTTATCCCACTCTCCACAAGGCAACTGACCCTCATCCCATCTTGCTTTCCATTTATAGTCTTCAACATTATAACCAAGATCAAACATATCTACAGCAGTTGCTTTCGCTCCAGAAGTTTTTCCAGTAAAAGGACCTGTTGAAGAAGTAAAGTTTGGAGAAGCACACATATATAATTCTAAGGTTACATTCGGAGGAGTACCGGAAACAGAAGTGACTATTCCTTTGAGATAAGTTAGATACCCAGTTTCCATATCATCATCTTCAATGGTTTCCCCTACTACAAACAGTTTAGTCGCATCAGTGAGAACCATTCTATACAACTTGTCCCAATAATAATGAGGGCAGCCTCCACGACAATAGACATCTTCATCGCCTGCAAACCATCCGATTCCATTCTTATCCACATGATAAACGCAGTCATTCCAAGAGTCACCTTCACTTGTAAGCAAATCTTCAGTACAAATCAGTTTCGGATTTCCATCTGAGTGGTCGCAGTCAGCTCTCCACCATTCGTCACTATCTGGGCAATCGTCATAATTATTGCACTCCGTACAACATCCCAACACATAACTATCATATCCATGAGCATAAGTTCTGCCATCAGAGATATGAATAAACTGACTTGAATAAGTACCACCTATACCAATAACGTATGGCATAGCAATAGTATAATTTTCAGTCATAATAGGACTGTCAATATAACCAATCTTGCTAGCTATAGCTCTTATTTGCATATTTTCATTCCTTTTAAGTTATTGGAATCGGTGCAACATATATAGGATCTACTCCTGGCACAGGTTTGCTTCCGTCAGTTGTATAAGTTATAGTAGCACCTGGCGTTGCACAAGTTAGAGCAACCGTGGTTCCAGCAAGGTAAGCTCCAGAGGCGGGATCAGCAACGGGAATAGCACAAACTGGACAATCAACAACAATCTTACCATCATCTTCTAGTAGAATATATCCATAATCTTCTTCCATAAGGTAACAGCTTTCATCCGGAGTAACTTCTTCAACTGTAATAAATACAAGATCAAAACTATAAGTACAATCAAATGATCCTTCCGAATCAAAATCTCTAAACCCACCTGATTGATAACAAGTTATCGTTCTCATATTCTCAATTGTAAGTTGAGGAATTACCCACGAAACATAATAATTAGTTGAGTCAGTTGGGGCAGATAATTGTAATGTACATGTAGTGGCTGTCTTATTTGTAATTATGCTTGAATATATAGATGAAGATTCAGGATCCCCTTCTGCTACAATATTAGCCATAAGAGGATATACGCTTCCAATTTGTGTTGTTATTGGTATCGTTACTTGTGAAACTGCATCAGGTATATTATAATAACCGCTAATACCGTCTGTACATACAGACCAATCTAGAAAATAATTTGAAGAATCTAATGGACTCGAAAATCTAACTGTAAAACTAGTTGATGTTTTTTCAATAATATCATATGCATAAAATGAAGGGCTCGCATCTATATTATTACCTAAAGATACCACGACTGAATAATCGGCGGCCGAGCAAGTAAAACCTGATGGTAGCACAACGGTTACGTCTGTGCTATCTGAAGGAATCGCTATACTCCCGGCATTTGTTGAGTCATAAACTGCATCCCAATCAAGATAATAATCATCACCATCAATATCAGAGGAAAATATAACATCAAATCCAACGTTACGTTTATTTGTAACAAGGTAATTATACATGGATCCTAAAGCGGTTTCATTTCTTAACATTAATCCAATTGAATAATCAGTAGTTGAGTCAAGAGGTATATTAAAATATAAAGAAACTACATTTGTACCATCAGTTAGATTTTCCGTCTCGCCATATGTAGATTCTATAATTTCAGAAACAACAAAACCAGTTGTATCAGATGCGGGACATTTTAAGTTCTCATAAAGAAGCTCCTCCATTGTAATTTGAACATTGTTATCTGTAGGATCTTCGGGATATTCAATTTGATATGGGGCAAAAGGATTCTGATTTATATATGGCAACTGACGTCTAATATCTGTTACCGCACCAATATCAAAATAAGAGTCACAATCAAATGTATCTCTTGAGTAGTATGAAATAGCAGCTGTAGTATCAAAGCAAACAATTGATGTTCCGTCAGTTGTACATTTTTGTCTATGTGGTTGAGTTTCACTACATTCTATTGAACTCATTAACTCCCAAAATAATGCCCAACTTGCACCTGTTCCTGGTTTTGTTGCTACTCCAGAAGTATGTTCCTGAATACAAATATAGTGATACCCTAGTCCAGATGCAACAGCATCATCAACTTCATAAAGAGTGTCTGTAAGCCATATATCTCTCCAATTATATGAAGGTGGCGGGTCCTCAACAAACTCTCTCTGACAAACGGTTAAACTAGTTTCACATGTGGAATCGCCCAATGGAGTACAACAAGGTTGGCTATCACCTGTTATAAAATCATGAAACTCAAAATTAGCAACAATACCTGAAAATTGATCTTCAATAACAATAGAATTGAATAATCTACTATTTACTTGAAGACTTTCAAGTAATAATAATCTTGCTCGATACGGTTTAAAAAACTCAATAACAGGTTTTAAATCTTTAAAAAATTCTTGTAAACCAAATAGAATAAAACCAAAATTTACAAAACCAAGTCCAATATTTGCTCTAACCCAAAGAGCTAAATCTTTTAACAATGAATATAAAACATCTAAAGGTTCCCCAGCAGCATCAAGTGCAGCTTTTAAAGTCGGATTGATTACACCCAAAACAGTACCAGAGGTAGTTTTATCAACTAAAAAATTCTCCAAATCTTGTCTTGAAAACAACTCAAGATGTTGAGCGTATCTAGTTGTTATATCTAGTCGTGATGTGACTTTTGGGTTTGCTAAAGCGTCATATTCTGCTATGATCTGTATTTCATCATCTATGTTTGTCCCATCATAACATATAAATCTAGCACGATAATCTGATGAACCATAAGGAGAAACCGCCCCTTGGTCATATAACTGATTGAACATATAAATACAAGCTAAATATAGTTCAAGTAAACTTACGGTTTCGCCAGTATATGTAACTTCTGCATTTGCTGTAGGAACGACTCCAGTGGATTGCCATGAGTCATATTGATCCTGAACATGACGCACAATGATTGACATCTCGGCGCCTTCTAAATTAACCGTAGGTTGCACACCTAAATAAGGCGATTTAGATGGTAAATTTATTTTGTTGGATTGGTCAAGTTGTAGAATCTGTTGTGCGGTATATAACCAATGTGGGTCAGTCGCTGTTAAGTTAGCATATGGAATACCAACATCACTTGCATTTACAGTTGTTCCTGCTACTGCTTTACCCTCAAAGAATAGACTACCTGGAGCATCTTTCTTTAAGAAAAACTCATAAATATCTACTTCTGTTACACCATAATATTGTAGAACATCAACAAGAGATTGAGGAGTTCCCTTTACTTTGTATAGATTTACAAGATCAAGAAAGAATTGTACTTTTTGCTCTAAAGGATTTTCATCAAATCCTCGTAATGAGGATGATAGATTATACCCCATACTTCTAAATAATTCGTCAAGATCTGAGTTTGTTAAAGCATGGGGATCAGAAGATGATAGGGAGATTGAACTTTGTGTCCTAAAAGAGGCATACAAATCAATCATAAATTTGCGAAGCCTATTATAGTCAGAAGTCCCAAATGTAAATTGATCAACTACATTTGAAAAATACGACTCAACTTTTGTTCTATCAGACTTGGCAATAGCATTGGTAGATTCAGTTACAGTAGTAGTTGGGTCATTAGATACTGCTTTAAAAATCTCCCAAAATTGATCTATCTTATTTGCCATTTAATCTCCTTACTTAGTCACAATCTATTCCGAAGGCAACATCTCTATCTGTCATATATAAGAAATAATCATCTATCAACTTAAACTCAAAACATGTAGCAAGCAATGAGTCATCCGATACTATCTCCGCTGTATCATACAGTTGCCAATTGTCGTACAGATGAAACTGTAGATATAAAAATATTTCTTTAGATAATGAAGTGCTTAATGTATCTAATGAAGCATACACATAAGTAATACCAGTTGTCGCATCGGTGATAACCTCAACTGCCGTTGAGTCAGTCGTTGATGTTGCATCAATTAAAATAAATGCAGTCGAGTCACGTC
>Ga0307379_10001727_pt1 | contig 33747 bp, 25 predicted proteins | sample UN2MG_FD_202237 | JGI IMG/M metagenome (GOLD analysis project Ga0307379, IMG submission 202237) | Soil microbial communities from Risofladan, Vaasa, Finland - UN-2 | ecosystem: Environmental > Terrestrial > Soil > Coastal area > Acid sulfate soil | place: Finland: Risofladan, Vaasa | collected...
CCATGGACTTCTGAGCGTCATTTGAGCCGTGGGTGAACGACATGAAACTTGCCGAGACGACCTGAAGCAGTTTGAAATGCCGGTTTAGCCGCGAGGGCGCCTGCTGCGCGAAGACATTCATAATAACGATCATTAGGAAAGACCCGGCGATAAAACCGATGATCGGTGAGAAAACCAGAGAACCGAAGATCTTGGCCAGGCCGTGACCATTGAGAACACCTATCCCCCGGGCGGCGACTCCAGCCCCTACCACTGAACCTATCAAAGCATGCGATGAGCTGCTGGGTAGACCTCGCCACCAGGTGAACAGGTTCCAGGCAATAGCACCCAACAGGGCCGCCAGGATGAGCATCTGTCCCTGCTTGCCTGCAACGAGCCTTGGGTCCACAATCCCCTTGCCGATGGTCTTTGCAACGCCCGTCCAGATCATTGCACCAATGAAGTTCAGGACGGCCGCCAGCATGATCGCGTTTTTCATTGAAAGGGCGCGAGTCAGGACCGATGTGGCAATAGCATTTGCAGAGTCATGAAAACCGTTTATGAAGTCGAAGGATAGTGCCAGCACGACAACCAGACCGAGGGTTATAAGGCTTATTTCAGGCATTCCTCACCACGATGCTTTCAAGGACGTCGGCCACGTCCTCACACCTATCCGTGGCGGTTTCCAGCCGGTCGAAGATCTCCTGCCACTTGGCGATCTCCAGTGGCTTCTTCTCTTCCCTGAATAGCCGCGCCAGCGCCCTTCGCTGAATCTCGTCCGCCTGGTTCTCGATTCTGTTGATCTCGACGCACGGCTTGAGTACGTTCTCTATGTGGCGGAGATTCACAAGCTCTGCCACAGCCGTCTTGATGATCTTGGTGCCCTCCACCAGCGATGCGGACAGCTCGGCGGCCTCGGGGCGAGGCTCTTCCACGCCATAGAGCTTCATGCGATCCGCAGCCGCCTCGATGTAGTCCAGCACGTCGTCCATACTCATGGCCAGGGCATGGATATCTTCGCGATCAATCGGGGTGACAAAGCTGGTATTCAGGCGCGTGCAGATGTCCGTGGTGAATGCATCAGCCCTCTTCTCCATTTCCCTCAGCACGTGAGCCTTGGCCTCGATGTCCTGGTAGTCGGTAATGAGATCATTGAGGGCGGCTGCGGCGTCAACCAGTACCTGAGCCATCTCGTCGAACAGCTCAAAAAAGTTCTCTTCTGTCGGCAGAAAACGGAATTTTCTCATGGCTTAGGCATTCTTCAGGACGGTTGACTCCAGGATATCGGCGACATCCTCGCACTTGTCAATGGCCGTCTCGATGTTATGGTAGATCTCCCGCCACTTCAGCGCTTCCATAGGCTTGTCATGCTGCTGGAATAGCTTTGCCATGGCGGCCCGATTGACCTGGTCGCCGCGGTTCTCCAGGCGGTTTATAGACACGCACGCTTCCCTGATCTTGTCTGCGTTCCTCTTCATATCACGCAGTGCCGTGACCGCCCCCCGGGTGAGCTCAGTCGCCTCAGCAAGGATCTGTGATAGCTTGATTGCTGCCTCAGTCGGCTCGTCAATCTCGTACAAGACCATCCGGTCTGCGGCTGCTTCGATGAAGTCCATGATGTCATCCAATGCGCTCGTGAGGGCATGGATATCCTCGCGGTCCAATGGGGTCACGAAAGTCGTGTTCAGCTTTCGCATGGTATTGTGGACGATCTCATCCGCATCATGCTCGGTCGCTTTTATCCTGAAGGCCTTGTCTTCGATATCCGTGAAGCGCGTGATCATGTCCTCAAGGGCCTTTGCTCCCTTGTTGACCGTCTCCACCTGCTGGTCAAAGAGATCGAAAAAAGAATCCTGCCTTGGCACCAATCTCATGTCCGAACCTCCCGATCCGAGCAAAATAAAAGGCCAGCTTTACCTTGTGCTGACCAAATCCCGTTCTGTCGTTTTGACTTTCATCGGCGCTACCGACCCTCGCTGAATTATCAACCTCGTGCATTATACCAGCCCGGTAACAAATGCGTCAATATGAGTATGGGGGGGGGTGGAGCAAGAAACCCCATTAGCCATCCGACCATTCGACCACACTGACCATCAAGTCATGCGCTCCATCCGGCCTTGCCATTTCGTAATAATAGTATATCCGGTCTTCAAACTGGACAGCATCAATGTATCTGAGTGAGCCCGAGGCATGCGGCGAGACGAGCGCCGGGCCGGCGAGGGTGATCTTCTCGAACCTCCGCAAATCGAAACTCACCGCCAGGCCGGTCCGTTCCTCGTAGTTCTCTTCGACCCTCGCTATCCCATCGTAGAATGCATTGAACACCGGCGGCGAGTAGACCAGGCTGGTGATCCGGCTCTCATAGGCATCCCAGCCCTCGCCGACGTCCAGGATGTTCCCCTGCCAGTCGAAGTGGATGCCGTCACCGCTGGTTGCCAGACCGGTGTATGACTTCACCAGTCCGGTGTTGTAGGCATCGCCGGTCCCGTGCATAGCCTTGTGATCAGCCGATCTTCCCTCAGGCGTGGGTGCGGCGTATGAGACGATCATGTAGTGCATCCGACCGAGGAGCAGCACAACGGGATCCTTGACCCCCTCGACCCCGACCTCCGGCCCGGTCAGGACCTTCCTCCGATCGCTCGGCTTGAAGCCGGAGGGCGAGTCGGCCTCCATGACGTCAATCCGCCACCGATTGTCCTCAGGGTCAACGTAGCTGATGTAGAGGCGATAGTGCCCATCGAGCGTCTTGAACAGCGATGCCCGCTCGACCGACGACGTCCCGAACTCCTCTTTCTTTGCTGACCAGATGTCGGTGAAGCTCACGCCATCAACGCTTTCGGCGACCCGACATTCGTATCCGCGCCCAAGTTCCCTGGGCTTCCTCAGCCGGTAATAGAGGTAAAACTTGCCGTCGGCATGGATTGCGCTGCACGCGCCCGCCCAGTACCCCGGCCCCGATCCCGGCGCCTTCCGAACAACCCTGCCCTCAACCGGATCGAACAACGGCATAGTTCCAAACCAATTCCGCTCGATTCCCATCTTCTTCCCCCTAAAGTCTAAAGTCTAACGTCTAAAGTCTGCTTGATCAGCAGCATCAGCGTATACGGATCCACGATCTCCACATTCTTGCCCGACTCCTTGATCGCTTCGAAGAGGCGCTTGTGGGCGGTGGGGCTCCAAAGGATCGTGCGGAAGATGAAGAACTCCGGCTTGGGAGACGTAGCCTTGGCGAAGTCTGTCTTTTGGTCGGTCAGCCGGTGGAGCACCACCTGCGCAGACTCCTCGGGCTGGCCGGTGAGATCGTACGACATGCGGATGAATGGCATCCCCTTATAAACCCCTACACGGTCAATCTTCTGGGCGACGATCCCATTCTCTGAGAATGTCGTGTAGGCATCGAGGGTCTCCTCGGACATCGGCGGGCCATAGCCGTCAATGACGAAGCCGGTCACCGACAAGTCCCACTGGCGATAGTACCTCTTGCAGTGTTCGGTCCAGGTCTTGATCCCCGATGGCAAGCCTGAATACTCCCTCGGCTCCTGGAGATGCCCCGGGTTCAGATACCCCGCGCCCGAATCCCCGGCCACGAAGAAATCGTTCGGCGACTTTGTCTTCCGCGTGTATGCCATACCCGGCGGGAAACGGTCGGCCAGGTTCGGGTTGAACGCCCAGCCGAGAGGGATGCTCCCCCTCCTCGGATCGTCCCACAGATCGGGAATCCTGTGATAAAGCCACGCCGCCGAGTCGTAATCGCCGACGTAAATGGTGACGTATGACTTCGCCGCGACCTTCCCATCCTTGATCAGCCCCCTGGCCTCCAAGTCCGCGACCGTCGGCAGCTTCTGGGGATAGCGCTCCTCGAGGGGATAGTGCTGGAACACCGAGGCATTTGCCATGCATCCCAGGCCGAGGGCGTCCGCGTCCATGAAGCCGTTGAAGCACGAGATGATCTCCGCGTATCGCCACTCGGTCGGGACGCCGCCGTGCTTCCCGCCTGCGCCCGCATGATCGGTATACTTCTTGTCCCAGGGGGTGAACCCGCCGACGTGGATCATCGCCGCACCCTTCGTCTGCTCCCATGCCGACCTCATGATCGCCTGAAGGGTCTTCACATCCGTCCCCAGCGGCTGATTCGGATCGTCAACCGGCGTCTCGTCGTCCCACGGGCCGAGGTCGAAGAAGAACGCCTTCTGCGCGATGAAATAGTCATGGTTGGAGAGCGTGTGGTTCGGGATATACCCGCCCGCATTTGTGAGCCACCAGGCGTCAATGTAATAGCCCATCTTCGTGGGATTGCACTTGCCGGTGTCGAGGTACTTCTCCTTGGCCCAGACATAGGCATCGCACTTCGATGCGAACATGCTGGTCCCATCCTGCTTCACCAGCCATTCCTGCACCGGGAGCTTCTTTGAAAGCTGCTGGAACAGCGAATCGGGATCTCTATCAAATCGCACGCACGCCAGATTCTCGACTCCCGCGATTGTCGAGGCGACGTTCGACGTTGCTGGAACCTTCTCATCATACGCCACCAACCCCTCGATCTCGCCGCCGAACTTCTCGACCAGCGCCTCCAGGCTGGGGATCTCCTCGATTTTCCAGCCTTTCAGCCAGTCCTCCTGAAGCCGCTTGAGCCAGTAGCGGTCAGTGTCGCCATCCTCGCCGCCGATGATGAAGACATACAGCCGAGGCCCACCCCGGTTCACGATCCCCTGCAGCGACGAAACGAAATGCGCATGGTCCCATATCTTCCGCCGCTGCTTGGGGTCACTCCGATCGAGCTTAAGGGTATAAGTGAGGTCAAAGGTATACAACGTCTTATCCATGGCACAGTTGTACCATGATTACGCGCCTGGCTGCAAGCAACGGTGAACGGTTGCGGTTGCGCAGCTCGTATCGGTGGCGTTAATCGTTGGACGTCTGGGAAGAGCACAAGACGCAACCGTTGGGCGACCGACGAAACGAGCGTCGCAACCGATGGACGAGTGGGCCGGCGTCTGATATAATGGGCGCAGTCTGGTTTACCGGAGTGCATAATGAGATACGGCCTGCTTCTTATCACTTCCATCCTTTTCCTGACGGGGGTTGCCATGGCAAGCGTTCCCGCGCCCGTAGTCATCCCGAAAGTTGCCTGGGGCTCGATGAAAGTGGGGGACTTCTCGGGCGAGTATCCCTTCGACCCGTATTGCCAGGGGCCGATCGGAGATCCGCTCGCCATCACGATTCACCACTCGACCATCCCCCTGAGCACGAATCCTCCGAATCATGAGGAGGACGTGAAGAAGGTCCAGGCCATCCAGCGCTATCATGCCGGCAAGGGCTGGGGCGATGTCGGGTATCATTTCGTCCTGGGCAGTGACGGCTCGATTTACGAGGGACGGCCGCTTCCATGGATGGGCACTCACGCGCCTCCGAATCAGCGCAACATTGGCCTGTGTTGCATGGGCGATTTCCAGGGCAAGGAGTGCCCCACCGAGAAGCAGCTCGATACCGTCATCCGCCTCACCACCTGGCTTTGCGACCGGTGGGACATAGACCCTTCCTCGAAGATTACCATCTTCGACCAGACGAACTTTGCGGTCTGCGGGCATCGCGACTGGAACGCCACCGACTGCCCCGGCGATTCGCTTTATGCCCTCATCCCTAACATCCGCGAGAAGATCCGCGCCGGGCTTCTTGCCAATGCGCCTGCCTATGACAGCCGGGTCTCGGTATTCCAGTATCTGCCGAAGGCCCTCCTCGTCGGCCATCTGTATGAACTGCCTCTTGCAATTCGGAACACCGGCTATGTCGCATGGACGGCGCTGAATAAAGTCGGCTGTCAGCCGGCGGCGGACCTCCTCTCGGTCGGCGATCCATTGCTGAAGGAGGGCGAGTCCATCGCCCCGCTGTCGAACAAGACGTGGCAGGTGAGCATCAACGCCTCCTCCGAAGGCAAGGCCCACGTCGCCTTCCAGATGTCCCAGGGCGACAACCGATTCGGCCCGGAGCTTGTCTGGGAAGTGACCATGCTGCCCGCCGATGCCTTCATCTCCTCATGGCTCGTGGGAGGCCCAATCCCCGCCGCCATGCCCGATGCCGCATACATGACCGACTTCTTTGCTGGCAACCCGGTTGACGTGCTGGACGTCATGGATGAGGCGAGCGAGAAGGCCCACGGGTACGCCGTGACCGGCGAGTATTCCAGCGGCGAGCGCAACTACCGCGGCGAGGATGGCGAGCGGACCAAAGAGAACGGCCGATATTTTCGAGGCGAGGAGACCTTCAAGCTCAACCTCAAAGATTTCAAGGGCGGCCAACTGGTCCTCAGACGGCTGATTGATGCCGATACCCGCGATCAGGAAGCGGTCGTGTACATTGACGGGCGGCGCTGGGGCGTCTGGCGGGCTCGTGGGATGATGCAATATCGGCTCTGGAAGAACCTCGATCTCGTGATCCCCGCCCTCACCACTCGCGGCAAGGACTCGATTGACGTGCGGCTGAAGTCGGTCGGGACGCCTCAGTGGGGCAACTCATCCTTCAAATACACGGTGCTCGACATGTGCGAGCCCCTGGTCGCCCCGAAGGAGGGCGATGAATTCGGCAGCATCCGGTGGAAGCCATGGAAGTCAGACGCCGGGCTGACCGATCTCTCGGAAGTGATGCCGGGCGTTGAGAGCGGGGCGGTGTATCTGGCGACGTATGTGAAGTCGCCGGTCACGAGGTATGTCCAACTCCGCACGGGCTTCGGCGGCAACGTGAAAGCCTGGTTCAATGGCGAGAGGGTCATCAGCGGGCGATCGGCGAACGGCATTTTCCCCGATGCTCTGCAGGGCGACATCCTGCTCAAACGGGGCTGGAACCGCCTGCTGGTGAAAGTCGCCCTCGAACCGGGCATGAAGGATCTTTATGTTCGGATTTGCGATCGGGAGGGCGAACCCCTCAAGGGCCTGAAGCTAGGGATGGAACCGGTAGACGAGGGCAAGCCCGAGATGCTCGCCAAGGCAAGCAAGTGAACAGTAAACAGTGAACAGTGAACTGCCATTCTGGACCCGCCTTGGAAGACACCGCCTGATCTTCGGCTATGCGATGTGCATAGTCTCACTGATCTTCGCCCGGAGGGAGCTTTTCCTGCCGGGAATCGGGCTGGCGGTCGTTGGGATATTGTGGCGCATCTGGTCGGCAGGGTTCATCCACAAGAACGAGCAGGTCACGACGGGCGGCCCGTACGCCCTCACACGAAATCCCCTCTACCTAGGCAGCTTCCTGTTCGGCCTGGGAGGCATGATCGCCATCAGGGTATGGTGGCTGATGGCGGTGTACGTGATCGGGTTCTTCGCCTTCTATTACCCCACCATGCGCTCTGAAGAGGCGTATCTCCAGGGCAAGTTCGGCGATGAGTTTGAAGCCTACCGCAGGCGAGTGTCCTTCTTCCTGCCGAGGAAGATCGGCTCGGGGCTGGGAGGATTCTCCTTTTCGAGCGTGGTGCGAAACAAGGAACATCGGTATGCGCTGGGGTCGGTGGCCTTCCTGCTGATCCTGGAGGGAGTCGTCCGCCTCCGAGCATTCCTTCGCTAAAGCATCCGAATCATCAAAGTGTAGTTCCGGGGCACGTGGAATCCGAATCTCTTGTACAGATCGAATGCCGGCGCATGCTTATTTACCACCAGCTCGGCGCTCATGATCCCTCTGACCTGGAACTCGGCGAGGATGTGTTTCATGAGGGCAGTCCCTATGCCCGACTTCTGCGATTTCGGACGAACTGCAAACTCCTGTATGAGTGCCCGGAACCTGCCGAATGTCGTGCAGAACGCAAACCCCATGACCTGGCCATCCTCCTCGGCGCACCAGCAGCTTTCGGGGTCCTTCTTCAACAGCTCGGCAAGCATATCGGATGCCTTGGACGGCGCCCATTCCTCGTCATAGGGAGGGCCGGCGAAGGCACTGGCATATATCACCCCGCAGGCGGCGAGATCTTCTTCGGAGGCTAAGCGGATTCCCATAGACGGGGGCATTATAACCCTGAGTGCAAATCGAGGTCAAACCGGGCAAAAAAAGAGAGCGGTGCCGGCATTCCGACACCGCCAGTGCATGAGGAAAGCAAGGACACATCAGTTGCCTGTGAGGGCAAGGCTAATGCACTCACTGTGTACCCCGGTGCTAATAAAGTCAAACGTTCGTCCAAAAAAAGTTTTCTCCACGAGCGCCGAGGAGGTTATCTACTGATCCGTCAGTTTGTAGACGTGTACTTCCAGAGGCTTGAAATCGTCCTTCCACGACGCCCCATCCACGTTCACCGATCGTCCCTCGAACAGGACTTCGGCCTTCCACTTCCCGGGCACTGAGAAAGCCGTTTGGCAATCCTTCGGGTCCCGGTTTACCGCGAATACGTAGACGCTTCCGCCGAGTTCCTTTACCATCGAGTCAATGCTCCCGCCCTCGACGGTGAGCTTCAGCTTCGAGTCGGGGGTGAGCAGCATGGGGCTGAGGTACTTCAGCTCGCCCGCGATCTTCTTCACCGCCGCCCAATGCTCCGGGTAGTCGTGGATGTAGTACTTCGACCCGGTGTGCGCCCAGTAGATGATTCCCTTCGCCCCGTGAACGACCGCCAGATAAGTCATACACCGCTCCTCCTCGGGAGTTGGCCGATGAACCTTGTCTACCTTGCCGGTATTCCATACGCTCCAGTCGAATGCCTGGGGCACGACCCACAGGGGCTTGTCCCCGATGGCTTTGATGCAGGCGGTCGTCTGATCGGCCACAACCGTCACCGGCCTGCTGGGGATGGGGTAGGGGTCGGTCCAGATAACGTCCGCGCAGTCCTTGAAATCGCCCGCCGCCTTCGCGCTCATTATCACGAGCGAGCACGGGTGACTGGGGTCGAGCTTCTTAACGAGTTGGTAGAGTTCTAAGGTCTTCTGCGTATCGGCCTTCCCAATGCCCTCCGGCTCATCCACCAGATACCACCCCAAGAGGGCCGGATGATTCATCTTGTCCTGTACGTCCTTGGTAATGGTCTCGGTCGTCTCGCTGCCCTTTCTGAGCGAAAACGGCATGGTGGGGTAGACGAACGCCTTTATCCCATTGCGGTTCGCCGCATCGAGCAGGGGCATGAGTGTCTCGGTCGTGAGGGCGTAGTAGACCGTCGTATTGAACCCCGCCTCGTGAGCTTCCTTCAGGCAGGCATCATGATCCCCACTACGGCTCTGGATGGTATACATGCCCACCGGGAAGAACGGCTTGCCGTCAACCATCAGGAGTCCGTCTTTGTTGAAACTAACTCCGCCTGCCATCGCTGATGTGCTCAGCAGAATCAATGCCGCAAATATGAATCTCATAGCTATTCCACCTTTACCGGCAGTTTGGCCGTCGCCGAACGCCCTGCCTGGCTGATTGCCTTGACCTCCATCGTATACTCGCCCTTCTCGAGCGGCTCGGTCTTTATGGTGAAGGACTCGAAGCTCGAGTCGAACAACCCGTCGGTCGGAATTGCCGACGCCCAGTCTCCCTTGCCGACCCTGTACTGCACCCCGGCGATTCCCGTCACCTCCTGAAGAGCGAACCCTTCCAAAGTGACGCACCTATCAGCCTGAATCGTGACCGTCTTCTTGAATGCCGAGACTCTCGGGGGCTTGTTGCAGATCACTATCGGCTCGGAAATCGCCTCGCCGGTTAGTCCGTCTGTTGGGTTGGCGGCCTTGTCCGAGCCGACGACTTTCACCATGTACGTGCCGTCCGCATTTTTCGCCGTATCCCATGTCAGGCTGGTTTGCTTCGTGCCGTTGCTCTCCGGTTTCTGATCAGGTGGAGCTTCCTCCGACGACTGAGCATCCTGCTTGGCAGCCCGGTCTTGCTGGTCTGCGATCATGCCGGGCGCTTCGGCCAGGAGTTTGTCCTTCACGTCCTGAGGAATCTCGGGATGCCTGTCGAGTTCGGCTGCCATCTCGGCCAGCATCTGCTCCGGATCCGAGGCGGATATCTTCATGGCCTCGCCTTTGGGAGCTTTCTCCTTCTTGGGCTTCGGCTGCTTGTCATTCGCGGGCTTTTCCTTCGGAGGCTGCGGCGCCGTCTTAATCTTGTCCTTAAGCTGCTGCCAGTTAGCGCCGCCATCCGATGAGTAAAAGACCTGGTAGTTCAAATTATCCTTTTCCGGATCAGTGCCGGTCCATCGAATGGTCTTCTTCCCCGCCCATTTCTCTCCGCCTTTAGGGCTGGTGAGTGTGACCTTCGGGGTCTGGTTGGCCGGCAAGTAGGAAATGCTGACATCCTTGAGATTGAGGCTCGACGAGGCATCCGCCGACTTCAACGTCGCCATGTACTGGATGTACCGGCCGGTCGGATTAACTACCTCCGCGCCCGAAGCCGCGTAAGGAGCCGACCACTCGCTCCAGGTGGAATCCGGCTCGGCGACAAAGCCCGTCCTCGTCTGCAATGTGACTGACGCTCCCTGAGGGATGTCCGCCGACCACTCGATCTGCCCCCACTTCGACGGAAGCGAGCAGTCATGGACCGGCGACTCATACGTGCCTTCGGTGGCCTTGCCGATCTCGGCCGAATAGACCGAGCCGACATTCCCCGTTCCGGCATAGAGCATGCCGTCCTTCACTGCGAGCGACATGAACTGAAGGTCGCGCTTGTTTTCCAGCGTGCAGACCTTATCGTCGGACGTGCACCGATACACGTTCGTCGGGGTGACCGCGAACACGCCCCCGTTCTCGGCGCATGTGATGCCGAGGACCGCCTTGTCCGCCTTGTCATATACGACCTTGGGAGTCGCGTCGGGGGCGAGTTTATAGATCACCCCCTTCGGCGTTGTCCCCGCATATAGCACGCCCTGAGAGTCAACCGCAAGCGAGGTCACGGAATCCTCGGCGGCGTCATAGATCACTGATGGCCTTCCGCCGAACGGGATCTTGTAGATAATCCCGCTGACCGCCGTGCCCACATAGAGGTTGTCATCCTTGTCAACCGCGAGCGAGAGGGCATGTCGCTCGGATGAGTCGAGCACGACCTCCGACTTGCCGTCGGGCGAAATGCGGTAGGCCTTGCACTTATCGCCGGTCGCCGCATAGAGATTGCCCTTGCTGTCGAGGGCCAGCGCAACGATATACTTTTCATCGGCGTCGAATAAGGCGCCGGCTTCCTTGTCCCCCTCGATTTTGTACACGATCCCGTTCGGCGAAGTACCCGCATACAGGACGCCGCTCGAATCCATCGCAAGGCTGTTGATCTCCAACTCGGGGGAGTCATAGACGACGGTCGCAGTGCCGTCGGGCGCGATCTTGTAGATGATCCCATGATTTCCCGTGCCGGCGTAGACATTCCCCTTGCCGTCGGGAAGAAGCTGCCAGACGTAGGTCTCGCCCGAATCATAGAGCGGCTTGAGCCCTCCCGCGAGGGCCACCAAGTCGCCGGTCGTCGCAGCCGTACTCTTGAAAGTCCCGGTCAGGAACTCGGTCCGAGTCGTCTGCTTCCAGACCTGCGGCACTCGTCCCACGGGCTTCTCGTCAACTTCGCGAGGAGGCGCAGGTGCAGTGACCTCGGTGGTTTCGTCGGCAGGCGCATTGTCCTCTTCCGCAGGCTGAGGCTGATCTTCGGCGGCGGGAGCTTCCTCGGCAGGCGAGGTATCAGAGTCCGCAAGGGTTGTCAATCCCGAATGGAAAGCATCCAGCAGAATGCCGCCCTCATCGCCCGAATCATCCCCTTCGTCCATTCCCGACTCGTCGGATGAAGAGTCAGGGCCTGCCGGCGGTCCGGAAGAAGCGTCGGACGGCTTCTTCACCGCCGCCTTCTTCTCCGCCTTCTGCTCCCTCTGCACGGTTATCGAGACCCTCTGCGAGCCGAGTATCACCCAGTCCTGAGGATTAGCTTTCTTGATCTCCTCGCGCTCGGTGCCGAGAGCAGTCGCCTTCGTGGACTTCATCGCATCCAGCATCGTAGGAGGCATCGCCGTGAACTTCTCACCCGCGATCACCGGGACGCTCTGGGGGAGCAGTACCCTCGCCACCAACTCGTCGTTCTTGTTGCGCTCCAGAAACTTCTTAATCACCTGTTTCAAGTTATCCATAGTGGGGGCCGGCGCTGATGACGGCGGTCCGCCCAGGATTGTCGCGCCCGACTGCCCGGATGACATAAGCGACAGTGAGCTTCGGGACGCGCTCCCGCCGAAGACCTCCAGAGTCATACGCCCATCGGGCGTGTTCTTCGGCAATTCCAGGCTGATCGTCTTGGTGATCCTGTCGCCCTTGAATGGCTTGAGCACCGTCCCAATCTCAATGGTGTCGCCGGGTTTGAACTTGCTCTCCTTGAGGAAAATGCGCTCGAGTTTCGCCGTCTGATGTTTGGGAAGGATCGTCACATTTACAGTGACCGTCTTCACCGCCACCGGGTAGAACGAGTTTAGTTGAAGCATGGAAAGCAGTTGATGCAGCTCGGTCACGGACGCCATGTCAATCGAGACGGGGTCGAAGTAGCAGTTCTCACGGGTGATCGTCCCTACCTCGTCGGCGGTGATGTCCAGCTTCACGTTTGCGGTCGCGTCGCCGGGACTCCCTCTCATCTCGAAAATCGCTTCGGCGGTCACTGCTGTTACCAGACTGGAAGCGAGCATTGGGTGCCGGATGACCTGCACGTGGAAATCCTTCTTCCGACCGAGGGACTGGTCGTCCACATGGATGGTTACCGGGATCATTTCGGGCGCTTTGCCTATGGTTGCGCCGATTGACCACGGCCTGTCCTGAAACACCGTGCCCACCGTCTTGATGGGCGCAGCGATCTTGCTGGATATCAGGAGGCTGGGATAGACATCATAGACATAGGCCGTCGTCAGCGCCGCCTGAATCGGACCAAGGCCATTCATCATGGGAGTCATCATCATCGGATGCCCGAAACCCAATAGCTTGTCCCCTCGCCGGTAAGTTAGAGTGCCGATTCCGGTCATGTCCAGGTCGCCAGTCACGAACGACACTCCTATGGCGCACCCCGGCTGGAGATCGGGGCTCAAGTGGGCCTTATCGGTCGCCAGTCCCGGCCCTGCGACAGGCTGAATATTCAGCGCCTTCAGATCATCCGCCATCCATGACATGATGTGAGGCGACATGCCGCAGACGAACAAAGGAGTCGCGAGCGGCCGGAAGACTATCGTGTCGCTGCCGGCATCCACTCCCTGCCCGTAGTCAATCGCCACCTTGCCATACTCGCCCGCATCCAGCAGGACCGGCTCCTGGCTGCCGGTGCTCATCGGATAGAAGGATGACGGCTTCGTAGGCAGCGATGGGTCCCAGGCATCGAGCATGTACTCGATCGGCGTCACCATGCCCATAGGCTCTTTACCGAAGGGGTAGCCCATCGAGAATGCCCCCAGCAGCTTGCCGTTGACGTAGACAGGGCTTCCGCTCATGCCCTCGATGAGATTCGCGCCTCGGGTGCTCATGGGCCCGCCGGTGAGCTTCACCAGGATCAGGTCCGAGCCGAAATAGAACTTCTTTAGCACTCCGAGTACCTGAACCTCGAACTGCTCCGGCTTCACCCCACGAAAGACCGTGAGGCCGTAGCCCTTCATCCCGGGCCTGACATCCTTCAGGAGCATAATGTTCTTTAGGTCCTGAGGGTCAATCCGAGGCGCGGCCGTGGAAACGCTTTGTAGAATGCAAATGAAAGCGGTCAGAATGATTGCGAACCGCCGGTAGGACATATTGCTGCCCCTTTCCAGTGAATAAAAAAAGCGGTGCCCCCTTCTCAGGGCACCCAAGCCGATAATTTATACCATTTTTGAACGATTGGTGTCAAGAAATATTAGAGGCTGCAAAAGAGACGATATTAACCCAAATCGCTCTGCTGCAAGGCGGATGCAGGAATGTCGGCTACCCCACGGCTAACTCTATATCAAAACACCGAGGTAACTCTATGCGCCGGATCTGGTTTCTATTCGTTTGCCTCCTTGCCGCCGGCAATGCCATTGCCGCCACGACCATCGTGACGGGGCCGAATCCGTCTTCACTCGAGCAGCTTGCCGCGCGGGAGCTGCAGAAGTATCAGTATGCCGGGACGGATTCCCTGCTCCCGATTGCCGCCAAAGCCGACGGCGATGCCATCGCCATCGGGACCCCGGCCTCAAATCCCTTGGTGGCGAAGTTCAAGCCTCAGGTCGGCAGTCTCGGTGACGAGGGCTACCTGCTCAAGACCTTCACCGACGGCAAGCGGAAGGTCCTGATCGTCACCGGCAATACTCCAAACGCGGTCCTCTATGGCGCTTATGCCCTCCTGGAGGAGTACGGTTTTGGCTTCTACCTCGGCGGCGACGCCATCCCGGCGAAGAAGCCCTTCGCCCTGCTCGACGTGAACTTCTCCCGCAAGCCGGCGCTGGAGATTCGAGGCACCTTGCCCTGGTACAACTTCTTCAACAGCCCGACCGCCTGGGACTTCGAGGACTACGCCTGGTTCTTCGACCAGCTCTCCAAGACGAAGAACAACTTCATCGGTTTCCATGTCTACGACTACGAGCCGTTTGCCGCCTACGAAGAGGACGGCAAGTACAAGATCGGCGAGCCCCTGTGCAGCACGGAGGTCGGCACGTGGGGGACGGTCCCCATGGAGACCAGGGATTTCGGCTTTGGCACGAGCAAGTACTTCAGCCGCAAATACTTCGGCGCACTGCCATCCCTTTACCGTAATGATCGCGAGCGCTCGATCCGCGACTCCCAGGAATTGCTGAAGAGGGCGCTCGACTATGCCCATGCCCGCGGCCTGAAGACTTGCCTGGGTTTCGAGGTCAGCGGCGACCCGACCGACCCCGCGAATATCGAGACGCTGGAGAAGCGCCTGAGGCACATGACCGCCCAGTATCCCATGCTCGACTACGTCTGGATCTGGGAGACTGAGGCGATGGGCGTCCATGGGTATGACCCGCCCGCCCTCGATTCCGATCTCGGCGCATACTACCGCCGTTACGAGAAGGAGCTCGCCTATCTGGATAGCCCGCGCAAGATCACCGAGGCCGTCCGCCTCGCCATCTATACCCGCGAGGCTCACCGCATCCTGCGCGAGATTGCACCGAATATGCGCCTCATCCTCTCCGGCTGGGGAGGGGACAATCACCTGCACTGCACCGACTTCTATCCCGGCCTGGACAAGATTGTGCCCCAGGACGTGATCTTCTCGGCCCTGGACAATATCGTCGTCTCGGACAAAGTCAGCGCCGCCTATGGCAAACTCTCCCCCAAGCGTGAATACTGGCCGATCCCCTGGTTCGAATATGACGGCGACCAGTGGCATCCTCAGCCGAATGCGAGCCGATGGCTCAATGCCTGCCGTGACTCGCTGGAGAAGGGGAGCCGGGGCGTGCTGGGGATTCACTGGCGGACGAGGGATGTGGAGGAGTCACACGCGATTATGTCCCAGTTCGCCTGGAATCCTAACCTGACCTATGAGGGGTTCTACGCCGATTATGCAAAGCGCTGTTTCGGCCAGGCGCATGCATCCGAGATGGCGGACATCCTGATGCAGTTGCAGTCCCTCGGCTACCGATTGGTCGGGGGAGGGGGTCAGGCGGAGTGTGGGCATTTCGGCTGGGGCTCGCCCATTGATCCTGAGAAGGTCGGAAAGCTTGAGGGAATTCTAGCCCACCTGAAGTCCGACCGGTCTGACTGGTCCGACTTGTCTGACTCGCAAGAGGAGCGCATGACCTATCTAATTGCCACCGCCGAATTCGCGCTCGCATACGAGAGAACGGCCCAGTTGCTCGCACCTCAGGGAGAGGTGGCGGACCTCCTGAAGCAGGCCAGGGACAAGAAGGTTGCAGGGGGAAATCCTGAGGCGGCCAAACTCGCATCGGAAGCCCTCGCCAAGCTGGAGGCCGCCCGATTCGACGAGGCGCTGGACGCCTGCGCCCGAAGAGTCACGAACAAGGGCGAGCTCGGCGTACTCGCCACAGTGAACGCCAAAGCCTTCGCCGCCTACCAGGCCGCAAAGAACGAGCTGACGGCGCTGGCCACCCCCTCCCCCACACCGAGGGGGGAGGGCCAGGGTGGGGGGTCTGTCCCCTCACTATCGCCCATAAACCCGAATAGTGTCTGGCCCACGGACACCCCCTTGCCCATCAAGGTCGTCGCCCGCATGGATGGCTGCCGGGCGAGGGTCATGTACCGATCGTTCGGCGAGAGTGAATCGAAGACCAGGTATCTCGGCAAGCCGGCCGAGAGGTACTTCGAGGGGACGATTCCGAGCGTGGGCATCGGAGTCGAGTATGCCATCGAGCTGTTCGGCGGCGGCAAGGTCATCACCCGCTGGCCGGGTGAAGGCCTCATGCATCAGGTTGCGCTGATCTCGCCCATCGAGCCGAGTCGGGTCGTCAATGTGCCGAAACAGGTTATCCCCACGATATCGAATCTGACTGCGACCCGCGGTGAGGGCTCAGTCGTTCTGCAATGGACCGCTCCGGAGGGGAGATACGAGATCGGACGCGCCGTCGGCGACGGCGAATTCGAGCCGCTGAAGACTGTGAGCGACACCTGGTTCGAGGATCGCGATGTACTCCCCGGCAAGAGTTGCCGCTATACCGTGACGCCCATCGGGGGCAAGGGCGTCGCCACGCGTGAGGTCCAGTGCCCGGAGATTCCCAATCTGCCGGCGCCCACATTGAGCGTAACTCCCGCCCAGGGCAAGATCATCCTTCGCTGGGGCAAGGCCTCGCTGGGAACGAACGGATTCCTGGTGAACACCGCCCCATCCGAACAGGGCCCGTGGACTGCCCTCGATGACAAGCCCGTCACCATGAACAATTGGAGTGATCACCGATTCGTCGCCAGGGCCGAGCCCGGTAAGACTCAGTACTACCAGGTTATTCCGTTGGATCGGCTCGGCGGCAAAGGTCAGGCTTCCAATGTCGTCGAGTGCTCGGCCCTCGAGCAAGGCGAACTCAGCCCAATACTCTCGCTCGACTTTGAAGGCATCACGCCGGGGACCTGGGGAACGGTTTCGGCAGTCGAGAGTGTGAATGGAGTTCCAGTCGCCCATTTCAAGGATGGAAACTACCTGGTCATCCCGAACCGTCCTGAGTTTAGCCCAGACATGGAGATCACCCTGGAAATGTGGGTGATGCTGGAGAAGCCGGGCGTGATACCTGTCCTGCTCAGCCACGGTCTCTGGCAGCAGGACGGCTATTTCCTGCAGATATTGGGAGGAGGGGTTCGCTTCTTCGTGGCAGGTGTCGGAACGCTCGATGCAGGCAGAGTCGAGGCCGGCAAATCGTATCATATCGCCGCAACCTATGACGGCGCGGAAATGGCGGTCTATCTAAATGGAGCGCTTGCCGGACTCCGGGACGCATCCGGAGTGATAACGCCCTGCGGCCGAAACCTGTACATCGGCCGCTATGAGTATGAGGACTCACAATACCAGACGGAATGCCGGATCACGGCAGTCAAACTCTATCCCACAGCCCTCACTCCCCAGGACGTGAAACAGGAATATGATAGACTCGCTGGAAGACTTTAGACGTTAGACCTTAGACTTCAGGGGGAGAGGCCGAACCTGGCCTCCGTGTCTAAAGTCTGTAGTCTAAAGTCCTACGCGGCACCTTTGAGCTTCCTCTGCCTGGTCTTATGATGATTTGAAAGAGTCGTCTGCATATCCGCGAACTCGTCAACGGCCGGGGCGGGCCTGCCTTTCAGCTTCATGTCACAGCAATCATCCCAACCGCTGCAACGGCATTCGCCGCCGATCATATCGCACCATTGAACCTCGCCGGTATTCCACCAGAAATGGCACTCGGACATCTATACCTCCATTCCGGATTGTTTCGTGTTTCGGATTTCGGATTCTCAGCATAAACCCTTGTCAATCCAGATTATCGGAGACATGGAGTGCCCTTTTTAGCCATTCGATTACCAGTTTATTTTTCAATTCTCGGCCCTAAGACGTTCAAACTATGTTACAATTGTAATAGTGGCACGGTTCTTGCACGTCCCCAAGGATACGGACCGTCCGGCAAGGGAAGGTTAAGTGCATTCGCGCGTCGTCTTTCTATGCATAGTATTCACTGTTCTGCTGCCGGCCTTGGCAATGGCAGGCGGCCCATATATTCAGCTTAAGTACGCCACCTTCGACCCATTGGCCGGCGAACCCACTCTGCCGCCTGATCTCCGAACAGCGCCTCATCCCAATCAAGTCGCCTATTACCTCGTTCAGTTCGAAGGCCCCATCCAGCCTTCATGGCGGTCAGACCTGGAAGCGCTCGGGATGGAGATAATGGAGTATGTCCCCGACTTCGCCTTCCTGATCCGGGCGACCCCCGAAATGGCAGATGACGCCGCTCATCTGGATCACGTGCGCTGGGTGGGATTATTCCATCCTGCATATCGCTTAGATCCGCGTTTGCTTAAATCACCTCCATCGGGGGCTGTGAGGGTTCAGTTGTTCCCTGACGAGCCTGCGGCTCCAGTGGAAGACGAGATAGTGAAGGCAGGAGGGAGAATCAACGAGGCGAATGGCGAATCCTTGAATGCCACGCTGTCTCCCGGCGCGATCCGACGAATCGCCCGCCAGCGAGGGGTTGCGTGGATCGAGCCGAAACTGGAGCGTAAACTTCACAATAATGTTGGCCGCGGGATAATGAACGTTCCCTCTCTCTGGACCGGTTACGGTATCTTTGGCAGCGGGGAGAAGGTAGCGGTTGCAGATACCGGGCTGGACACCGGCAGTCTGAGCACTATCTCGGCGGATTTTTATGGGCGCGTCTTCAAGTATTACAAGCTGGGCCGACCCAGCAAATGGGATGATCCTAACGGCCATGGCACTCATGTCTGCGGCTCGGTCCTGGGGAACGGCTCTCTTTCGGGGAGCAATCCGGCGACCCACAACTACTCGACATCCTTTGCAGGCTCGGCGCCCGAGGCCCAGTTGATCATCCAGTCAATCCTCGATGTCTTAGGAGGTCTGGGTGGGATCCCTGCCAATCTCGGTGATCTTTTCCTGCCGCCATACAATGACGGCGCGCGCATCCACACCAGTAGCTGGGGCGCTGCCAATGCCGGTATGTACGAGACCGACGCCCGGAACCTGGACACCTTCGTCTGGAACCACAAGGACATGACGATACTGTTTTCAGCCGGCAATGAAGGTATAGACGCCAACTCGAATGGGGTCATCGATGCTGATTCGATGAGCACGCCGGCCACCGCCAAGAACTGCATTAGCGTGGGAGCGATCGAGAACTATCGGCTTTCCGGCGGAGCGCAGGGGACTTACGGGGCTTATTGGCCGACCGACTACCCCGCAGATCCAATCAAGAGCGATAGAGTAAGTAACAACTCCTCCGGCATGGCGGCGTTCAGCAGCCGCGGTCCTTGCGATGACGGCAGGATCAAGCCGGACATATGCTCTCCTGGGACGAATATCATCTCCGCTCGATCTCATGTTTCGGGAGCAGGGACTCTCTGGGGCGTCTACGATGCGAACTACACATACTCCGGCGGCACGAGCATGTCCACCCCGCTCACTGCCGGCGCATGTGCCCTTTTGAGAGAGTACTACCGCACGCAGAAGTCTTACTCGACCCCGACTTCCGCCCTCATCAAGGGCACGCTCATCAACGGCGCGAGGGAGATCTACCCCGGCCAATACGGAACGGGCGCCTACCTGGAAGTTCCTGTCCGGCCGAACAGCATCGAGGGCTGGGGGGCGGTTGACCTGGCGAGCATACTCATTCTTTCGGGGCTGAGAGAGTTCCGATACGACGATTATACGACCGGCCTCTCGACCGGCGGCTCTCGGGTGTACAACTATACGGTCAACGGCAGCGCGCATCCTTTCCGAGTGACGCTTGTGTGGACGGACTATCCCGCCGCCTTGTATGCCTCACCGGCGCTCGTGAATGACCTCGACCTGACGGTCACTACTCCCACCGGCGGGACTCTCTACGGCAACGGCACAACCGACCGCACGAACAACGTCGAGGGTGTGGACGTTTCCTCATCGGCGACCGGGACATACACGGTCACAGTGAATGCGTACAACGTCCCATCCGGTCCGCAGCCGTTCGCACTGGTGGTCTCCGGCGATCTGGGCACACCGCCGACTGCGACCATCAGCTCTCCAGCCGCCGGCACGACACTCTTCGGCTCGCTGACTCTCGAGGGCACGGCGACATCCCCCTACTTCACTAACTACGTCCTTGAATATGGCGCTGGTTCATCACCGACGACTTGGATCGCCATCGGTTCGCCCCATACCACCCAGGTTACGAACAATGTCCTGGGCACATGGGATACCTCGTTACTGGCCAACGGCACGTATACCGTTCGCCTGACCGTCAATGACTCCAGGGGACTGACCGCCACCGCCCAGAGGACTTTCACCGTCCTGAAGACCAGCGTTTCGGGAGTCAAAGGCAGTGTAGACGGAACGTCCGTAACGCTAACCGGCAAGATAGTCACTGCGAGCACCGGGCAGTTTAGCCAGACGATGTATATGCAGGAGACCGACCGGTCCTCGGGCATCAAGGTGAACCTGGGGGCGACCCCGACTACCGCAGTCATCGGCAGCCTCGTGACCGTCACAGGGACCATTCAGAAGGTGAATGGGATCAGACAGATTAACAACCCGACCGTGACCGTCACCGGTTCGGGAACGGCTGATCCGGTGGCGATGATCAACAGGAATGTCGGCGGGTCGGATTTCAATGCCTATACCCCCGGAGTCACCGGCGGAGTGGGGCTGAATAACATAAGCCTCCTCATCCGAACCTGGGGCAGAGTTACCTACGTCGGCGCGGACTACCTCTATTTCGACGACGGCTCGGCCCTTGAAGATGGCTCCGGGCACACCGGCATCAAGGTCTCCTGCCCTGGCCTCACGCTCCCAGGCTCGACCCAGTATGCTATCGTCACCGGCATCTGCTCCGTCGAGATAAGCGGTTCCACCGCCCGACGCCTGATCCTCCCTCGGATGCAGGACGACCTGGTCTACTATTGACCCATTACCCCACCACCCCATTACCCCTCTCTGTGGTATGATAGGCCATGACACTCGCGGCAGTTCTGGCTTTCGCCGGCATGATCTTACTTTCGGCACAGACACAGGGGGCAGTGATGGAACAAGTCGTCCTTGACTCGGGGAAGCTCAAACTCGTCTTCGGCACAGACGGATCGCTCAAGAGTCTCTCCGACGGATCGGAGTGGCTCACCGGCGGCGGGAGTCTGTGGAAGCTCGACTTCCGAGGGACGGACGGCGTTACGAAAGAGGTCGCCTCCTCCGATGCCGCTCTTGACAGCCCATTCAAGTGGCAGGTCCCGCTTGGCGACAAATCCGCCGAAGTCACCATGACCATCCGCCTCGACAAGGGCAGCCCGATCTCCTACTGGTCGCTCAAGGCCAAGCTTCCTGAGGGCTGGAAAGTCATCAAATCCGATTTCCCCATCATCCCGAACATCGCCCTGACCAAGGGCCTGAAAGCGGCTGCTCCTGCGGGCTGGGGAGTGGAGTATGAGGTCAAGCCCGGCATGAGCTACGGCGGCACCTACCCCTCGTGCTCGGCGGCAATGCAGTTCGTCGCCTTCTACAATCGGGGCCGGGGGCTCTATGTCGGCGCTCACGATATTCAGGCCAATCACAAGCACCTCGGCATCAAGGCCGACGAGCAAGGCGCATCCTTCACGTGCACCAATTTCCCCGCCATCCCCGAAAAGGGTGGGGGAACGTACAAAGTCCCGTTCGAGGCGGCGATCGGAGTCTTCACCGGCGACTACTATGACGCGGCGCAGATCTACCGGGAGTTCACTTTTGCGTGCCCCTGGAGCAAGGCCGGCCCGGTCTCCAAGCGCCCGATTCCTCAATGGCTCAAGGATACCGACCTCTGGCTTCGTCCCCGAGGCACGCCCGAGGACAACCTGGAGGTCACGAAGCAGGCCCTCAAGTACTTCGACGTGCAAACAGCCTGCCATTGGTATGACTGGCACGTCATCCCCTATGACACCCTTTACCCCGAGTACTTCCCGCCGAAGCCGGGGTTCGCCGAGGCGGTGAAGGAGCTTCAGGACATGGGCACGCACGTGATGCCCTACATCAATGGGCGCCTTTGCGATCCGAACTCCAAGACCTGGACGGATGAGAAGGGCAGCCAGTCCGCCGCGCGGCGGGAGAACGGCGAGCCGTACACCGAGGTCTATGGCTCGAAGGTCCCGCTGAACGCCATGTGCCCGTATACCGATCAGTGGCAGGATAAGATCGCCGGACTGGTGGATCGCCTTATGAACGAGGTGGGGGTTCACGGCGTGTACATTGATCAGATCGGCGCGGCGTATCCCGTCGAGTGCTTCGATCCGCATCACGGGCATCCGATCGGCGGCGGGCATTTCTGGGTGGACGGCTATCGGAAGCTGCTGGAGAAGGTTCGCGCCCGCCTGCCCAAGGACCGCATGATCACGACCGAGGAGGACGCCGAGTGCTGGATTGACCAGTTCGACGCGCTCCTGCTCGTGAACACGCCCTCGACCTCCACGCCGATCCCGCTCTTCCCGGCGGTCTATTCGGGTCGGACGATCACCTTCGGCTTCCTCTATATTCCCGCCGACGACCTGGAGAAGTCGCTGCCCTGGCGGGTCAAAATGGCTCGCTGCTTCCTCTACGGCGCTCAGCTTGGGTGGATTCAGCCGAAAGCGATCATGGCCCCGGAGGCGGCGAAGGAGGCCGAGTTCCTTAGAAACCTCGCCCATTGCCGCTCAAAGGCGCACGACTTCCTGGCCTACGGCAAGTTCCTGGGGCTGGTGCCAGTCAAAGGGGATAACCCTCGCATGAAAGGCGAGGGCAGCGGCTCCTTCGGCGGCTCATACAAGATTGATCTGCCCTCAGTCATGGCCTCCGCCTGGTGCCGCCAGAGCGAGCATCCCGATCCGTCGGGACAGTCCGAAGACGGCAGAACCGCCATCGCCCTCGTCAACATGTCCGACGAGGCTCGCGAGGTGGAAGTGAAGGGTCGGAAGGTGCTCGTCCCGGCGAGGGATGCGGTTGTGTTGGCTACTCGGTAAGGTTTCGGACAGTCGGCTCCCAGTCCATCTTCCGCAGAGTATCGAGGTAGTCTTCCGGCTTCATCTCCTCCGGGCGCTTGCCCGCGAGGGTGATGACGATGCCTTCAAGAACGTTCGTCGCGAACGTCCGGCCGTCGAACTCCTTGGTCGAGGTAATGAGGGTCTTGACCCCGCGAGCCTTCAGGTTCCCGACGTCTTCCTGAGTGAGCGTGTTGGTGATGACCGCCTTCCCCGCCATTGCGCCCGACTCCGGCGGGGGCATGAATCGCCCGATGATCTTGTAGTCGCCCGCGATCACATCCGCCCATCGAAAGTGCTTCTCATGCTTGGGAGTGACCTTCTCTTGCTTCTCGCCGGTCGGATAGTACCATTTGAAGGGGAGGATGCACACAATCGGCAGGAGCGTCCGCGCGACAATGTTCAACCCCCGGTATGAGCGGATTGGGATCGGCACGCCGACGTTGAACATCAGGTCGCCGAAGATGACCGACTTCGCCACCCGGCTGATCGCCTGCGCTATGCCGAAGCGGTCCACCCCACACACTACCAGCACCTTCTTGTCCGAGAAATCCAGGATCTTCCGGTTGTGCAGCCACTCGACGGTCTCGCGCTCCAGCGTGTTCTTGATGCCGCTGCCGTCAACGATCGGCGTGACTTTGGCATTCGCCGCGAGTTTCTTCGCATCACGGATTGTGTAGCGCTTTCCCCCGGCGGCATAGAGATAGAGGTCAATCCCGCCAAGGCCGATGGCATCCACATTCCCATCGAGCTCTCGAACGAGTTGGCCGAACTTCGCCATATCGCCGTTCGTGCCGATCCTCGAAATCTCGAACTCTTCGCCCAAGAGAGTTGCGACGGCGGTCTTATCACCCTTCGATGAACCCAGACTCACGCTGACAACTTTTCTCATATAAATCCCCGTTTGTCCCATTCGACCCATTCCCTGAAACCTCCTGCTGCTGATTAGCGTATTTATAGGAGTAATAGTTCACACAGGAGGAACACAGTGCAGAAGAAAGCAATCTTTATCGGAATCGCAGTCGTGCTGGTGCTGCTCATGGCGCTGAGCCTGGCTTTTGCCGCCACACGAGCCGCAGGCGCGTATGCGAAAGAGCGCGGTGAGCATCACGGGATGATGGGCCGCTGGGCGACTCAGTTGAACCTGACTGACGACCAGAAAGCTCAGATGAAGGCGATCTGGGAGAAGTATCGCACGGATACTCAGCCGATCAGGGACGAGATGAAGGCGAAGCATGAGGAGCTGGTTACCGTCCTCAAGTCGGACACCCCGGATCGCGCGAAGGCGCATCAGTTGACTGATGAGATCTCAGCCCTCCGCGGCCAGATGGCTTCGGCCGGGATTGACAAGCTCCTGGATGCCAGGGAGGTCCTCACTCCCGCGCAGAGAGCAACCATCGCCCAGAAGATGGAGCATCACAAGGGCGGCTTCGGCATGATGGGCCACTGCCCGATAGGCCGCTAGTTCGGCAGAGAGAGGGTTTTAGGTTGTAGGTTCTAGGTTATAGGGAACCCCAAAACCCAAAACCTAAAACCTTCTCCTCTCACTCCTCCGCGAAGTAGATCGGACTGGTCTTCTTGAACTCGGCGGTCGTGAAAAGGAGCTTGTGGTCGGAAATTCCGGTTCGGAGGATGATCTGGTGAGCGACTGATCTGCACTGCGTCCGCGATCGCCCGTGAATCATAGTGTACACGTTGTATTCAAAGCCCTCGAACCTCGGCCGCTCGTAGCAATGGCTCACAGCCACGAGCGAGGCGGCATCGTATCCAAAATCCTCTACTTGCTCATCGGGAACGTTCCATACGCCCATGGCATTGACCGAGTACCCGGCCTCGTGGTGTCGGACAATGGCCCCGAACCGCCTGATCGTGCCGTCCGCTTTCCAGGCGTTCAAGTGGTTCAGAAGCTCCTCCTCCGAGATTCCGATCTTCTTGGCGATCTCGGCGAAGGGCTCGCGGCTCAATGGCAGCCCGTCTTGAAGTGCTCTTATTGTCTTAATCTGCGTCTCGGTCATCAGAATTCGAACTCAACCTTTATTTTGAACATTCGCTTTGCGGGCAGTTCGTGCATATCGGACACGCCCGTCTCAGCCTTGATCTTGTCGAGGGTCCTCTTGATTTCCGAGTCGTCCTTCGCGATGATGGTGAACCAGAGGTTATACTCGAAATCCCTCCCATAGTTGTGCGTGACCTGGGGAAATGAGCTGACGATCCCGGCGACCTCCTCCAGGCGCTCGGCGGGGACTTTCGCCGCGACGAGAGTGCTCACATGCCCTAGCTTGCGGGTGTCGAATGACGGCCCGATCCTTCGAATGATCCCCGACTCCACCAGCGCCCGAACCCTTCCCAGCGCCTCCTCTTCGCTGATGCCGAGGCGTTCCCCCAGCACCTGATATGGCCTGGATGCGATCGGAAAATCGGTCTGTATTATGTTCAGCAGTCCCTTATCCACCTCGTCCATCGTGAGGAAAAGTATACCATCGGGTACTTACGGGGTCAAATCAGTGCAGGATTCAATGGGAATGGCAACTAGTCAGACGGCTTGAGGCCTTCCGTCGGGTCCGCAACCCAGCCCATGAAGAGGATCAGGCCGGTCCGGTCATCGCGGATGACGAAAAAGGTAGGATCCTGGACAATGTAGACCTCCGGAAAGGGAGAGGTGCGTTTGGGGGCGGGTCTGCTCCCTCCTTCCTGCGCTTGCACGAAGGCACTGTGCTCCATGCCACGTATATTGCAGGGCTGGGAGCACATATTGCCAAGATCATCTCTTGCCGTGCGGGATGAAAGGTCTATCCCCAATGGGCTCAGACTGCTTCCCAGATCGGTGGTGGACTGGATTCTGAAAATTGGTATGCAAACCATCACGACCGTCTTCTGCATCTGAGATATCCACCTTTCCCAGACGGTCCAGCTTTGGCTCCCCAGAATCTGTTTGGGGAAGCAATCGAAAAGGTACATACTTACACCGGCGTCAGAATACGGGAGCTGTATTATGTCCACACCTTCCGTCTTATTGGCTCTCAGATTGAATACGCCGAAGGTCCCTATCGCCTTCGCATTGATCTCACGCCCTCCATGCCTGATAGCAACCCGCTCAAATATGGACTTGTTGAGTATGTACATCCATTGCCCGCGGAAACGAGATTGGCTAGTCAATGAAAGCCCACCCTTGCGGCCTGAGGTCGAATTCAGGAGCTCTGCTTTGTAGTAGCGAGAGCTCACCGCCAGAAAGTCAGGCTTGAAGCGAATGCCTTTTCCAGCGGATAAGGAATTCTCGACGTCTACTCCAAGACCCAGATTAGGATCACTCAAGACGGCCATTAGCTTGCGGTTCATCCGGTTGAGATCGCGAACGGAGATATCCTCTATCCCCAGTGTCTTGGCCATTTGCCGCTTGGTCTCCCCTGAGGCTCCGTTGTAGACCAACTGCATAGCGAGCGCAACGCCCACCGGGCTGATCACGATGTTTCTATCCGGATTCTCTCTCAGCAGTTGCCTGAATAGCCTGAATCCAAATTCATTATCAGCCTTCACCAGTCTCGGGTCGAGCGGATGGAGCATTGACCTTATGCCGAAATATGCCGATAGGCAGACAGTTACTAGCAGAAGTGCGGTACCTACCAGTTTTCTGATGATGCTTGCTTGCATTCTCCTAAGCCTCTCACACAAATGACCATTTACTGAAGGTCAGATATCCAAACGGTATATGGGTCACCAAAGGTCACCAAATACTCGTGCATGTCGCCGTGGTATGGACTGCCAAACCACGGCGTTAGGAATTGCGCTTGAGACACGGTGTATCCCTGGCCGAAATAACCCCAGAATGTCCTTGTCCAATCCGATCCGTCCAGTCCGTCTACGTTACCATAACGGTGACACCAGCCCATGAAGCACGCACCTTCCGACCAACCACCGATTCCAAAGGCTGCGGCGATGCTCGAGTCGAGATGCCCCAGGTCACCTCCTGCGCCATAGCAGGAGTTCAGTTCTACTAAATGATATTGCTCTCCAGGAATGGCGAGCGCCTCAAAGTTATCCCCTGTTACTTCTCCAGGGAGCCCATAGAAAAGCAGCTTTGTCCGCTGAGACTTAGTGTCCCAGCTCCCGTGCCCGCAGTGGAACCATCCATTGAACGGATCGCGCAACCAATCCTCCATGCCCTTCCTCCAATGTCCGCCCATGCCAAGCGATTCCAGAGATGCCTTTGATCTCCATTGAGGATCGGCCAGGATGGTGAAAGAGATTCCATTAGCATAACACTGGTCTATCACCGACTGGATGTCGCTGAACCAGGCATCCCTTAGCGTGGGGTCGCTGGAGTCAGGCATCCTTGTCGCTATGGTGATCAAGACGGAACCGTGGGATGAAACCGTTAAGGGCCAGGAAGTATCCGCACCAGATGACATCAACCCGTTTCCACCGGTGCTGAATTCCACGCTGTAGATGCCTAGGACATACGACCCGCTTGCCTTTCCATCCCAAGTTACGTCTATCGCGCCGGGGCCGGTTCCAGTGCCAGAGGAGACGACGTTAGCGGAGTGATCTAGTACCTGAACCGTCCAGTCTTCAGCTTCATTCGCTATGCCGGTGACCTCTATCACTCCGGGGTCTGGATCATCGGTAAAAAGCTCTAGGCGGTTGATCTGAAGCTGACACAGCGCATTGTATACATTCACATGAACCTGCTGCGACCAACCGACCGAGGTTCCCGAGGTGGCGGAGGCTTGGAGCACGTGACTGCTATTGGACAGTATCCGGCTGTCAAACGAAGGGCCTGCTTCTTCTGTTGCAAGCTTTGGAGCGCCGAATGCCTGGCCGTCTACGTACAGCATGAGGTCATGCACGTCCTCCGGGCCGTTTGCGCCTTGGATAGTGGCGGCAACGGAAATGACGCTTACCCCAGTCATGTTCGAGCCATCGCTCGGATCAACTATGCGCACGTATGGGTCGTTGGTATTCGCAAACTCCACATACGCTATCGCGGAGGCACCCTGGCATGTGGCGGTGAGTGTGGCGGTATTGGGGGTGGTCAAGGAGAGAAGGGTTGCTGAGAGGATGCCTTGATCGCTTGTGTCGCCGGTGACGGTGTTCGTACCGCTCTCTTGGAAGGTGCTCATGTCGGTGGTAATGGTTACCGATTTGCCTTGCAGCGGTGCGCCTTCCATGTCGGTGACACGAGCTGTTATGGTGGAGGTGCTGTTGCCATCGGGGGCGATTCGCGTTGGATTCGCCGTGAGGGAAAGGATAAATCCGCTCTGGCTTTCGAGGGCGAAGGTCGCCGTGGCCTGATTCTCCGCCGTGACGGTGACGAGCTGTGACTTCGACTTATATCCCTGCGCGCATGCAGTGACCAGGTATTCGCCCGCCGGCAAGCCTTCGATGAGGGCAGTCCCGTTAGGCGGCTCAGTCAGCGCCGAGCCGTACTTACAGTAGACCCGTGCGCCGATGGCGGGATGGGCGGATATATCTCCCAGGATGGCAAGGAGTACCAGCGACCAAATCGCCTTGTTTCCGATCATTCGCTATCCACCAGTCTCCAGTCGGTGACCTGCACGTTGGGTGGGAGACTGGCAACGTCTTGCTTATCACCCGTGGATACATCAACCGCCACTATTTGCTGAGGCAATGCAATGAGAGCCGATGATCTGCCGACATTCTCCCGTTTGTAAGGGCTGTGAAGAATGATTATCGTACTGTTGTCTTTCGTCCAACCAAGGATCTTTGCATCATCTGTGAAAGCGGAAAGCACATTGCCCTGCTTCGTGGTCATCGGTATTAGCGCCAGGGTAGTGTAGTACGTTTCCACGTTCTGAACGGTACCATGGTAAGCTACGGCAAGCCTTTTACTGTCATGAGACCATGCGCAGGAGAAATCGTCGGCTCCCGACGCAATGTCATCGCGCGTCCGGTTGACTAAACTCAGGAGAGCTAGCTTGCTTTCGTCAGGCGACCAATACACTACCCGCGCACCGTCCGGAGACCATTGTTGAAAGAATACACGATCGGTAACCGGACAGATCGTCTGGATTCGCTCTGTCGAGGGGTTCACGAGGTTGATCGTCCTGCTGGCGAACCATGTGAATAGTATGCCCTTGGAGTTGGGTGCCCAAGTAGCGTCCTCTCCTATACCATCTAACACATGCCGGACCTTGGCAGTCAATGGCTCCCATGTTTTCAAGTGGAGGCCGGAATCGCTGGACTCACCGGTCCAGACAATGTTGGGCGTCTTTTCTTTCCAATGATACCGTTCAACCTGCCGTCCAACAAGCCATCGATTCCCCTTGCTAGGCTCAAGGACATAGAGATCATACTCAGGTGCTCCTGATTCAGTGGGAGGGGACTCCCCTGTAATATATCTTTTGAGACCCAATGCTCCCACATAGCGACCATCAGGGGACCAACTCAGGGAGTCATAGCCTTGGCTGTCGGTGGTTAGTGTTGTCAATGATAGGGTTTTCCTGTTAAGTGACCACAGGTCCAGCAATTCCCCAAAGGTGCCGCCTTCTGTGATCCCCACGGGCGACTTTGCATCCGATGCGGCAAATAGGATTGACTTGCCGTCAGGGGAGAAGACAGCGCTACCCATGACCTTCCCAAGCCTGCTGCCGACCTTTGGATCGTCTAGCAAGTTCTGGGTATTGTTGGCCGGCATACTAAGTATACACAGACAAGTGCCCTGTCTGTCTGGAGGAAACTTGACATACAGTATCTCCATTTTGGGGATTTGCATTACAGGTGCCGGAGTAGCATCGGCCTGCAGACGGTTAGCCGAGGGCACCTTCTTCGGCTCAGTCCTCTGGCATGACATGCAAGAGAGCACGGCTAGTATTAATATTGCCAATATGCTGCACACGAGCTGGAAAGGTCGCATACTGCTAGGGTCATAACGTTTCATTCTGCTGTCCAGTTACGGGCTAAGATCAATGCCAATGTCAGTCTCAGTTTCCCAGGGGTAAAGCGTAAACGGATTGGGGTTGGGAGTCCAGAATACAGTATAATAATCAAGGGGAAATGCACCTTGATCATAGTCGTTCGTTTGATCCCATCCCCATCTATCCAGGCTGAAATTGGGCCGTTGAACCTTACCATTATACCAATTGACGTCTGTTATGAACGAACCAGTTCTCCGAAAGCCTCGGGCAGAATCAACCTTGGAGTCTACGTAATACGAGCAAGAAAGCGACAGCGGAGTCTTCGGCATAACAATTCACCTCTCAGGTGATTATATGTTCGCCTTCTCCACGCTCACTTCATGCTCAAACAAGAAATCTTAATCGAGGATTCGGGAGGTAAGCAATATACTTAGATTACCAAGGCGCAGCTTACCGGCGCGAGCATGATCCGGGTCTATCGGGCAGTCAATTCCTTCACCAAGCTCCATCCCCTCATCTGCCCATTCCGCAAGGCCCCGAGTGCTTTCTGGGTGAGAGAGATGCCAGAACCTCATTCGCCGCATCAATCCCCCAACACTAAAGACATCCGTTCCTCATCAGTGAGCTTTTCCAACGGTTCCGCATTCACTTCGCCCCTTACAACTTCGCCGCTTCCTATTGCTACATCGGATATATCGTAACGTATGGGAAACACTTCCTCAACTGAAAGACCAATGAAATTTGCCAACTCTTCGGGTCCATAGTTCTTGTATTCTGCGTCAAAATAGCGAGCTAGATGGAACCACGCCCTTCCCTTTTCCACAGATATGGTAATAAACTCTCTTGTCGCTCGCGGGTCATCCAAGTCAACGTTGCTGAGCACTGCTACGGCAGACTCTCCATTTGCCAGCATAACTTGGGTTACCACCACCCGGTTCTCAAGACTGCTAACTGGTAGTGTGCAGACAGGGCAAACCCATGCTTCATCTTGTTCGGGGGCATAGTTCTCCTCATCAAGATCAAACTCCCATACCTTGTGATGCAAGATCTCATCCGGCGGTATGCCATACAACGGTCTTGCTTTCTTCAACTTCGCTCCTCCCGACACAATACCATTAGTACGAAGTGGCTTCCTTTATCACCATCTCCCACAGATCAGTATCATCGAAGGCGAAGCCGGACGAACATAACATGAAAAGCAGAACAGCGAAGATCAGAGACAGCACATACTTGCGCATAGGTGGCCCTCCTTGCAAGGTCTGCTTACCAATGGAGTAACGTTTGAGGCTGGTAAAATGATTCGGTATTTGTGAAAAAAGTTCTTGCCTTTTTTGTTAGACCGACAATCGGCAACTTGTCACCTTCACTATCGAAAGAATCAGTCACTTCTACCTGGCTCTCTGGCACGGTTATTGAAGATAATGTAGGTGTATCCCTCGAAGTACAACGAACGCAGGCGGGCACCTGCACAGGGGAGCATTATGAACATCGCTATCAGCAGAGAGAGTGTGGGCCTGTTCGCAATTTGCATGGTGGACATGGCGCTGACTGTATTGCTGGTTGCGATGGGCCTCGCGACAGAAGCAAATCCTCTGATGGCCAAGTGCCTGGAGCACGGCTACCTCACGTTCTGCCTGGTAAAGATCTTCACTGCCTTACTTGCCATCATAGCCGCCGAAAGATACAGACCTCGCAATCCTCTCTTCACAAAGAGACTGCTGCAGAGCGCGATTGGCCTCTATCTGACATTGTACTTTGGCATCATGCTGGCCGTTAACCTCGGCTAAGACGACGCCTCCAACTCTGCCAGGAGGCTTGCGATGTCATCGGCCAGCGGATCATTGGGCTTCGACAATTCAGCAGCCTTCCTTGCCGACGTGATCGCTTCGGGATAGCTTTCCACCGCCTTATAAGCCTTAGCCAGCGCGAAGTGTATCGCTGATGTGTCGGACTGCAGTTTCAGGGCATGCTTCAGCCACGGAAGAGCCTTCGCCGGCATGCCCATGGCCATGTATGCGTTGCCCATCGAGAAATGAGCGTCCACATCGTCGGGGTCTTGCTCGATGGCCCTCGAGAAGTATTCGAGCATACCCTTTCGACATGATTCCCCTTGCTCGGTGTGGTAGAGATAGAGGCCGAATGCCGCCTGCCCCATCGCAGTGCCGAGCCCGGGAAAGTCAGGGTCTTTATCCTCCACCATCGCAAACTGCTCATTTGCCTCATCGTATTCCCCGGCCATGCACAGGGCGATGCCGAGGTTGTACCGGCCGCTGAGATGATTTGGCGCCAGGGCCACGCAGTCCTTGAGGAACATTATCGCACGGTCAATCTCGCCCAGGGCCATGGCTTCCATGCCGGCACGGAAGTACCTGTCCGGATCGCTCACGAGCGGTTGTCCACATATAGTACAGGTACCCGACTTGCCGGAAGAGTAGCTGTCGCATTCAAAGCAGTACATGGGTTGTCACCTCATGTCCTACCTTACAGGGAGGCCGTCCGTGTTGTCATATCGTTAAACGAGAATTCTGGGAAAAAGATGCAGAGGGGCGAAGAAAGGCTCAGATGAGCCCTCGCTCCTTAAGGCTGATCCAGCGCCCGTCGCCGATGATCAGGTGATCGAGGACTTCTATCCCCACCACCTGCCCGGCCTGGATGAGGCGCTTGGAGACACTGATGTCCTCCTGGCTGGGGGTCGGGTCGCCTGAGGGGTGATTGTGGGCGATGATCACTCCGGCGCAGTTGGCGCTGATCGCCTCACGGAATAGGTCCCTGGGGGTGATGAGGCTGGCATCCAGGCTGCCGATGGTGACGGTCCGGGTCTTCAGAACCTCGTTCTTCGCATTCAGGAGCAGGCACTTGAAATGCTCCTGGGGTTCGCCCTGGAGATGGGGGATCAGGAGGTCTGCCGCATCCTGAGGCGAGCGAACCGCCGGCCGGGAATGTCCCACATTGGCGGCAATGCGCTTCCCCAGCTCGACCATCGCCTTTATCTGGGCCGCCTTGGCGGTTCCCAGTCCCTTGATTTGGCTGAGCGATTCGATATCCGCCGCCGCGATGCCCTTCAGCCCCTCGAACTTCCCCAGCAGGTGCTCGGCAAGCCCGATGGCCGAACACTCGGCAGTTCCCACTCGCAGGATGATGGCCAGAAGCTCGGCATTGGATAACGACTCCGCACCATACTTCACCAGCCGCTCTCTCGGCCTCTCGTCGGCAGGCAGATCCTTGATCGTGAGGGTGTATCTGGAGGTTGACACCTTACGCTCCTTAGATCGAAGTAACGGCATACTAGCAGATGCGGGGCATCAGGTCAAGTTCGAAACTCCAACCATTGACCATAAGACCATTCGACTGTTTTTTCCCTGATGCCGTATCCTTTTGCCGCCCCAATCCGTTATATAAGTGTAGGGCTCGCGAAACTGCGCTTGAAAAGAAGGTATTGACAAGAAAAGGCTGTGCTGGTAAGATCGTTTATAGAAGTCTACTTCATCTTTCTGGAGCAAAGTATGAAAGTGAGCAAATTGGCGAATCTCTCTCTCTCTGTTGATCCTACTCCTTTGTATGTCGCCGCCGCTGTACGCATCTGAGTTCCGCGGTCTGTATGTGGACGCCTTCCATCCGGGCTTCAAGACCCATGAAGAAGTGACGCAGATGGTAAACACCGCGAAAGAGGGCAACTTCAATGCCCTCATCGTCCAGGTTCGAAAACGGGCGGACGCATACTACAACTCTCAGATTGAGCCGAAAGCACTGACCTTAGCGGCTGATTACGATCCGCTGGCGGATATAATCCAGCAGGCCCACGCTGACGGAATCCAAGTCCACGCATGGGTGGCTGTCTACGAGGTGAAGTGCGATAACAAATGGGCAAGTATCCCCGCAGG